>MDSZ01163935.1_pt1 | contig 11625 bp, 10 predicted proteins | sample 811201 | NCBI WGS metagenome assembly MDSZ01 (sample SAMN05326647, study PRJNA326480) | marine metagenome | isolation source: seawater | place: Indian Ocean: North | collected 2010 | reverse complement strand
TTATAAAGTTAAAAATATTCTTATTTCTATGGGTGGGAGTGATCCTTATAATATTACAAAAAAAGTAATTAAACAAATTTCAAAAATGAATTTAGACATTAAATTAAATATTGTTTTTGGGAAATTTTATAAACATAATAAGCTATTTATTAAATCAATTTTAAAAAAACCTATTAAATATAAAATTTATAAAAATCAAAAAAATTTGAACTATTTAATGCTTAAAAATGATTTATTAATTACAAATAGTGGAATTACTAAGTACGAGGCTTTTGCAATGAAATTACCAAGTTTAATAATATCCAATTCAAAAAATGCAAATTTTGATCAAAAAAATTTTTCAAGTCTTGGTGGCTCAGTTTTTGTTGGAGATCATAAATTAATAAATATAAAAAAATTAAATAAACTGATTTTAAAATTAGTAAAAAATAGAAAAATAATCAATAGAATGCAAAAATGCTGTAAAAATTATTTTGACGGTCAAGGTGCTAACAGAATTTTGAAAATAGTTAATAATGAATATGAAAAAAATATTATTTCTAGGCGGAGCAAGAAATCAGTTATCAATACTTAAATTAGCAAAGAGCAAAGGTTACTTTATTATTTTATGTGATGGATACTCAGATTGTCTCGGTAAAAAATATTCTAATAAATTTTTTAATTGCTCAATTTCAAATAAAGAGGAGATTTTAAAGATAGCAAAAAAAGAGAATGTAAATGCAATAATTTCATATGCATCAGAAGCTGGAGCTCTAACACAATCATTTGTTGCAAATAAACTTAAACTTCCCTCAAATAGTTTAAAGTCTGTGAAAACATTGCTTTATAAAAATAAATTTAGAGATTTTTTGAAAAAAAATAAATTTTTTTTTCCAAAATTTAAAGTTTTCAGCAATTTTAACAATTTTAATAAATATTTAAAAAATAATAAAAATCACGTAATAATAAAACCTGTGGACTCTGCAGGCTCAAGAGGAGTATTCAAAATTGATTTTCAAAATTTAAGTGAAATAAAAAAATTATTTTTAATTACAAAAAAATTTTCAAAAAAAAAAAAAGTAATTTGTGAAGAATTTATAAATACTAATTTTCCACAAATTGCTGGTGATGCAATTATTTTTGATAACAAAATAGTTTTTTCACACTGGGCAGATCAATATTATAATAAATTATTAAATCCTTTGTTACCAATTGGAGAAAGTTGGCCTACCTCTCATGGAAATAAAAATATTTTATATATTGAAACAGAATTGAATCGATTATTAAAAAAGCTAAAAATCTCATTTGGTATTTTTAATTTTGACTTAAGATTAGTAAAGAACAATAAATTAATGATTATAGAAATTGGCCCTAGAAATGGAGGAGATTTTATTCCTGATGTAGTTAAAGATGCAAGCGGAGTAAATATGATAGAGCAAACATTAAATCTCCATCTAGGAAAAAAAATTCTTAAAAAAGATCTAATAAAGTCAAAAAATCATTTCTGTGCAACATTAAGAGTTGGCTCACACAAAAATGGGATATTTAAACGAGTAATTTTCTCTAAAGAACTAAACAATCATATTTATAAGAAAATAATCCATGTAAAAAAAAATACTTTAGTAAAAAAATTTATTTCAGGAAGAAATTCTCTAGGTAATATTTTTCTGAGGTTTAAGACTTCATTGCAAATGAGAAAAAATATGGAAAGTATAAATAAAAATATAAAAGTGATTATAAAATAAACTAGTTCAATCTTTTGAAACTTGTTTCACAAATAGGTCCATCTAATAATTTATCAATATTCAATCCATCCTCACATTTTCTTATATTTGAAAAAATTTTATCTAAGATTTTTATATATTTTTTTAAATGAATATTTTGATGTGCAGTACAAACATAAACTGAAGTAGAAGCTAAAATATTATTTTTAAGCATTTCTTGAGTTATGTAAGTTTTGTATTTCAAAAAACTTGGACTTTTAATAAAAAAACTTGGTAATGCATCTAATCCAAAAATCTCGATTTGAATTCCATGTTTTTTTGCTAATTTAGACCATGCATTTTTTATTTTTTTTCCAAAAAATGTAACATACTTCCATGATTTGGTTTTCTCCATTGTATTCAAGGAGCTTAAGCCTGCTGCATATCCTATTCTTTCAGACCAAAATGTACTACTAATGAAACTTTTAGAAGCATAATTCATTATTTTTTCTTCCCCAATAATTGATGTTACTGCATACCCATTACCCAAAGCCTTACCAAACATACAAATATCTGGGTTTACTTTATACTTGAGATGTAATCCTCCAAATTTTTCTCTAAAACCAGAGCTACATTCATCAAAAATTAATATAACTTTGTATCTATTTGCCAAATCTCTTACTTTATTTAAAAAATTATTTTTTGGCGGATAACTTCTTGATACTTCCATGAATATCGTTCCAATATTTTTACTTTTAATCAATTTTAGTAGTTGATTGATATTATTGTATTCAAATGTAAATACAGAATTTTTCATACTTTTTAGCACTCCACTTGCTCCTAGACCAGGTAACAAATGGTTTTTAAGTTGATCGTTTTTTTTATTATTAAGATTTGCTGAAAGGTACCAGTCATGCCAGCCGTGATAACCACAAACAGCAATATTGTCTTTTCCGGTGTAAGACCTGGAAATTCTTATAGCCATAGCATTAGCTTCTCCACCAGTTCTTGCGAATTTTGCTTTTGAAGACCAAGGATGCATTTCAACAAGTTTTTCTGCAAGAAACACTTCTTCTTTACAATTTAAGGAAGTCATATTACCAGCAGCTACAACTTTACTTACAGCATTATCAACCTCTTTTCTTGAATATCCTAATAAGTTTGTACCAACACCCATAAGATTAAAATCTAAATATTTTTTTTTATCTAATCCCCAAATATTACATCCATTTGCCTTTTCGTAATAAGCTGGCCAGTATCTAGGCAAAAATAGATCTGGTCTTTTAGAAATAAACATATTACCACCTGGAATAATTTCTTTTGCTCTTTTCCAAAGTTTTTGACCCTCGTTAAGATTTGAGCCCTCATCCCTTGATATAGCTTGATTTGTTTTAAATAAGGTTGGCCTTTTTTTATACAAATTTATAATTTCTTTTAATGTAAAGTTTATCCGTGGATAAAAAAATTTTAAAATATTATTTATTGTAATTGAGTCTTTTTTCTCATCAACTGTCAATCTTAAAAATGAGTAATTAGGTATGAGTTTTTTTTCACTTTTTATGAAAGAGGAAGAACGGATTAATTTTGGAGTCACATGTTCTCTTTCAAAAGGCGAAGACTTTGAAAAATATATTTTTTTTAAAGATTTAAAATTAAATATTTCAATATCCATACCGTCAGGATAAGTCGGTGGGTTTGAATCTGCTAGGTAATCAACCTTATTATTTTTAAACTCATTTACAAATTGATCAATAATTTTAGGGTCAATTAAGGGATTGTCACCTGTTAATCTAATAATTGTTTTGAGTTTAAATTTTTTTGCTGCTAAATAATACCTTTCTAAAACGTTATTTTTGCTACCAATTAAATAATTTATTTTATTTTTTTTAAGAATTTTAATTAATTTTTCGTTTTTTTTGTCTTTGCTTGTTACAACAATTATTTTTTCCACTTTTTTACATAATTTAACTCTTTTTAATAATAATTCTATGTAGGTTACATTTTTAAACTTTTGAATAACTTTATTTGGAAATCTGGTTGACTCACATCTTGCTTGAATAATTGCTCCTATCATATTTTTTTTAGTAATAAAAACCTGTTAACATCAATAATATGATAACTAAATTCATTTTTTTTTGTATGAGTTGCAAGATCAAATATAGACTCTTCAATTCTTAAATTTGATAAATTAACGATATTTTTAATATGTGCGTCGCCTATATAATTTATTGGATTACTTTCATGGTGATATTTTTTTAAATGAACACCAAAGAAAGCATTTCTATATTTCAATGATTTTCTTTTTGGTTGTTTTATTTGAGCCTGTATATACTGAATAAGTATTCTGCCATCTTTTTTTAATATGGATGAACAATTTTTTAAAAAATTTAATTGTTTTGATTTATCTATATAACAAATTGTGTCTTTACAAATTACTAAATTCATTTTCTTTTTGAGTTTTGGAAAAGAATAATTTAAATCATTTATAAAAAAATTATTTTTGTTAAGTTTATTTTTTTTATAAAAGCTACAAACAGTTTTCCCCCTAATATCAGTACCGAAAATATTTGCACCCCTTTTTTTACATTCTAATAAATTTGCGCCATCACTCATGCCTATATCGAGAACGTTTTTATTTTTTAATTTTATTTTCGAATGATTTAGAAGTCTAAAAATAGTTTCATTTGGTACCAATGGCTCTAATTTTTCATCAAGCTTGCTCCAAAAATTTGAAACTTTTTTAATAAATTTATTTGATGTCATTTAATTTTAATCTATTACCAAATCTTAAATTTTTTTTAATTTTTTTTCCTAATATCTTATAATAAAACTTTGGATGCAAGCCAAAGTATGGTCGTACTATTTTAATATTATCTTTAGAAATTATTTGATTTTTTTTAATATTTTTTACTACATAGATTGATCTTTTATTAGACATATTTTTTTTTAATATTTTAGAAATATTTTGAGATTGAATGCATTTTTCAGCATTTCTAATATCAGAAATTAAATTTCTAAATTCACTTGGATTTAATGAAAAAAAACTATCAGGTGTTTTTTTATTATTTAAAACTAAATGTTTTTCAATTACTTTAGCACCATAAGAAATAGCAATAATAGATGGTATGTTGCTTAAAGAGTGATCAGATAAACCAACAATAGTTTTGTATTTTTTATTAAATTTTTTAATATCTATTAAATTAAGTGTATCCAATGGCGCAGGATAAATACTTGTACATTTTAAAATAATAATTTTTTTTTTATAATTTTTATTTATATTTTTAAAAAAAATTTCAATTTCGTCATTTTCAACTAAACCAGTTGATATAATGATTGGTTTGTTTGTTTTCGAAATGTTTTTTATTAATGGTAAATGGTTAATTTCTGGAGATGCTATTTTATATGCACTAATTCCATATTTTTCCATAATAGGAATTTTATCTTCGCTAAATATACTTGCAAAAATTTCAATACCAATTTTTTTAGCATGTTTAATTAAAGGGCCAACCCACGATGAAGGTGTTGAGGCACTATGATATAAGTTCCAATAATTTTTATATTTAGACCAAGGTGATTTTTTCTCGATTTTAAAATCAGCAGTATTACTTTTTAAAGTAATATCATTAGCTTCGTAACACTGAATTTTTACAGCATCAGCCCCAATTTTTTTTGCAGTTGATATAAGTTTTTTTGCATTTTTAAGAGATCCTTTGTGATTAGCTGATATTTCAGCAACTACTATGCAAGGTTTTGAATTAGAGATTTTTAATTTTCCAATTTTAATCATAAATATTGAGCATTTACTGAATTAATTATATTTTTTGCCTATATATTGTTTATGACATTAAAAATAAATAATTAAAACTAAATTATTAAAATTTATGAATCTTAATAAAAAATATTTAATCTTAATTGTTCGAAGAACTTCGAGTGAAATTGATTACATTTTACCACTCATTTATAAACTTTCTAATAATTTAGAATTAGTCACTTTATTTAGTGATCAAAGATCATTTGAGAATTTTAAACAAAATAAACTTTTATTTGGTCTTTGGAAAAAAAAGTGTAGGAAGTTTTTTATTATTAAAAAAAAAGATAAAATAATTTTCAAATTATTTTTAAAGATATTTCACTTAATAAATTTTAAAAAAAATGGATTCTTAAAAAAATTGGAATTGTTTATAATTAAAAATACATTTGATTTAACAAAATTCTTAAATTATCTTCAAATTGAAAAGAATCAGATTAAATTAATTTTTGTACCAATTAATAATTTATCTTCTCTTCCTTTAATTTTTAAACTAAATATACCTGATTTAAAAATTATTAAATTTCCAGAATCGCAAAATCTAAACCCGCATCAAAAAAAAAGATTAATTGATAAAAATAGAAGATCTTATATTGATAATTTTACGGATTTTTATTTAATAAATGAACATCAAAATATTAACTTTTTCTTAGGAAGTAAAATAAATAACGAAATAAAAAAAAAAATTATTTTTTGTAAGTTTTTTAAGTATGAAAATTGGTGGATAAAAAAATTAAAAAAAAAATCTAATTTCAATAAAAAAATAATAACTGTTTTTACTAGACAACCTGATGACGTTACATTGAGTGTCAAATCTTTTGTTTATTATATTGATGTTATAACAAAAATTTTGAAGGAATTTAATCATTTTAAAGTTGTTTTTAAAGTCTCTCCAACAATATCCTTAGAAAGAAAACTAATTTTGGAGACACTAAAAAATAAAAAAGAAATTAACTGGAAAATTGATACAGGTCATGCAATTGAAGCCTCATCAATTAGTAATTTTTGTATTACTATTCTCACTTCTGCTTGTTTAGATTGTTTGGCAATGAAAAAAAAAGTAATAGAACTTTTTGATTACTCTAGAGAATCAATAAAAGCAAATGCAATCTTTTTACCTAGAAAAAAAAAATGGGTTTCTATTTATTCAAAAAAAAAACTTGTAGTTAGTGTAGAAAATAAAAAAGAATTGAGATCAATTATCAAAAAAATTGTTTTAAAAAAAAAACTGTCAACATTTGACTTAAGTCAAAAAAAATTCAAAAATTTGACTTCAAACGGAAATGATACTTCTACTATTTCAAAAAATATTGTTAAAATTATTTAATTCGATTAAAATAGAATTTGAATATTTAAGATTAATTTTGCAAAATTTTTTTCGTAATTTTTTCAAAACATGAGAATATGAAGGAAGTAATAGTTTCTAAAAATGGAGGGCCAGAAGTCCTAGAATTAAAAAATATTAAATTAGATAATCCTAAAGAAGGTGAAGTTTTAATAGAAAATAAGGCTATAGGTTTAAACTATATTGATACTTATCATAGATCAGGACTATATCCCTTAAGTCTACCAACAAAGATAGGAATGGAGGGCTCAGGTATAATTATTAAAGTCGGGCCAAATGTAAAAAATTTCAAAGTGGGAGATAAGGTTGCTTATGCATCTTTGCCATTAGGTTCATACTGTTCACACAGAATATTTCCAGTTGAAAACTTGTTTCGTATCAGTGAAGAAATAGATTTTAAAATCGCAGCTTCTTTAATGACAAAGGGGATTACTACCTACTACCTTTTAAACAAAACTTATAAAGTAAAAAGAGAAGAATTTATATTATTCCACGCAGCAGCAGGAGGTGTTGGACAAGTTTTTTGCCAATGGGCAAAAAGTCTTGGTTGCAAAGTAATAGGAACAGTAGGATCTAATGAAAAAATTTCTTTGGCAAAAAATAATGGTTGTAATCATGTTATAAATTATTCTACAGAAAATTTCGCTAGTGAAGTAATGAATATAACAAAAGGAAAGGGTGTATCAGTAGTTTATGATGGTGTTGGAAAAAAAACTTTTCATGGATCAATAGAATCTTTAAAAATACGAGGAGTGATGGTTTCATTTGGCAATGCATCTGGACCACTAGATCCTATTAATGTAAGTAAATATATTCAACCAAAGGGAATTTATTTAACTAGACCGAGTGGTCATCATTATACAAATACAAAACAAGAATTTGAGGAGGCTGCTAATAAAGTATTTGAAATGTATATAAAGAAGAAAATAAATATAAAAATTTTTAAAGAATATAAACTTTCAGAGGTAGTTGATGCTCATAGAGACTTAGAGTCTAGAAAAATAATTGGACCAGCAGTAATTATTCCATAATTAATTATAAATTACTTAAGATAATGATTTGCAAGATTTAAATCTTCTCTAGTATCGATGTTTACTACTTTATCATCCATTATATATGGAACGGATTTCTTTCCTAAAAGATTTTTTTCAAAGAGTATTGTTTTTCTATGAATTACATAACAAATACCATTTCGAAAATACTTTTGATCTAATTGTTGTCTTGCAATTATTTTTGAACCCTTTTTATTATAATAATTTAAAACTTTATTTTTGCTTTCAAGAATTTTCAATGGATGAAATTTCGTATCTAGTTTACTTACACTCCAAACAGAGGTGGTACCTTTTTTTTTGAAAAATAGTTTAATACAATCAATTATATGCCTTTTTTTTCTCATAGGAGAAGTTGGCTGTATCATTAAAACTAGTTCAAATTTTGTTTTATAAAAATTTTCAGAAAATTTCAGAGCATGTCTCATAACATCAAAATCACTCACAAAATCACCTGATAAATTAGAAGGTCTTTTAAAGATTTTCTTTAATCCAAATTTTTCAGCCTCTTTTAAAATTTGTTTATCATCTGATGAAATTATTGAAATATCTATTATGTTTATTTTTTTTAATAAATTTGCTGCTAATGCCACTAAAGATGCACCATTAATTTTCTTCAAATTTTTTTTTTTTATACCTTTGCTACCTCCTCTAGCCATTACGATTGCTAAAATTTTTTTATTTTTATACACTTTATTTACATTAAAGACTTTGAATTGAGCCCTTTTTTATAATTGATTTTAATTTCCCTATTTGTTTTGTTTGATTTTAGTGCCGCCGCAATTACCAAAGTAGTAATTAGTGTTTCATTTAAAGAAATTGTCAATTTTTCTAATTTTTTATTACTTAATAATTTTTGAATAACATCTACCTGTCCTTCAAAATCATCTGGCCTGACTTTTCTAAATTTATAGATTTTCTCCTTTTTTCTAGTTCCAATAATAACAGCGTCAGAATTTTTTGAATAATTTGTATGCCACTCTAAAAAACCTTTATCTCCTTCTATTCTTAAAAGTTTTTGAGATGGCCAAGTAATGACATCTTGAATTATGTTTCCCAAAAAACCTTTATCAGTTTTAACATTGAGGATGCTAAGGTTGTCATGATAAGCTTTACCTTTTTTTACAAAATTTAAATTTGCATTAACTCTTTCTATTTTACCAAGACTTAGAAAATTTGCAAAATGTTGCCACATATTTATTGCGTGAGAGTGCTCATTAAGAGATCCACCCCCTCTTTTGGTAAATCCTAAATAACTATCAGAGACTCCTTTAATCCATGGGTGTGCATCAAAAATAGTTTTCCAATATTCTCTGTTATATGAAGTTATAGTTAGTATTTTGCCTATTGGTTTTTTCTTTAATAATTTTTCTGCGAATTTAGTATTTTTTGTTAATGTATGATTGTATCCACAAATAACTTTTGTTTTTGTTTTTTTTACATATTTAATAAATTGATCTAAATTTTTAAGATCAGGTGTACAAAAAGGCTTTTCAATATGTAAAACTTTAGGAGGACAATTTTTTAGAATTTTATTTGCAATTTTTAAATGAGTATCTGGTGGTGTTCCAATAAGAATTAAATCGTAATAATAGTCATCATCTTTTTTTAATAATTCAATTTTTGGATCCCATTTCCCATATCTATTTGGGTAAAGTAGATTTTTCATTCTCATTAAAGCTTTATCATCAGTATCGAAAACTTTAACATTCCAAAATCTTTTTCTAAATGCATATGCATAATGGTTTCCAATAGATCCTGCTCCATAAATTTTAACACTAAACATTTGTAGATATTAATAATATAAATTTATAAAATTTAAATAAAAAAATAAAAATTATGATTATTTGTGAAATTGGAATTAATCACCTAGGCTCAGAGATTAGAGCTAAAAGGATGGTTAACCAGTTATTAAAAAAAAAAATTGATGCAATTACTTTTCAAATACCTTCTAAAGATTTTATAAATAATTTTAAAATAAAAACTAAAGAACTAAGAATTGAGTTCTATCAAAGGATTATAAAAATTATTCATAAAAAGAAAAAAAAAGTTGGTTTTGCAATTAGTGATAAAAAATTAGTTAAAAAACTTGATAAATTTGGATGTGACTTTTGGAAAATTTTGAGTAGAGATTTTTATAATGATAATTTATTGAGCAGTATAAAAAAAACAAAAAAAAAAACTTTTATATCAACAGGTTTTTCTAATTTACGAGAAATAAAAAATTTACAAAATAAATTTGGTAGAAACAGTTTTTTTATACATACCGCTTTATCTCATAGATATGAAGATGTTAATCTAGAAGCAATTAAATTAATGAAAAAAAGGATAAACAAAAAAAAAATAGCATTTGGTTTGCATTCACCAGATATCAAAATATTATATTATGCTCAGATTTATAATCCAATATCAATTTTTTTTTACGTAAAAACTAGTGAAAATATTGAGTTCCCAGACAATAAGCATGCCATAGAAATAAGTAATATCAATTCAGTTGTTGAAAATTTAAATTCATTAAAATTATCTCTTGGGGATGGTACTAAAAGAAAAATTAATATTAAAAACAAATTTGATACTGGCAAGATAAAATAATTTAAATGAAATTTGTAATAGGCGCTGCTCAACTAGGAACAAATTATGGATTATTTAATAAAACAAAATTTAATAAGAAGGAATTTATTAAAATAGAGCAAAAAATTTTGAAATCAAAAATATCATTTATTGATACAGCACCCTCCTACCGTAATAGTGAAAGACTTATAGGAAAAAGTAGACTAAAAAAGTTAAATATTATTACTAAAATTAAAATCAAAAATGATGATATAAAGAATATTCAAAAGCAGATAAATCATAGTTTTTCAAAATCATTATCTAGACTAAAATTAAACAAAATTTACGGTTTGCTCATACATGATTTAAATGATTTGTTAGGAGCAAATGGAAAAGAAGTTTTAACTAATCTGAAAATATTAAAAAAGAAAGGTTTAGTAAAAAAAATTGGTATTTCTGTTTATACTTCTAGAGATCTAGATAGAATACTTAAATTTTGGACACCAGATATTGTTCAATTACCCCTAAATTTATTTGATCAAAGGATGTTAGATTCTGGTTGGATAAATAGGCTTAATAAGAGAAAAATAAAAATTTTTGTTAGATCATGTTTTCTTCAAGGAATGTTGATTGGCAATTATAAATTACTTAAATTAGGAAAAAAGAATAAAGAACTATTAATTAAATTTAGTGATTGGTGTAAAAAAAACAATATTTCAAGATTAAGAGCTTGTTTAGATTTTATAAGACAATTTAAAGCAATTAATTTTGCAGTTATAGGTTTTGACAATTTAGATCAAATGAATGAAATAATAGATATTTTAAAGCAAAAAAAAAAAAAAATTCCTAAAATATTTAAATGTAATGATACAAAATTAATAGATCCAAGAAAATGGAATTATAATTTGAAGATTTTTTGATAATATTTATCTTTTTTTTTATTAATTGACTTTTTAAATATATCCTGAAATGTAATTTTTGGGAGTTTCGAAATTCTTAAAATCATTTTATCTAAACTATCCCATAATTTTCCACGTTTTTTTTTTAATTTTTTAAAATCTTCTATGTCGCACGAAACAACATAATTTAATTCATAATTATACTTTTTTCGATCTATATAATTATCAAAGAAATTAAATTTATATCCCAAAAGTTCCATTCTTTGTTGCCAATATTTTAATTTTAAACTTC
>MDSZ01157145.1_pt1 | contig 11625 bp, 8 predicted proteins | sample 811201 | NCBI WGS metagenome assembly MDSZ01 (sample SAMN05326647, study PRJNA326480) | marine metagenome | isolation source: seawater | place: Indian Ocean: North | collected 2010 | reverse complement strand
AAACCTTTAGCTTCGATTTGTCTAATTCTCTCTCTTGTAACTGAAAATTGTTGACCAACTTCTTCAAGTGTATGATCCGTATTCATTCCAATACCGAATCTCATTCTAAGAACTCTTTCCTCACGAGGTGTGAGGGTAGATAAAACATTTGTGGTTGTTTCTCGAAGGTTATTTTGAATGGCTGCATCTAAAGGGAGCTTAGTTTGTTTATCCTCAATAAAATCACCTAGATGGCTATCGTCCTCATCACCAACTGGCGTTTCCAAACTAATTGGTTCTTTTGCAATTTTTAAGACTTTCCTTACTTTTTCAAGCGGCATACCAAGTCTTTGGGCTAATTCTTCAGGTTGTGGCTCAATACCATTTTCGTTAAGAAGTTGTCTTGAAACTCTTACAAGTTTACTTATAGTCTCAATCATATGAACAGGAATTCTGATTGTACGGGCTTGATCAGCAATCGACCGAGTGATTGCTTGTCGTATCCACCATGTAGCATATGTAGAAAATTTGTAACCTCTTCTATATTCAAACTTATCTACTGCTTTCATTAGACCAATGTTGCCTTCTTGAATTAAATCTAAAAACTGCAATCCCCTATTTGTGTATTTTTTTGCAATAGATATTACAAGTCTTAGGTTGGCCTCAATCATCTCTTTTTTAGCTTTATTTGAGAGCAAAACTCCCTCTCTAACATTGGCAGATGACAACTTTATGTCATGTGGTGTCATTAAAGTTTTTTCTGAAATTTCAAAAATCTCTTCCAAAATTTCATTGTTTTCTTTTATTTTAGAGAATTTAACCCATGCTTTATCTTTTCTTCTGGAAAGATTTTTTAACCATGATTTATTAATTAAATTTTGATCTAATTCTTCACCGAATCTTGACTCTGGTATTCTACATTTTTTTGCATTACTGATTAATTTTATTTCAAGAATTTTTACCCTTTTACTACATTCAGTAAGTTCTTCAACTATTTCATCAATTCTACTCTGATTAATGAAAAGAGTTTTTACATGATCAGCAACTTTCGATTTTAGTCTATTTAGTTTTTCTAATGACTTTTTATCTAATGACTTATTTTTAAAACATAAATCAAGATAACTTTTTTGATATTTTTTTAACTCTCTAAATTTTTTTGAAAATTTTTCTAACTTTTCCAGTAGGGCTGGTTTTAAATTCTCCTCTTTTTCAAGTATTGATAGGTCACCAACTAAATCCGAATCATAATCATTTTCATTATCGACCTCATTTTCTGACTGTTCATCAGCATCACTTTCATTTGTTTCTTCGTCAAAAATATCTTTGTTAGCTTTACTACCATTAGAAAAAAAATCATCAGTATCTCCAGACACAGACCTGTAAGTCGCATCCAAATCTACTAACTCTCTTAAAGGCTTTAAATTTTTTTTATATTTATCTAAAAAATTATCGACAAAGTGCATAGATAGAAAACAATTAGAAAATGAATTTATTGTTTGCTTTCTTCCTTCTTCAATTCTCTTGGCAATGTCAATTTCTCCCTGTCTAGATAATAAGTCAACATTACCCATTTCCTTTAAATACATTCTAACAGGATCATCTGTTTTACCAGTTTCGTCATCTTTTTCGGGAAGATTGGTATTTTTTTTTTCATCATCTGATATATCTGTATCGTCCTCGTATATTTGAATACCTAAATTGGAAATCTTAGATTGAAATTCTTCAATAATTTCTGAACTCTCTTGTGAAAGTTCGGATTCGATATCTGACAAATTTAAAAAACCTAGTTTCTTGCCTTTGCTAATAAGTTTCTTCATTATCTCGTTAGTTTGATCGATAATTGGAGATTCAGTTTTGATGTCAATATCGTTTTTCACAGATTTTCTACTCATAAATTAACAAATAATAAAGATTTTAATAAATACAATTGAATTAACTATACTTAATGAAATAATATGAACATTCGATGAATATCAATCTATTTCTTTACCTAAGATATAATTAATTTCTTGATTAATATTTTCATATTTTCTCAAGAATTCTTCTGAAATATTGGAGGTTTTGTTTTCAATAATTTTTCTTTTTAATAAATCCCTTTCATCTTTCAGAATAGGTAATTTTAATGTGTCTAAAACTGAATTAAAAAACTTTATTTTTTTTTCATGATCTAAATGTATAAAATGTGTCTTTCTTAATTTTTTGAAAAGATCAACATCATTTGAGTCTAAGTCACACACAACTTTTTCCATCGTAATTTTTTCATCAAGTTCATTTTCAATATAAATTGCGGTAATTCTTTTTTTTAGTATTTCATATTTGTCATTTTGAAATTTAATCATATTCACTTGTTCAAAATGTTGTCGTGATATATCAAATTCAAAAATCAAAAAACTAATTATTATCATTTCATTTAAATTTTTTATCAGAACTTGGTTTTCGTTAGTTTTTGTGAATTTTTTTTTTGATGAAATTGATTGTTTACGTTTTTCCCAAAAATAGTCATTTTTCCTTTCTCTCAAATATTTTGCATACTCTAATGCAATCTTGGTATTAGAAATAGATTTTGTTAGCTCATTAATTTTTTTGTCAATAAGAACACTATATTCTGGAGTATAATTATCATCTTCTTCAATCAAATTTTCCCAAACTAATTCACACAGATTCTTTGAATATCTTAATTTTTCTCTAAATTTAAACATTTCATTTTTTTGTATAAAATTATCAGGGTCCTCGTTTTGAGGCAATTCAATAAATTTTAATGATTTTCCTGTTTCAAGATATTTAAGTGCTTTTAAAGCAACCTTTTTCATAGCATTTTTACCTGGATTATCACCATCAAAACAAATTAAAGGACATTCGACTAGTTGCCAAAGTTTTTTAATTTGATTTTCTGATAGACTTGTTCCTAAAGAAGCAACAGAATTGAAGATTGTTTTGGAGTGCAAAGATATCACGTCCATATATCCTTCTACAACAATAAGCTGGCTCAGTTTTTTGATTTCATTTTTGTTTTGTTTAAAACCATAAAGATTATTACTTTTTTTGAAAAAAAAAGATTCAGGTGAATTGATGTACTTAATTTTAGAATTATTTGTAGTTCTACCACCGAAACCAACAATGTTATCCGTAAAATTGTAAATAGGAAAAGTTATCCTGTTTTGAAATCTATGAAAAAAATTCTTATTTTTTGTTTCAATTATAATTCCATAATTAATTTGATCTAATCTATTGAAACCATTCTCAGAGAGAATCTTTTCCAAATCTGTATTATTATCTCCACAAAATCCCAACTCAAATTTTGATATAGATAAATTGTCAATACCTCTTTTGTGAAGATAATCAATTACATCTTTTCGATCAATAATATTCCTTTTAAAATAACTATTAAGTAATTTTGTGAATTTAAAAAATCTCTCAGCTTTTTGGCCCCCAATATTTTCAACTTTTTTTTTAATTGGATACCCAATAACTTTGCGATATCTGACAGAGCCTCCGAGAAGGAAATATTGTTATACTTTGTTAAAAAAGTTAAAACATTACCTCCAATTCCACATCCAAAACAATAGAAAAGCCCTTTTTCATTATTGATTGAAAAGGATGGAGTTTTTTCATTGTGAAAAGGACATCTGCATACATAAGAATTTCCTTTTTTCTCAACATTTACGTATTTAGCTAGAAAGTCGGATAAGCGAATTCTATTTTTAAATTCATTTAATATATCTTCGACCGAATAATTCATTTAGAAAGAATTTTTTTTGCAAATTCTGCAGTTTTTTTCATATCTATTTCACCAGGATATTTTTCTTTAAGAACACTTATTAATTTACCTAAATCTTTTATTGAATTTGCGTTAATTTTTTCTTTTTCTTCATTAATTATCTTAATTAAATCCTCTTCAGATTTTTGTTCTGGCAAAAAAATATTTATAACATCAATTTCAGCTTTTTCTCTTTCGCTAAGTTCTTTTCTACCCGCATCCTGATAGATCTTCATGCTCTCTTTTCTTTGTTTTATCATCCCTTGAAACAAATTAAATATCTCAATATCACTAATTTTTCCTTCAGAATTAGTTGACCTATTTTGAATATCTCGATCTTTTATAGCTGCCAACATTAATCTACATGTTGAAACAGCAATTTGATTTTTTGTTTTTAAATTTTCATTAAGAAAACTTAATAAATTCTCTCTTAAATTTTGCATATTAAGCCATTGTTTTTTTTTGCATAAATTATTAAATAAATCAAGTTCAATTAATGCATTACTATCTTGTGTTTTTTATAACCAAAGGTATATATTATAGCAGTGAAAAAAAAAAATTCTTTCCCTGAAAAAAAAAATTCTATCTTATTATTCGAAAATGGTGATTTTTTCTACGGTAAAGGTATCGGTTCTTATGGAACAGCGATGGGAGAGGTTTGTTTCAATACATCTATAACTGGATATCAAGAAATTCTAACTGACCCTTCGTATTTGAATCAAATTATTAATTTTACTTTTCCTCATATTGGCATTACAGGAATAAACAAAGAGGATTATGAAAGTGATAAAATTTTTGCTGCTGGATGTATTTTCAATAATAATGTAACAAAACCATCAAATTATCGTTCAGAAATATCCATAGACAGATGGTTAAAAAAAAATAAAAAGGTTGCTATTTCTCAGATTGATACGAGAACAATTACAAGAAGAATAAGAGATAATGGATATTGTAAAGTGTTAATCCATTATCCCAAAAATGGTAATCATTCTATAGAAAAACTCCACAAAAAATTAAGAAATTTTCCATCGATTTTTAATCAAGATTTAGCAATTGAAGCCTCAACAGATTATATTTACGAATGGAACAATTTTAGAAAAGTTAAAATTAATAACATAAGTGAATTAAAAAAAAAAAAAATAATTGCTGTTTTTGATTTTGGAGTAAAATTTAACATTTTGAATTTATTAAAGAGTATTGGATACAAAATAATTGTTTTTCCTGCAAACTTTAATATAGAAAAAATTTTCAATCTGCATCCTGTTGGTTTTTTTCTATCAAATGGTCCCGGTGATCCTTTTGCAACTTATAAAAAAATTAAAAGAAATATGGATTTACTTATTAAAAATAATATTCCTACCTTTGGAATTTGTTTAGGCCATCAAATTCTTGGTTTGTGTTATGATGCAAAAACCAACAAAATGCATCACGGCCATAGAGGAGCAAATCATCCAATTAAAAGCATTGATAAAAAGTTTATTGAAATCACAGTACAAAATCATGGATTCGTTATTTCAAATGATAAGTTTCCTAATCAACTTAGAATAACTCATAAATCACTTTTTGATGACACCATAGCTGGTTTAAGAGTAAAGAATAAGCCTTTTTTTTCTGTACAATATCATCCCGAGTCCTCACCAGGACCTTGTGATAGTAGGTATCTATTTGATGAATTTAAAAAAGAAATTTTAAAATATGCCAAAAAGAAAAGATATTAAATCCATAATGATTATTGGAGCAGGACCAATTGTAATTGGTCAAGCTTGTGAATTTGATTATTCTGGAACACAAGCATGTAAAGCTCTGAAAGAGGAGGGATTTCGAGTTATTCTGGTAAATTCCAATCCAGCCACAATAATGACAGACCCGAATATGGCAGATGCAACATACATCGAACCATTGGAAGTTAGTTGTTTAGAAAAAATAATAAAAAAAGAAAAACCAGATGCATTGTTACCAACTATGGGAGGACAAACAGCCTTAAATTTGTCTGTTAAATTAGAAGAGGAAGGAATATTAAATGCTAACAATGTTAAACTTATTGGAGCAACCAAAAAAGTAATAGAAAAAGCTGAAGATAGAAAGCTATTTAAAAATGCAATGAAAAAAATTGGTTTAAAAACACCGAAGGGCATCACAGTAAACAGTATAAAAGAAGGAAAAGAAATAATAAAATTAATTGGATTTCCAGCTATTTTAAGACCCTCTTTTACTCTTGGTGGCTCTGGGGGTGGAGTTGTAAACAATTTAAATGAATTTTTGAATATCTTGTCTAAAGGTTTAACATTATCACCAATTAATGAAGTGTTAATCGAACAATCTGTTATTGGTTGGAAAGAATTTGAGATGGAGGTTGTAAGAGATAAAAATGATAATTGTATTATTATTTGCTCAATAGAAAATGTAGATCCTATGGGAGTCCACACTGGAGATTCTGTAACTGTAGCACCTGCACTAACTCTTACTGATAAAGAATTACAGGCTATGCGTTCTGATTCAATTAAAATTCTTAAAGAAATTGGTGTTGAAACCGGAGGTTCAAATGTACAATTTGCAGTAAATCCTATCAATGGTGAAAGATTGGTAATTGAAATGAATCCTAGAGTTTCAAGATCATCAGCACTTGCATCTAAAGCTACTGGTTTTCCTATTGCAAGAATTGCTACAAAACTGGCAATTGGTTATACTCTTGATGAACTTGGAAATGAAATCACTAAGTCTACTCCTGCTTCATTTGAACCAACAATTGACTATATAGTTACAAAAATTCCGAGGTTTACATTCGAAAAATTTACTAAAACAGAGGCCACACTAGGTACTGCAATGAAATCAATTGGTGAATGTATGTCAATCGGAAGAAATTTCAAAGAATCTTTTCAGAAAGCTGTAAGAAGTCTTGAAATTGGTTTACATGGATTAGATGTCCCAGAAGAAATGAAAAAAAAGACAAAAAAGCAATTATTAATTTTATTAGAGAAAAGATTACCTTATAAATTTTTACTAATTGCAGAAGCTTTAAGAAAAAACATTTCTCCAAGAAAAATTTGTGAAATAACAAAATATGATATGTGGTTTATAAACCAAATTGCTGAAATTGTTATTAATGAGAAAAAATACAAAAAAAGGAAAATTGGTAAATTACAATATTTGGAACTTAAAGAAAATGGATTTTCAGATATTAAAATTTCCCAAATTACAGGTATTAGTGTTAATGGAATAGATAAACTTAAAAGTAAAAACACAATAAGACCCTCTTTTAAAAGCGTTGACACATGTGCTGCAGAATTTCCAGCAAAGACATCTTATATGTATTCATCTTATGTGAACGCCTCAACATCACCAAGATTTGAAAAGGAGATTGATGTTACACGAAGAAAAAAAGTTATAATTTTAGGCGGAGGTCCAAACAGAATTGGACAAGGCATTGAATTTGATTATTGCTGCGTGCACGCATCTTATGCTCTTAAAGAAATGGGTATAGAATCTATTATGATTAACTGTAATCCTGAGACTGTGTCAACTGATTTTGATACTTCTGATAGATTGTATTTTGAACCTCTTGACGAAGAATCTGTTATTGAGATTTGTGAGGCTGAAAATAAGAATAAAAGCTTGCTTGGCATTATAGTTCAACTTGGAGGACAGACTCCTTTGAAGTTAGCTAGATATCTTAACAAGAAAAAAATAACAATTTTAGGAACCTCCTATAATTCCATCGATTTAGCTGAAGATAGAGATAGGTTTCAAAAATTAGTAAAAAAAATTGGTCTAAATCAACCAAAAAATGCAATTGTACACAGTTTCAAAGAAGCAAAAAAACAATCAAAAATTATTGGATATCCTGTTGTTATAAGACCATCGTATGTCTTAGGTGGAAGATCAATGAAAATTATATATAACGGTTATGAACTTGAGGAATATTTTTCAACTGAATCAAATAAAAATTACAACTCAATTCTTATTGATAAGTTTCTACGTGAAGCTAAAGAAATTGATGTTGATGCAATATGTGATGGAAGTGATGTTTATATAGCAGGAATTCTTGAGCACATAGAGGAAGCAGGTATTCACTCAGGGGACTCCGCATGTACGTTGCCGCCTCAAACAATTACAGAAGATATTCAAAAATACATCAAAGAAAGTACAAAAAGAATAGCGCTTGAGATGAATATTGTTGGATATATAAATATTCAGTTTGCAGTAAAGGATAATAAAATTTTCTTGATTGAGGTTAATCCAAGAGCAAGCAGGACCATTCCTTTTGTTGCAAAAGCTACAGGAACAGATTTAGCAAAAATTTCAACAAAAGTTATTCTTGGAAAAAAACTTAAACAATTTAATCTTAAATATTTAAGATCAAAATTTGTTTGTGTAAAAGAATCAGTCTTTCCATTCGATAGATTTCCAGATGAAGATACTGTCTTAGGACCTGAAATGAAGTCGACAGGGGAGGTTATGGGTATTGATAAGACGTATCCAATGGCATTTGCTAAATCGCAAATATCATCAAAGAATAATCTACCAAAAAGTGGTACAGTTTTTATATCAGTAAAAAATGAAGATAAAGAAAATATTATCTTAATGACACAAATTCTAATTAAACTGAATTTTAAAATTGTAGCAACAAAGGGAACTGCGAATTATCTAAGAAAATTTAGTATTAATTCGAAGATGGTTAATAAAGTCACAGAAGGTCATCCTCACATAGTTGATAAAATAGAAAATAAAGAAATAGATTTGATAATCAATACAACTCAAGATTCTCAATCGCTCAAGGATAGCCATTCAATAAGAAGGTCAGCTATTAAATATCAAATACCATATGTTACAACAATTTCGGCAGCTAAACTTGCAATTTCAGGAATCAATGTGATGCTTAATCAAGAGATGAGGGTTAACTCACTTCAGGAGTTTTACAAAGATAATTAAATAAAATTAATCTTAAATTCTGGAATTTATCTTTAATCCTTTATATAATCATAATTTATTGGAAAATGTTATGAATGAAAAATTTCCTATGACCAGAGAGGGTTTTGATAAACTAAAGTCTGAATTGGATGAACTCAAACAAAAACAAAGACCACAGGTTATTAGAGCAATTTCAGAAGCCAGAGAGCATGGAGATCTTTCTGAAAATGCTGAGTATCATGCTGCAAGAGAAAAACAAAGTTTCATAGAAGGTAAAATTTCAGAACTTGAAAACAAAATTAGTAGAGCTGAAATTATTGACCCAAAAACAATTAGTAGTTCCTCAGTAACTTTTGGTGCTACAGTTCAGATAATTGATCTTGAAAATGGAAATCAACAGGAGTATAAAATAGTCGGTGTTGACGAGTCTGATATTGAAAAAAAACTTATTTCAATAAATGCACCAATCTGTAAAGCAATGCTTAATAAAAATATTGATGATGTTTTTCAGGTCGAAACTCCCAATGGATCTAAAGAATACCAGATAAAGAAAATATATTTTAAATGAAGAATAATAAAATTGAAAATATAATTATAATTGGATCAGGTCCTGCTGGTTACACTGCAGGAATTTATGCTGCAAGGTCCTCATTAAAACCATTGCTTCTCACTGGGCTCGAACCAGGTGGTCAACTAATGATAACAACTGATGTGGAAAATTATCCTGGATATGAGAATCCAATTCAAGGTCCATGGCTTATGGATCAAATGAAAAAACAAGCTTTGGCAATGGGTGTAAAAGTTGAAAATGATATAGTTAAGAAGGTTAATTTTCAAAAATTTCCTTTTGAGATTTTTACTGAAAGTAGAGAGATCAAAACTTATAGTGTAGTTATCTCGACTGGAGCTAAAGCTAAATGGCTGAATATAGAGGGAGAAAAAGAATTTCGAGGTTTTGGAATATCAGCGTGTGCAACCTGCGATGGGTTTTTTTTTAAAGACAAAGAGGTTGCTGTTATTGGCGGTGGAAATACTGCAGTTGAAGAGGCACTTTATTTATCCAACATATGTGAGAAAGTTTTTTTAATTCACAGACGTGACAAATTAAGAGCTGAAATGATTTTACAAGAAAGATTATTTAAAAAAAAAAATATCCATTTTTTATGGAATAAAATAGTAAAAAAATTTGTTGGTGATACAAAACTGAGAACACTAAAACAAGTTGATATTTTCGATAAACAAAGTAACCAATCAAGTTCACTTAAGGTTGATGGTGTTTTTGTTGCAATTGGTCACAGTCCATCGACTGAAGTTTTTAGTGGTTGTGTTCCAATGGATAAAGAAGGTTATATATATACTGTAGATAATTTGACTCAAACTAAAATAGACGGTGTATTTGCTGCAGGAGATGTCAGTGATAAAAAATATAGACAAGCAATAACAGCTGCTGGTTTTGGTTGTATGAGTGCAATAGAAGCAGAGAGTTTTTTAAGTAAGAAAAATATTATTTAGCTAATTTTATCTGTCTCAAAATTTCTTTATGAATTTTTGATTTCAAACTAAACTTTTCACATAATTTGACAACAGATCCTGACAACCAACTTAATTCCAATTTTTTGTTATTCTTAAAATCTAAATACATTGATGATGTCATATCATAGGGCATGTGCACAATTTTACTTTCCCAATTTTCAACAGGATCATATTCGAAGGAAATACCATATTTTTTTGATAAATAATAAGTTTCATTCATAGCTTCAATAAACATCTTTTTAAATTTTATATTTTCAAAAATTTCTCCAATTGTCATTTTTGTTAGAGTTGTCATGCCGCTGTAAGCAGACAAAAAAATGAATTTATCCCATAATTTTTGGGTTATTTTTTCAGTATATCTAATATCAAGACCAACTCCAGACAGTTCTTTACAAAAATTAAGCAATTTTTTATTTTTCACTTTTTTTTCATCCATTGGGCCTACAAAAAAGGTGGCTAGCTTTCCTTTATGAATAATTTTTGAGTCATTATCTAAAAATGAAGAAATTTGTGCAACCGCACCATAATTATTTTCACCCACAAAAATCTCATCAATAAGTTGTTCAGCGATAATTCCATTTTGAAAAGGAAGAATAATTGTATTTCTATTAATTCCTTTTCTAATATTTAAAAGACAAGTTTTCAGATCATATAATTTTACGGAAAGTATAATTATGTCAAATTCATTAAAATCATCCAAGTTATCTGTAATTTGTATATTTCTGGATTCTTGATTACCTAATAAACTTTCGAGCTTGAGTCCATTTTTCTTCAAATTTAAAAATGTTTTACCTCTAGATAAAAAAGTAGTTGCAAATTTAGTTTTACATAAAAAAGAACCTATAAATCCTCCTATTCCACCAACACCATAAACTAAAATTTTCATAGTTATTCCAACAAGGACACTGCTTCTTTCATTCTTTGGCATGCTATTTTTAGTAAATCCATAGATGCAGCATATGAAATTCTAAAATATGGAGATGAACCAAATGCTATACCAGGTACAACTGCTATATTTGCGAATTCTAAAAGGAAGTTTGAAAAATCAACATCATCGATTATTTTTTTTTTATCTGGTGTCATTCGATTAAGAAGTTTTTCACATGAGATAAATAGATAAAAGGCTCCTTGGGGTTTTAAATAACTTAAACTATCAATCTCGTCCAAAAAATTACAAACATAATTTCGCCTCTGAGAAAATTGCAAAATCCAATCATTCAAAAATTCTTTCTCTGCTGAAAGTGCTGTGACAGCAGCATGTTGACATATTGAAGTAGGATTTGTAGTCGATTGAGACTGAATTTTACTCATTGCTTTGATAATTTTCTCATCTCCCACGCCAAAACCTATTCTCCATCCTGTCATTGAAAATGCTTTTGAAACACCATTAATTATAAATGTCCGTTTCATTAATTTTGGTTCAACATTTAAGATGTTATAAAATTTTT
>MDSZ01173470.1_pt1 | contig 11626 bp, 8 predicted proteins | sample 811201 | NCBI WGS metagenome assembly MDSZ01 (sample SAMN05326647, study PRJNA326480) | marine metagenome | isolation source: seawater | place: Indian Ocean: North | collected 2010 | reverse complement strand
TAGTCTAGTATTAGGTTGTTCTGAAGAAGTACTCATGTCTAGTGCGAGCATAGACGCGGACAAATCAACGCCCAACACAATGTCAACTCCACTAGAAATGATAGTTTGGGTGCTTTGATCAAGTCTCGGTCTGGCAAGTGATACAATTGCTAAAATAATGCCAAAATAGAAAAGTAAATTTGGTACCCAGATCGCTTTTAATCTAAGGGGTTTCGCTTGAATATTAAAGTTATTGGTTGATGGAAACTTGATAGCTTGTGTATTTTTTTTGCGGCTGGTTTGCAAAATGACGATCGGTATTAAAAGGAGGAGAAGTAGCCAAATTGGCTCACCAAATGATAAATTATTGAGGTCAGAAATTTCCATTATTATTTAGAGGTTTTCAGCTCTTTATCATTTTCCGTTTCCTGATCTCTCAACCGATTATGAGTATCGTTCACAAAATATAGGGCGGAATCCAAAAGAAGATTGATCTGACTACCCTCGGTTACTTCCTTAGAGTACTTTACGCGATCACCAAGTTTAACGAACTTCTGGAGTAAATCCTCATAATTCCCACTAAAAAATGGGTTGGACGCAATTTCGATGATGAATTCTTCGCCAGTTAATTCCATAGCAGGCATGCTAAACCTTTTTTGGATATAAATCCTTAAGATTTCCGATAGTCTGAAGACAAAAGGCTTAGCGTTTAAAATGTTTTTTTTTGCCTGAAGCTCTTCAATTGCTTGAATTGCTTCTGCGTATGGATCTATGGAAAACTCGATGTTATCTTTGTTGACCACTTTTTTTCTTTTATTTTTGAAATACAAGATCAAAAGAAAGCTGAGAATAAATAGAAAGAAAATCGCAATCCAAGTCAGGTTTTCAGAGATGACCTGCCAAAAGCTTTTATAAATAGTTAAAGGATCCTCGCCTTGAACATTTGGGTCCAACAGGTAAGGCTTTTGTTTAGCTTGAGCAAAAGTCTTCATCTAAATTGTTACCGACGAGATTTTCTTAAATGAAAGAATTCCTTGAGAGCCTTGTCGAATTCCTCATCAGTGGAAAATCTAAAAAAATCAATACCTCTCCTTTTGAGTTTTGTTGAAATGTTAAGTTGTTGCTTTTTAGCATTTTCAGCGAACTCTTTACGGAATTTAGGGTTTGATAAATCCAAAACAATAATCTCACCCGATTCAGCATCCTCAAATGTAGTTAGTCCTACTTGAGGAAGTTCTATTTCATGGGGATCGTGTATTTGTGCACAAATCAAATCGTGTCTTCTTTTAGTCGAAGAGATTTCTTTGAAAAATAGGTCCTCTGTATTCTGATCATCTATATTCTGATCTTCTGTTATTATGAAATCAGAAAGAAAGAAAACCACTGCTCGCCTGCGCATAACTTGATTTATAAATCGCAAACCCTCGTTCAAATTGGTTCTTTTGGTTTTGTTTTTGAAAAAAAGAATTTCTCTAAGAATGCGCAGGACATGTTTCTGACCTTTCGCAGGTGGTAGATATTTTTCAATTTCATCGGCGAAAAGCAGCAGACCAACTTTATCTCCGTTACGGACGGCAGAGAAAGCTACCAATGCACCAAGTTCTGCCATCCTTTCTCTTTTGGAACGATTGCCAGAGCCGAAAATGCCACTGTCACTTATATCAATAGCCAGAAGTATAGTAAGTTCTCTTTCTTCTCTGTACTGTTTTACGAACGGAACTCCCATTTTGGCCGTTACATTCCAATCGATTGATCTGACTTCATCACCCGGTTGATATTCCCTGACCTCTTCAAAGTCTATTCCTTGGCCCTTGAATGCACTCTGGTAAGATCCTGATAAAACTTCAGAAACTAAGCGATTGGACTTAATTTCTATTTGTCTTACCTTTCGAAGAATCTCTCTAGTAAATTCCTGATCCGGTTCTTCCATTCCAACAGAGTTTTGGCGAAAACTTAAATTCTAGGGCACCGGGATTGTTTCGAAGATTTTTTTAATGATATCATCGCTGGAAACATTTTCTGCTTCAGCCTCATAGGTAACTATTACTCTATGTCGGAGAACATCAAGACCAACATCCTTTATATCTTGGGGCGTTACGAAGCTCCTACCGTGCATGAAGGCAACGGCTTTGGAGGCCAAAGCAAGGCTAATGGTTGCACGGGGCGAAGCACCAAATCTTATGAAGGCATTGAGTTCGGATGCACCATATGAGTCGGGATTTCGGGTAGCTAAAACTACATCAACAAGATATCCCTTCAGCTTTTCGTCGAGGTAAATCCCGTCAACAAGCTTTCGAGACCTGAAAATAGTCTCAGCGTCAACCACAGGGTTTACTTCATGCGATACGGAAACATTTGCATTTGCGTTTAAAATGCGAAGTTCGTCAGCCCTATCTGGATAATCGACCACAAGCTTAAGCATAAAGCGATCCATCTGTGCTTCGGGCAATGGGTATGTTCCCTCTTGGTCGATCGGATTTTCGGTGGCAAGAACAAGGAATGGTTGCGGGAGGGGATAGGTTTCGTCGCCAATTGTAACCTGACGTTCCTGCATTCCTTCAAGAAGAGCACTCTGAACTTTAGCTGGTGCTCTGTTAATTTCATCTGCTAATAGTAGGTTAGCGAAGATGGGACCTTTTTTGGTGGTAAACTCTCCCTTGCTTGGGCTGTAAATCAATGTGCCAAGCACATCTGCAGGAAGAAGGTCAGGAGTAAATTGAATTCGTTTGAAATCGGCTCGAAGGCATTTTGATAAGGTTTTTACCGCAAGAGTCTTAGCTAGACCAGGAACGCCTTCCAAAAGTACATGCCCGTTGGCTAGGAGTCCCACAATCAATCGGTCTACCAGATACTTTTGCCCGACAATTACTCGCCCCATTTCGCTTTTAAGCAGTTCGACCCAAGAAGCTTCGTTTTTAATTAGTTTTTGCTCCTCAGGAGCAGGTGGCTGGCTATCTAAATCTGTCATTATTTTCAGAAAGACTGAAGCGTAAGCAAAGAGTAGATTTGTCCAAGAATAAACTTAGTTGAAGAAATCGATAATGTTTTTCTCCTTGCGGATACGAGGTCGTTGGAGATGCTTATTAATACTAACCAATTCTAGAGTATAATGATCAAATTTAGTAAAGAATCTCAAATCACTTTCTTCTGTTTATTAATCATTCCAGTTCTTTGGTCAGGTCTTAATTATTTTGGTTTTCTAGACTATTTAAAGACCAAATCTGTTGACTGGAGAATGCAATTTAGAGGAGAAATACCTCAATCTTCATACATCCCTGACGAAGAGATAGTTGTGGATGGTAATCTATCAATTCCTAAGGTTCCAAAAGTTACTTATGTTAATTTTGATGCAGCAACTTTAGCAATGGATGATGTTGGGGAAAGACCATGGGATCGTGCTTTTTTCAGAGATATGGCTCTAGCACTTATCGAGCGGGGTAACGCTCGAGTTCTAGCCTTTGACTTTGGGTTTACTCCAAAAAGTATGTCCAAGATGGTACCGCAAGAAAACTCCTACCGAAGCGACATGGCAATGGGTGAACTGATTTCTAAACACCCTCAAAGCGTAGTGCTTGGATGCCTTTATTCAGGTGTGCCCACTCCATTCGTAAAAAATGTTAATTCAAGTGCTTTCCCTCCTTTGTTTAAAGACGGGTATTCATGGCAATCATCAGTCCAGTCAGGGAAATATAATTACCCCGAATCTCCCACATATCCGCTGATTAATTACACAGGTGATGAACATATAGGAAGACTTGGATCTTTCACCGTGCCGCCTTTTCGTGCGGTTGATGAAATTCCAAGGTGGGTACCTTTATGGTTTCCTTCAGGAGGAAAGTCACATGCATACAATCTACTTGGTGGAAAACAGAGTAAACTTTCATTTGAACTCCCCAAAGAGAACTCAGAATTAATTGCAAAAATTTCTGCTGAAATTGAAAAACTTGAAACTGAAAAAGGTGATTTGCAGGTTGATTTAGCTGTAATTGCTAAAGAAATGACTACTCTTTCAGTTACAAAAGCAAAGCTATCAGAGGCTCTTAGAAAAGTAGAATCGGATCAGGAATTAATAAAAGAAGCAGAGTCTGTCATTAAAACCTTTGGCGAAACACTTAAAGCAAACCTTGCTCTTGCTAGTGTAATTGCACCTCAAATAGAAAATAAGAAAAATGAAATCAATCTCATTTTAGAAAATTATCTAGATTCTGAATCCAACTCTTCGACCAAGGTTCAATTAGAAGACATAATGGCAGAGCAGGTCGAATTGAAGGAGACTTTGGCAAACTTACAGGTAGCTATGCAGGCAAATCCTGCTCTTGCTGCTGTTATTGGTCCTCAGATAGAAGCTAAGAAAAATCGATTAAAGGAAATTGAAGAAGTTCTTGGCAAAGAAAATACGACAACCCCCAAAGCATTTAGCCAAAAAGATAAAAAACTGGCACTAAAGCAAATCAAATTAAAACTTGGAGAATATAAATCTAAACTGGAAAAGTTAGCTCCCGAAATTTCTAAAACTCAAAATAACCTTACTGACTCAAGGATCAAGACAGAAATGGTTAACACTTCTTTGGTAAAGAAAAAGCTAAGATTACAGCAGTTAAGCGGAACTTTCCCCACTGAGTTAGTTGAACATAATAATTCGTTGCTTTTGACCTACTCGAGAGCACAAAATCAATCTCCTTCAGTATCAGGAATCCAGCTTGTTGATAGTCTTCCAAATAAAGTACCGCTGACACATGATAAGAAGTTCTTCACTCTAGGATTAGAAGCACTGCTCGCATACTATCGACTTAATCAGGACGCTGTTGAGATTTCAAAGGATAATAAGAAATTTAGTCTAACTGGCACAAACGGCGAAAAAATCATAGAATGTGATATGATTGAAGGTCAGTTTTTGGAAGTTAACTGGTTTTCTAAATGGACTGATTTAGTAGAAGAGGAAGAACTTCTACGAAAAGCAAAAAAATTCTACGGAGATGGAGATTATCAAAACTATCTACAACAAATTAAACCTATTTTGAATTTGTTACTTTCAAGAGCATACGCAGATGAAAAAGATAAAGATATCAGCGATACTTTGGGATCAATTAAAGGTCTTGGAATAGATTCAGAAGTAGTTGGCATCGCAGAAAAACTTTTGAATGCAAAAGTTGGAGATGATCCACTTCCTGGATTTGATGATCTAAGTCAAGTTGCTACCAGTATTAGTTATTATTTCATTTCACCAAGATTAGAATCCGAATTTAACCCTATGTGCGGAATGCGAGATGTTCTTGAAAATGCCCGTTTTCAAGATGAAGTGGGGGCTAGCATCAAACAGTTAGAGGAAAAAATTAGTAGTTTGGAAGGGCCGGATTTTATGGGCAAGATTCAAACTGCCTTAGAATCTAATCCAGCAAATGAAGATTTAATTGGTAAAAAGAAACAAGTGGAGGAAGCTATAAGCATAAATAAACAAAATCTTGCTGCTCAAAGAGAAGAACTTCTAAGGATTCAAAAGTTTTTTGCCTCCTTTGATAACGCAATCGTTATGATTGGCCCTGAAGAAAAAACATTTCAGGACTTGGCTCCAACTCCATTTGATAAAGCTACTGTTCCTAAGGTTAGCGTCCATGGTAACCTTATTAAGACGCTCACTTCAGGGAAATACTTAAAAAGACTACCTGGGACTTCTGACTACATTGCAACCTTTATCGTGTGTATATTAATGGCGGGGCTCGCTGTTTATCAGGGCAACCGTGCGAGTTTAGTACAGGCTTGTGGTATTCTGCTTTTAGCAGGATATGTTTATTTTGGTTTTTTCACATTTTCTGAAACACATGTAATTTGGCCCATAACTGCTCCAGCATGTGCCGGGTTAAGCACTTCATTTGTTGGATTAGCCGCAATGGTTGTTATTGAACAAAAAGCGAAAGGTAAACTTAAAGGTATGTTCGGCAGTTATGTCTCATCAGACCTCGTTGAACAAATGGTTGAATCTGGTGAGGAACCGAAGCTTGGCGGGGAAGAAACTGGAATCACTGCTTTCTTTTCTGATGTTCAGGCTTTCTCAAGTTTTTCGGAATTACTTACTCCGACCGGACTTGTTGATCTTATGAACGAGTACTTGACAGCGATGACCAATATTTTGCAGGAGGAAAGAGGAACTCTAGACAAATATATTGGGGATGCGATTGTAGCAATGTATGGAGCTCCTATTCCAATGGATGATCACGCTTACCAAGCCGTTCGCACTGCTATTCTTATGCAACAAAAACAAATTGAGCTTCGTGAGAAATGGGTGCCTGAAGCTGAAAAATGGGGAAAATGTCACGGTCTTGTTACCCAAATGCAAACTAGAATTGGATGCAATACAGGGACTGCAACTGTTGGCAATATGGGAGCATTGGACAGGTTCAACTATACCATGATGGGTGATATGGTTAATCTCGCTGCTAGATGCGAAAGTGGAGCAAAGGCTTATGGTGCGTATATTATGGTGACTGAAGAGACGAAAATAGCATCAGAGACCACAAAGAATGATATTGCCTACAGATATCTTGATAAGATTGTTGTTAAAGGAAGATCGCAACCAGTTGCAATGTATGAGCCAACTGGCTTTATGAGCGAATTGACTCAGGAAACTCAGGACTGCCTCGATTGCTTCAGTCAAGGAATTGATAAGTATTTAAAACAAGATTGGACTGGGGCTCTTTCACTTTTTGAAAAGGCGAAAGAACTTGAGCCGAATCGGCCCGGTTTAACACCCGGAGTCAAAGATAACCCCTCGATGATCTTAATCGACCGTTGTAAGGTAATGCAGGAAAATCCTCCTGGAGATGATTGGGATGGGGTCTATGTGATGACCACAAAATAGTGCAATTCTTAATACCTTTATCCTTTAAAGTAGTATGGTTCTTGTCCCGGTTTCCACTTGATATTACATCCAATGCTGGGAAGTTGCTTTTCTGGAGGAGAATCTCCATTTAGAAGTAATCTGATTGCATGCAGTAAATCTGTTCCAGTAACAGGATCCTCAGACCCTGGTCTCGAAGGGTCATACCTTCCACGGTAGAAGAGTTCTAGTTTTTTGTTAAAAAGGAAAAAGTCAGGCGTGCATGCTGCAGAAAATGAGACAGCAACCTTCTGAGTCTCATCGTAAAGATAAGGAAATTCGAACCCATACTGCTGAGCAAGTTCTTTCATTTTCTCGGGACCGTCTTGTGGATATTTGCCTATATCATTTGAGGAAATGGCAAAAACTTCGATACCTTCATCTTTAATTTTATTTAATTGACGAGGTAAATGATCAAGCAGGTGAATCACAAAAGGGCAATGATTACAGATGAATGCAATTAGGTGCCCTTGGGTATCGCTGTTTTCTTGTAATTCAATAACCTGCTCTGAACTAACATCCTCCAATTTAAAGGTTGGAGCTTTGGTTCCGATTGGGAGCATAGAAGAGTGTGTTGCGACCATTATTTTTTTATCTTTTCTAGTTTTTTCTAATAACGAGGTTGGTATTTTTTTTCTCAAAGTAAGCTTCAAGTAAGTCTTTGGCGATAGGAGTCGCAGTCAAGCCACCCTGTACTTGATCTTGCGGGATGACTCCTTCGACCAAGGTCGCAACTGCAACCTCAGGTTTATCAACCGGAGCAAAGCCAACAAACCATGCGAGATTTAAGTTCATATTATGATTTCTCCATTGCCCTGTTCCAGTTTTTCCTGCCACTGCAATCCCATTAATTTTACATCTTCTCGCGGTACCTTGCTCAGTTGCTTTTTGCATTCCGGAAATAATTTGATTTAAAAACCTTTTGTCTATGCCAAGACTGGGACTAGCGGGAAGAGACGCATCTTTCCTGTGTATGAGAGTGGGTTCAAAACTTTTCCTGTTTGTGGCAATGCGAGCAACCATAGAGGCCATCTGCAAGGGGCTTTGTCTTAACCCACCTTGTCCAATAGAAATATTGAAGGTGTCTTCTAGGGTCCAGCGAACACCAATTCGTCTTCTTTTCCAGTCAGGATCAGGAACTATGGGTCTATCTTTCAAAGTTGGCACCTCAATTGGCGGGTTTGCGTCCAAACCCATTATTTTTGCTGTATCGATAAGATTTTGAAACCCTATCTTTTCGGCAAGTCTGTAAAAATAAACATTACAACTTTGTGAAATGGCATCCTTTAAGTTCATTTCTCCATGTATTCCCGGAAAAACATGACATTCCATGCCACGATAAATTCCATCACACAATTTTGTGGCGTTCGCTTCCAGCAGTTCAGCTCTGTAGCCTGCAATCGCAGTAACCAACTTAAAAGGAGATGCAGGAGCATAGCCTGGGTGCCATGCTCTGGGTAACCAAGCCTCTCTTCTTTGTATTCTGTCATACACTGATTGGGGAATAAAAGGAGTTAACTCAGAAAGATCATAATTTGGTTTGCTTGCTAACGCGAGGATCTCACCACTTTTTAAATCAACTAAGACGGCAGCGCCTGGAGGTCGGGGAGGAGGTGCTAATTCAAATGCATCCACTTTGGGATTGGCTTTTGAGAGCACTCCTCGGGCATAAAGGATATTTAAAAGTCTTTCAGCATCGTTAGTGGTTCCCTGAAAACCAGCAACTGTGGAAGCCTGTTTGCCGTCTAAAGGAAATGGAGCATCAAGAAAAGCCGAAAGCAGAAGCTGAGCAGTGACTTTTTTTTCATTCGAACCTAAGAGTGCTTGGTTTGTTCTTCTTAAGATCGTCTTTCTCCAATCACTGTCAGGTAGGATTCTTGAATTAGCGACAGACAGAACCATTTTATCAATTGAATCTTCAGCTATTTTTTGAAGATCGGCATCGATGCTAATATGCAGATTCTTTCCTTTCTCTGAAACTTTCCTTTCGATTCGGTCATAGCGAGACCCGTCAGGATTGACACGCCATATTTCGCCACCATCAACTCCTCTTAATTGGTTGTCGAAAACTTTTTCTAAACCTGCTTTTCCTTTTCGACCTTTTATTTCGTAGGTTGCTAAATCATCTCCTGATAAGCCCTTAGGGTTAGCTTCATAACCGCTTCCTACATACCCAAGTACATGCGAAGCCAAATCATTAAATGGGTAATGCCTTATAGCCTCTGCTTGAACTTCAATGGGAGAATTTGCACTAATCCCTTCCACCAAACTAGCATATTCCTTGGGCTTTAGATCATTGGCTAATGTAATTGGTAATAAAAGCTTTTCCCTCCAATGCCTTATCAATTCCTTAATAGTAAACTCCCTCTCCCTTCCGGTCAGTTTATTTACGACATTAGTGTAGCCTTGAACTACAGCTAATCGGGCTTCCCAACTTAAAGAGGAGCTACTAGTGGAAAAAACTTTATCCCATAATGGTTCATCTGAGAAAAAAGAGGTGACGATCTTTGCCTTTTTACTTTCCGAGCTTTTGGCAAAGATTGGGGTAAATTGACCATTCTTTCCAATCTTGAAAGATACATTGAATAGATTAGCAAGATTGACAGTTACTCTTTTTTCTGAATTTAAAAGTTCTAAGGTTATTGTTTGATTGAGATTAATGTAGTGGATTTCGGAATACCAGTTACCTCTGCTATCTTGATTTACATCAATGCGACTTCCCTGAAAAAATAGGCTCACTCTTTGCAGTTCTCCATGGAGCATTTCTGCTTTGCCGGAAAAACGGATAAACCTTTGCTTTATTTCAGGTTCCTGAAATCCAAATCCAATAAGGTCTTCAATGCTTAAAGATGATTTGGTCTTTAATTTTTCAATTAGGCGGAGAGAAGTCTTCCTAAGCTTTTTCTTTTTTTCCCATATCTCTCCGTCAATAGACCCGAGATGCAGTTTTGCTGAGAAGTTTGCTTTATTGCCAATCAGCAACCTTCCATTTCGGTCAAATATATCTCCTCGTGGTCCAGGTCTAATAATTCTTCGCTGACCCTGTTTTCTCTCTTGTTCCTTAAACTCCTGATACTGAAAAAATTGCCGATAAACCAGAAAAACAGCGAGGATTGAAAAGAGTGTACCAAAAAAAATTCTAAAAATTATTAGTCTTCTTCCTTCTGGGAAAAACTTCTCCATTTTATTTCTTTAGATATGATTTTCTTTCAAATCAGGGATCATCGTCTTATCAAGTAAGCTTACAATAGCGTAGTGGGAAGGTAGTATAAAAAATAAAATAGTCGAAGAAACAAAAAGATCAGAGAAGAATTTGAAAGGGTTCCATGGAGTTAGTGAAAATCCATCAACTATTGATACTACAAATAGACCAAAGAAAAATAATGAATTTATAAAAATCATAACTATTCTGCGGTCATTAACATTTTTAAAAATCGGTAACTTAATTTGATCTTCAACGATCAAGTAAACGAGCATTAAAAAGAAAACACTAAAGCCCAGCGGCAACGAACAATGAAAGTCTAGAAGGAAACCATTAATAATCACAAGCGAGCGGCCAAGGTACTTATTTAAAGTAGAAGGAATAGCTAAAAATAGAGCTGGGAGGACTAAGTAAATACCAACTTGGGACAGCGTCGAATTAACGAGTGATAGTATGATTATCATCAAAAAAAAATAAACTACTGTTGCTAAAAGCAGGAAATATTTGCCAAGCCGATTATTCATTAACCTTGGAAAGGATGGTCACTTCGTCTATCAAGTTGAGTTTCTCGCTAAGTATTACCTGAGCACTTTGAAAAAGTCCATCTACACTTTGCTCTAGTTTTTTTATAATGCCGATATATAAGCCCCCCGGAAAAGCTCCTCCAAGAGGAGAGCTTACTACTTCCAACACTCCATTTTCTGGAATAATAATATCCTGCGGAACATCAGTAATAGTACCAAAGTTCTTCCTTCCGAGAGATACACCTGCTCCCCTGAAAGTGATTGGTCGGTCATCGCCTTTTATGTGTGCGACAATTCTGAATGCTTGGTTTGTAATTAGTTCAACGGTGGCAGAGCGATTTGTGACTTTCTTTATTCGACCAACGATACCACAGGAAGAGATTACTCCTGCACCTAGATTGATTTTGAAGTTACTTCCTTTATTCACTTCAAAAATTTGAGACCAAGAAGAGATATTGCGTAATGATACTCGAGCAATCTCAGGATGAAATTGTAAATGAGGATCGAGGCTAAGAGAATTTTCTAAAGTTACTATTTCAGATTTAATTTTTCTTAAATTGTTTAACTCTTTTTCGAGATAATCTCTGCGGCTAAGTTGCAATGATGCGTCAGAGATGATTCTTGAGTGATCCCGCCCTTTTTCAATGAGGGTATTTTTTGAGTCTGATATGTGCCCCCAATAGTGAGACAAATCCCGCATTCTGTTACTGGATTCCCAAATAGGGGCATGGAATTCGTCAAAAGTTGATTTAAACGCAATTTTCCAAGCAAACGGTATTAATAGCCACGCGAAAAAGGCCACACCCAGGTAAAGAAAGGGTCTTGTTAGTGGCCTTTGTTTCGTTTTGGCCAACGGAAAATGCTTATTGTGTAACTAGTCGATCGACTTGTTCACGACTTAAGTTGCCTAGGAGATTAAGGAATTTCCCAGTACCATTGGCAACACAGCAAAGTGGATCTTCAGCTTGAATTACTGAAAGTCCTGTGGCGTCACTAATGACTTGATCCAATCCGCGAATAAGTGCCCCACCTCCAGCAAGAACAATT
>MDSZ01236203.1_pt1 | contig 11627 bp, 10 predicted proteins | sample 811201 | NCBI WGS metagenome assembly MDSZ01 (sample SAMN05326647, study PRJNA326480) | marine metagenome | isolation source: seawater | place: Indian Ocean: North | collected 2010 | reverse complement strand
CTGATGCAGTTGGCCCTAAGATACATATAATTTTTTTCATTATTTAATTTGTTACCTTATTTCTCAAATATTCTATATCAGGTGTATTGTCAGTATTATATAGTTTATCTTGAAATACCTTCTTAAGAACTGGAAGACAAACATTATGGGAGGGTTCATGTAATATATTCTCATTCTTGAAGCTTAAATTATTGATGTATATATCAATAGCATTACCACAAATATTTCCATTATCATAAAGCTTAGAATCAAGTTTTTTTGAGAATTCATCAATACTTAATATTTGCTTTTCAGCATAAGAAAGGAAAATATTTTCGAATTTATTAAACGAACACCAGTATACTTCATTCATCCTTGCATCAATAGCAACTCCAATAGGCATAGTTTTATTTGTTTCATACAAAGTAAGTCCAAGTGCTTGAAAACTTGATATTGGAAAAATTGGGACCTTTAAAGCAGTAGATAATGCTTGTGCACATGAAAGCCCAATTCTTAATCCTGTGAAATAGCCAGGACCACTATTAAATGCTATAAATTTAATATCTTGTCTTTGAGATCTTGACTTCACAAGTAAACTTTCAATCATAGATAAAATATTTTTTGACTGCTGTTTCTCAGAAGATAAACTTTCTAGATAAACCTGATCTTCTTTTAAAAAACTAACTTGTGCATTATTAGAAGCGGTATCAATGTATAAAATCATTTTAAATCAACCATGAGAATAACATATGCGCAGATTCCTTTTTTTTCCCCGATAAATCCAAGCTTATCATTTGTTTTTGATTTTATATTAACTAGGTTTCCATCGACAGATAAAATTTTAGAAACTGAGTCTTTTATTTTTTTATAAAAATCTTTTAGGTTTGGCTCTTCCGTTACAATAGTTGCATCAATATTTAAAATAGAAAAACTATCTTTACCTATAATATCTATAGTTTTCTCTAAAATTTTAACGCTGCTTATGCCTTTATATGTATTTGAATTATTAAAATGAACTCCTAAGTCTCCTTTACAACATGCTCCAAGCAAGGCGTCACATATTGCATGTAACAATACATCTCCATCAGAGTCAGCATCAATAGTTTTATTATGAGGTATAGTGACACTACCTAAAATAATATTTTTACCTTCAGTAAATTTATGGCAATCATAACCAAATCCAACTCTATACATTTCTATCCTCAATAATCCTTTTTGCAAGATTTAAATCTTTCTTGTATGTTATTTTAATATTATTCTCAATACTTTCAAAAATTCTTGGTCTATATCCAAGTATCTCTACAGCAGAACTTTCATCAGTAATCTTTTTATTTTCATTTATACACTTTGAAATTGCTTCATATAATATGTTAAATCTAAACATTTGTGGCGTTTCAGCCTTCCATAAATCTTCTCTAGGAATTGTTTGAATAACTATCTTTAACGATGACGCAGCTTTTAAAGTATCATTTAAAGGGCTTGCCATAATGCCGCCTACTTGATCGTCTATATTATATTTTATGAACCTTCTCAAGTTTAGTTCTGATAAACAAGGTCTTGCCGCATCATGCACAATAACCCAGTCATCCTTATCAATACCTTCTTTTTTCATTGCGTTCATACAATTTAAAACTGATTCTGCTCGTGTTTTTCCACCACTAGCAGTAATAATCTTTTCATCATTAGCTAATGAAGTAGTTGCCCACATTGAGTCAAGCGACTTCAATGCAATGATAATTTTATTTATTTCCTCATTTTGAAGAAAAGGGTTGGCACTATGTTCAATAATAGTCTTATCCCCAATTTTCTCATATATCTTTTTGTTGCTTCCATACCTTTTACCTGAACCCGCTGCAGGCAACACACACCAAATCTTATTAGAGTTTATGTTGGTCATTATTTCTCAATAATTTGAAAAAAAGTTTCATCTTTCTTTATTAGGCCAAGTTCTGATCTTGCTTTCCCTTCAATAACGTTTAAACCTTGCTTTAAGTCTTTCACCTCTTCATTTAAAATAAATATCTTTTCTTTTTGCTCACTATTAGAAATAGTAATGTTTTCTATTCTTTCTTTTAAATCAAGTAAACGAGGAAATCCTGAGTCATATCCATATCCCCAAAATTTAAACTGTAAATATAAAAAAACTAAAAATAGAATAACTATTATCTTATTCATAAGCTCTTTAATAGTTTTTTTCCAAAGTAAATATTATCCACATTTAATTCTTGATCTATTCTAATTAGTTGATTGTATTTTGAAACTCTATCAGATCTTGATAAAGATCCAGTTTTTATTTGACCAACATTATAGCTAACTGATAAGTCTGCAATGAATACATCTTCTGTTTCACCTGAACGGTGAGATACAATTGTATTATAATTATTATCTTTTGCCATACCTATAGCATCTATAGTTTCTGATAATGTTCCAATTTGATTAGGTTTTATTAGAATTGCATTACCTATATTTTTATCTATTCCTTCCTTAAAGATTTCTGTATTAGTTACAAATAAATCATCACCAACTAACTGAACTTTATCTCCAATTCTATCAGTAAGTATTTTCCATGAATCCCAGTCGTCTTCATCTAGTGCATCTTCTATAGAGAAAATTGGATATTTATTAACCCAATTAATTAATAAGTCTATAAATTCATTGCTGCTATACTTCATATTTTCTGAAAGTAAGTTATATTTTTTATCCTTATAAAATTCTGAGCTGGCAACATCTAAAGCTAGAAATATATCATCCCCTGGCTGATATCCTGCTCTTTCTATTGCTAATAAAATTATTTCTAACGCTTCTTCATTAGATGTTAAATTAGGAGCATAACCTCCTTCGTCACCAACTGTTGTTGTATAACCCTTCTCAGTCAGTAATCTTCCTAATGTATGAAAAACTTCTGAGCCGTATCGAACTGCTTCTCTAAAACTTTCTGCGCCTACAGGCATAATCATAAATTCTTGTATATCAACATTATTATTTGCATGTGATCCACCATTAATAATATTCATCATTGGGACAGGCATTGTAGGTATTCCTTCGTCTATTGATAAATATCTATAAAGTTTTTTTCCTTGGTCTAATGCTCCTACCTTTGCACATGCAAGAGAAACTGCAAGAGTAGTATTTGCACCTAAATTAGATTTATTTTTTGTTCCATCTAATTCTATTAGTATGTTGTCAATTAACTTTTGATTGGATGCGTCTTGCCCAATTAACTTATCAGAAATCTCTTCTCTAATCTTTTGAATTGAGGCAAGCACTCCTTTACCCTTATATCTATTTGTATCACCGTCTCTGAGCTCTAAAGCTTCTCTCTTCCCAGTTGAAGCGCCAGATGGAACTGATGCATATGCAGATTTTCCAGAATCTAGAAAGATTTCTGCTTCAACCGTTGGATTACCTCTAGAGTCAATTATTTCACGTGCTAATATTTTTTTTATCTTAGAAGTCATATTTTAAATACTCAATAGTACAATTACATTTAGGATTTAACTACATTATCTATGTTTTTCAATGTAATTAACAATTCTTCCATCTCTGATAGTGGTAGAGAATTTGGTCCATCGCTTAAAGCCTCTTTTGGGTTAGGATGTGTTTCTATAAAAATACCTGATACTCCTACAGCTAATGCTGCTCTAGCTAGTGGTTGTATAAACTCTCTTTGTCCTCCTGAAGACTCCACATTAGCCCCCGGTAGCTGAGCAGAATGGGTTGCATCAAATATTACTGGGCATTTAGTATCTTTCAAAACTACAAGTGATCTCATATCTGAAACTAAATTATTATATCCAAAACTAAATCCTCTTTCACATACCAATATATTCTTATTCCCTGTAGACTTAGCTTTCTCAACAACGCTACACATCTCCCATGGAGATAAAAATTGACCTTTCTTTATATTAACTGGTTTATTATATGAAGCTACTTTAAGTATAAAGTTTGTCTGCCTACAAAGAAAAGCTGGTGTTTGAACTATATCTACAATATCCATTATTTCGTCTAGCGGAGAATCTTCATGAACATCTGTTAAAACTAAAACATCTAATTCGTTCTTTATTCTCTCTAAAACTTTTAATCCCTTGTCATACCCGATGCCTCTGAAAGACTTATGAGATGTTCTGTTTGCTTTATCTAGAGACGATTTAAATATAAAAGGAATAGAAAGTTTATTTGTAATCTCAACAAGAGAAGATGCTGTTTCATAGTTTAAGTTTTCGCTTTCAATAACACACGGTCCTGCAATTAAAAAGAATTTTTTATTTTTTATAAAATTTTTTTCAAATTTATCATTCATTAGACTTTTTTTTCACCGCTGAAATAAAAGAGTTAAATAGTGGATGTCCTCCGATTGGTCTTGAAGTAAACTCAGGATGGAATTGACAACCTAAATACCAAGGATGGTCTTTTAATTCTATTACCTCGACTAATTTATCATCTAAAGACGATCCAGTTACTATAAAACCATTTTTCACAAACTTATCTCTATACTTACTGTTAAACTCATAACGATGCCTATGTCTCTCATATATAGATTTTTTATTATAGGATTTGTGTATTATAGAGTTCTTCTTAAGCATACACTCCTGCTCCCCTAATCGCATTGTACCACCAATATTTGAATTAGTATTACGATATTCAATAGTCCCCTTCTTATCTAACCACTCTTCAATAAGAGCAATTATTGGGTATTTAGTTTTTGAATTAAATTCAGTGCTATTTGCTTTCTGCAATTTTAAACAGTTTCTTGCAAACTCAATAGCAGCTACCTGCATTCCTAGACATATACCTAAATATGGAATTTTTTGTTCTCTTGCATACTTTGCAGCACTAATTTTCCCTTCAATCCCTCTCATTCCAAAACCACCAGGAACAATAATGCCATTAACATCTTTAAACGCTTTTTTACCATCCTTTTTTAAAGACTCTGAATCAATATATTTGATTTCTACATCCACATTGTTATGAACACCCGCGTGATGTATTGCTTCATTTAATGATTTATATGATTCGCTATAATTTCCATATTTAGCCACGATAGATATTGTAACTTTATCCTTTATCTTTAACCTCTTTTGTTTATAATTTTTCCACTCTAAAAGAGATGGCTTCTTGCATTTTATATTTAGCTTCTGAGTAACAATATTGTCTAGCCCTTGTTCGTGCAATACTATTGGTATCTCATATATATTGCGTACGTCGATCGAGTTAATTACCGCTTTTACATCTACATTTGTAAATAGAGCGATTTTCTTCTTATCGGAATCAGATATCTTTTGATCTGATCTACAAACTAAAATATCTGGCTGTATACCAATAGAGCGTAATTCCTTTACCGAGTGCTGTGTAGGCTTTGTTTTAATTTCATTTGCAGCTTTAATATAAGGGACAAGTGTTAAATGTATATATAAGACTAAGTGACTACCATAACGTATGCCTAACTGTCTTATTGCTTCGATAAAAGGTAAAGACTCTATATCTCCAACAGTACCGCCAATTTCAACAATACAAATATCTTTCTTTGCAGAGCCTCGAAATATACTATCTATAATCTCATCTGTTACGTGTGGAATAACCTGGACTGTGCTTCCGAGGTATTCTCCTTTTCTTTCTCTTTTAATTACTTTGTCATAAATTTGTCCCGTAGTGAAATTGCTATTACTACTGGCTTTATAATTAACAAATCTAGAATAATGGCCTAAGTCTAAATCAGTTTCTGCTCCATCATGAGTAACAAAAACCTCTCCATGCTGGGATGGAGACATAGTTCCAGGATCTACATTAATATACGGGTCTAGTTTTATAAGAGAAACTGTAAGCCCACGTGATTCCAATATTGATCCTAAGGAGGCTGCTACTATCCCCTTTCCTAAAGAAGATACAACACCGCCAGTAATAAATATATATTTGGTCACAATAAATAATAACTATTAAAGACGGTATTATAGTATAGCAAAGAGATGAGGATTATACATCAAATAAATTATTTCAATATAAGGGTCAATATTGTAGAATTAATTGTCTTGAAAAAATTAGGAAAAAATATGTTTAGTATGAATGTTGGGGCATTAGATAGAATAGTAAGAGTTTTAGCGGGTGTAGCAATATTCTATGTCGGAGTCGTGAGTCCAGGAGAACCAATTTGGTGGGGATATATTGGTTTGATACCATTTATCACAGGTATAATTGGTTGGTGCCCAGTATATTGTCCATTTGGAATTAAAACTAACAAATAATAGAGCGGACAAAAACTTCTAATTTATCGTTATGGAATATATGATTTGGTGGATTGATTTTTATCAATTTCCTTCGTCAATTCTCCCCTTATAATTTTTATCCTTTATATATAAGGTATTTCTTCTCCTATTAATTTGAAAGCTACTATTAGAGAATGATGGTGTTTTATCTTTATTAGAAAAAATTATATCTTTTATGATTGCATCTAATTGTGCCTGTGAGGGTGGCTTTAGAGAATTAATTGTAATCCAATATCTTAGTAAATTTTCAATGCGGTATTGTGGTAACAGTTTAATATTTGAAATCTCTAAACTTTCATTATTATCTTTTATAGAATCACCAATATCTAATAAAGCAATGTCATCATTTAAAGACAAAGATTTTGATATATTTTTTGATGATCTTGAAAAAGTTTCGGAAATATTTGGCCATCTTTCTTTTAGTAAAGGAAAGATATCATTTCTTAAAAAATTTCTAGAGTAATTATTATCATTATTCGTGTAATCATTAATATACTTTATATCTCTAGATGAAGCATATTCCAATATTTCGCTTTTCTGTATATCAAGAAGAGGTCTTATATGAGAACCTTTTTTTAATATCTTAATTTTTGGCATACATGATAAACCTCTTGAGCCTGCTCCTCTTATCAATTGATAAAAAAGTGTTTCAGCTTGATCGTCCTGATGATGTGCTGTAAGCAAAACCTCATTTTTGCTAACTTCCTCAAAAAGCCTATCATAGCGCTTATCCCTAGCATGTTCTTCTAAGCTAGACCCATTTAGTTTAGTACAGTCTACTTTAATTGATTTAAAACTAATATTATTTTCATTACAAAAATCTCTACAATGATTTTCCCAGGAGGTAGAATCTTTAGAAATTCCGTGATTAATATGTACTGCTAAAACCTTCTTACTTATTTCATCTGGTGAATTAATCATAATATCTAATAAGACACTAGAATCAATGCCACCACTGTAAGCTACGATGAATTTTTTAATCTCGTTAATGTTATGAAAATTTTTTTTTATTGATTCAAAACTAAGTTCCATTTTATTCAGAAAAGAAACCCTTAGATTCAATGCTCTCCTTCCTATTTTTTAGTAGCGTATCCTTACTCTGATTAATTAATTTATGAAGGTTTCTTTCTATAGATTGTGATAAATACATACTAACTTGTTTTTCATTTCTATGTGCTCCGCCTATAGGTTCAGTAATAATCTCATCAATTAATTTCAGTCTCTTTAAATCATCAGCCGTAATACACATTGCTTCCGCAGCGTCAGAAGCATACTCACTACTCTTCCATAATATAGAAGAGCATCCCTCAGGCGAAATCACAGAGTATATACTATATTCTAACATTGCAAGATGGTCGCATACTCCAATTGCAAGAGCTCCTCCAGATCCACCTTCACCAATCACGTATGATAAGATTGGGACTGATAAATCTGACATCGTTAGTAAATTATTTGCGATAGCCTCACTCTGACCTCTTGCTTCAGCATCTATCCCCGGATATGCACCAGGTGTATCAATAAATGTAATTACTGGCATATTATGATTTTCTGCAAGTTTCATAATTCTTAATGCTTTTCTAAAACCTTCAGGTCTAGGCATGCCAAAATTCCTAAATATTTTATCATTAGTGTCTCTGCCTTTTTGATGACCAATAATAGCAACTGCTACTCCTTTAAACCTAGCAATTCCAGAAACAATTGCACTATCATCTGAAAATTTTCTATCACCATGAAGTTCGTGAAAATCAGAAAAAATTAAATTAATATAATCTAAGGTGTAGGGTCTATTTGGATGTCTTGCTAACTGTGTAATTTGCCAAGGTGACAAATTTTGGTATATATCTTTTATTAGTTTATTACATTTACTCTGCAGAACATTAATTTCATCTACAAGATTCACATTACTGTCATCACTGACAGATCTTAATTCTTCTATTTTGTTTTCTAAGTCTAATATTGGTTGTTCAAAATCTAACATAAAAATATATATTTTTTTTAATTTCCATAAAGTAATTGAATATCTTCAACACATTCAATTCCTTCAAGAGCTTCTATTATATCATCCTTAGCAGGAATTTTATAATTTTCAGGCAAGGTTAGAAAACATGCATTTCCGTTATTACTATATTCAAGCCTAACAGAACAATTTGCTTTAGCTGTGTCATCTTTTATAAAGCTATCTATACTCTCAATTAAGAATCTTTTAGATTTTTCTCCTCCAGAAATCTTTAAGTTAATACCTGTAGCATAAAGTAACCTTGCTTCGCCAAGCGGCATGATATTATTTGCTCTAAAACTTATCCTATTAGTATAGTCGTCAAACTTCACATATCCTTCCAAAATAATAACTTCATCTCTTTTAATTTTATCTTTAATTAGCTCATTTGAACAAATTACATCTAAAGTGTCTGAGTCATCACTTAAGGTAATATTTGCTATTTTCCCTCCAGAAAAATTTCTAACTCTTAAATTAGTTATAACCCCCGCTATCTTTATTACTTTAGATTTAGTTCTACTATTACTAAAATCTTTATTCAACTTATTAAGATTATAGCTGACCAAATTTTTAATCTCTTCTTTATATTTATTGATAGGATGCCCACTTAAATAAAATCCTAGTACATCGCGCTCGTATGCAAGCTTTTCTGTAGAATCCCACTCTTTTAGAGAAGTTTCTTCCTGATTTGTTTCGATATCGCTAAATCCAAAAATATCTTGCTGACCACACGATATATTTTTTAAATTTTGTTCAGATGTTTTCATAGATCCTGGTAGCTTATTCATCAATGAAAGCCTTGTTTCATTAAAATCATCAAGAGAACCAGACTTAATAAGTGACTCTAAGACCTTTTTATTTACTTTTTGTGTATCACATGTATTTAGTAATGACGGTAAGTTAGAGAAGTTTCCGTTCTCTTTCCTTGCCTCTATAATATTATTAATAGCTGCATAACCAGCTCCTTTTATTGCTCCCAGTCCATAAATTATAGAGCTAGGACCATCAACCTTAAAATTATAGTCAGATGCGTTTATTGATGGACGTTTAATTGCAACACCTAAACTCTCACAATCATTTATAAAACGAACTATCTTATCCGTGTTATCCATATCACTAGATAACGTTGCTGCAAAAAACGCTTCAGTAAAGTGTGTTTTTAGATAGGCAGTTTGGTATGCAAGTAAAGCATACGCAACTGAATGTGATTTGTTAAACCCGTATCCAGCAAATTTTTCCATTAAATCAAATATATGTTCTGCTCTATTCTTATCTACACCATTCTTTAACGAGCCATTAACAAATATCTCTCTTTGTTTTTCCATTTCTTCTGGCTTTTTTTTACCCATTGCTCTTCTTAATATATCAGCTGCCCCAAGACTGTATCCCGCAAGAACTTGTGCTATCTGCATTACCTGCTCCTGATATAAAATAACTCCGTACGTGGGCTTAAGAATGTCTTCTATAAGTGGATGTAAATACTCAATCTTTGCACCATTTTTTCTATTAATAAAGTCATCAACCATGCCAGACTGCAGTGGGCCAGGCCTATATAAAGCAACCAAAGCAACTAAATCATCAAATTTATCAGGCTTTAGCCTTTTTATAATATCTTGAAGTCCTCTAGATTCTAATTGGAATACTGCTGTAGTTTTCTGTGATCTCAATAAAGAAAAAGTTTTTTCATCATGTAAACCAATCTGCTCTATATCAAATTCCTCTCCATGTTTCTTATCTTTATTGATTAAATTTATAGTATTTTCAATAACAGTTAGTGTTCTAAGTCCTAAAAAATCAAACTTAATTAGTCCCATTGACTCTAAATCATTCATATCTAACTGCGTTAATAAAGGCCCGTCGTGTGACACTCTATATAAAGGCGTATAATCTACTAAATCTGTTGGTGATATTACAACTCCTCCTGCATGTGTTCCTGGGTTCCTAGGCAAGCCCTCTAAAATCATAGACATGTCGATAATTTCTTTTACGTCTTCGTCGCTCTGATATGCAGACTTTAATTCCTTATCTTCTAAAGCTTTTTCAAGTGTTATACCTAATTCAAAAGGAATTAATTTTGCTATACCATCTACGAATCCATATGGAAAGTTAAGTGTTCTTCCAACATCTCTTACAACAGCTTTAGCAGTCATAGTTCCATACGTTATAATCTGACTTACCTTTTCTTTGCCATATTTTTTAGAAACATACTCTATAACTTCATCTCTTCTATCCATACAAAAATCAATATCAAAGTCTGGTAGAGAAATTCTTTCTGGATTTAAGAACCTTTCAAATAGCAAGTCATACTCCAAAGGATCTATATTTGTAATATCTAAACAATAAGCAACTAGCGAACCTGCTCCAGAACCTCTCCCAGGTCCAACAGGAATATTATTCTTTTTAGCCCACGTTACAAAATCAGATACTATTAAAAAGTAACCTTGATAACCCATATCAAGAATTACTTTAGTCTCTAAATCTAATCTTTTATAATAATGCTCCTTATTTAAAATATTTCTTTCAGAAAGTTTTGACTGTAATGCTTGCTTAACTTTTGAAATAAAATATTCATCCTCACTTATAGATTGGTCGATCATAAAATTTGGCATAGCAACTTTTCCAAGTGGTAAGCTTACGCTACACCTTTTTGCAATTTCAAAAGTATTTTCTACTGCTGAGGGTATATCAGAAAATAGTTCACCTATATCATCAGAGTTTCTAAAAAACTGATTCTCTGAATATATAGATTTTCTTTTTGAGTCGTTTACATAACTTCCTTCATTTATACATACTCTTACTTCGTGTGCTTGAAAATCTTCTTTTTTTAAAAATCTGACGTCATTACTTGCGACAACTGGAACATTAAATTTATGCGCAATATCTAAGCAAACACTGTTATATTCATCTTCTAAATCTCTACCAGTTCTTGTTATTTCTAGGTAAAAACTATCCTTGTAGGTTTTCCTCCAAAAATTTATTACATTTTCAATATTTTCTTCTTTTCCTGTTAGAATAGCTTGAGATAAGTCTCCATTTATCCCTCCAGATAAGGCAATTAAGCCGTCAGAATACTTCTGAAGTAATTTTTTTGAGACAAAGAATTTATTATTTTCAGGTAAATTAAGATATCCTTCTGTAATTAGTTTTGTAAGATTTTTATATCCAGTGTTATTTTTGCATAATAAAACAACGCTAGGTAACATTTTACTGTTAAAGCTATTCTCAATATCAATATCTACTCCAAGAATGGGCTTTATTCCATAATTAATTGATTCTCTATAGAACTTTACAAGAGAGAATAAATTATTTTTATCAGTTACAGAAACAGATGGCATTCCACACTCATAAGTCCTTTCGAGTAATTGTCTAATTCTAATTAGACTGTCTGAAAT
>MDSZ01048542.1_pt1 | contig 11628 bp, 10 predicted proteins | sample 811201 | NCBI WGS metagenome assembly MDSZ01 (sample SAMN05326647, study PRJNA326480) | marine metagenome | isolation source: seawater | place: Indian Ocean: North | collected 2010 | reverse complement strand
ATTTAAATCATTTCTTATTCTTCTTAATTGAAACTCTCTTCTAAATGAAGAGGTTCCAATAATAGAATTTGAATTTAATTCGCTAAATTTTTTATTGTCTTTTGTTATGAGTATTTCTTCTGGAGAATTTCTTTTCAAAAAACAATTCGTTATTAAACCAGGAGTTTCTTGAGATGGCATGTCTTTTAATGCATGCACAGCAAGATCTATTTTTTTATTTATTAATTCTTCTTCAATTTTTTTTGAAAATAAACCTTTGCCACCAATGTCTTTTAATCTATCCCTCTGATTTTTGTCCCCTTCAGTTGTTATTTTCACAATTTCAATTTCCCCTGAAAAAAATTTATTTAATTCGTATTTTGCTTGATTAGCATAAATCATAGCTAATTTACTTGCTCTAGTTCCAATTAATATTTTATTTTTTTTCATTAATAATTTTATATTTAAATCTTATAATCTAATTGTACTATCTATAATATTATGAATAAAAAAATTACAATTTTAGGCATTGAATCTAGTTGTGATGAAACTGCAGCATCAATAATACAAGAAGAAAACGGAAAAATAAAGATTTTGTCAAATATAGTCTCCAGTCAGTTTGATATACATAAAGAATTTGGGGGCGTGGTACCTGAGTTAGCTGCAAGAGCGCATGTAGAAAAAATTGACCTTATTACTGAAAAAGCAATCTCAGAAAGTAAAATAAATCTTAGTGATATTGATGCTGTTGCAACGACTGCAGGACCAGGATTAATAGTTTGTTTAACTGTTGGATTAAACTTTGGAAAAACTATTGCTGCCTCCTTAGATAAACCCTTTATTGCCGTCAATCATTTAGAGGGTCATGCAATAAGTCCAATGTTAAATACAGATTTAAAATTTCCATATTTGTTACTATTAATTTCAGGTGGACATACACAGTATTTATCCGTTGAAGATTTAGGAAAATATAAAAGATTAGGTACAACGATTGATGATGCTTTAGGAGAAGCTTATGATAAAACAGCAAAAATAATAGGGATTGAATTTCCTGGTGGACCTAAAATTGAAAAGTATGCAGAAAAAGGAGATAAAAATAAATTTGAATTACCTAAACCAATATTAAACAAAGGTGGATGCAACGTTTCTTTTGCAGGATTAAAAACAGCAATATTAAGAGTTCAATCAAAAATAAAAACTGAACAAGATAAATTTGATCTTGCAGCCTCATTTCAGAAAACTATTGAGGAAATTCTTGTTGAAAAAACTAATAAGGCTTTCGAAATTTATTTAAGTGAAAATAAAAATTTAAGAAAGACTTTTGTTGTTGCTGGAGGTGTTGCTGCAAATAAAGGAATAAAGGAAAAATTATTAGAAGTGTGTGAGAAAAATAAATTTGAATGTTTATTTCCTGATATAAGTTTATGTAGTGATAATGCAGCAATGATTGCATTAGTAGGATTAGAGAAATATAAAAAAAAAATATTTAATAAATTAAATTATAACGTTAATCCAAGATGGCAACTTGATGAGACAGCAAAATTTCTTAAAGGTGCTGGTGTAAAAATATAATTGATTTTAATTAAATAAATATTTAATTACATTTTAAAATTCTGGTATCTAAATTAGATCCAAATAAAATAATATTATCAACCTTAACTTTTTTTGCATGAGAACAAAGATCATTATCTGTTCCTAGTAAGTCAAGATTTTTCAGTGTACCAAAATTCTTATGAGCGGTATTTATTGAATAAGCTAAATCAGTACTTTCTGATTTTACTCCAAAGATAAGTGGCATTTTACCTAGTGCCATAAAATAAAGACTTGATTTTATATCTGCAGTAACAACTCCTTCTTTGTATTGAAAAAACGACCAATATTGATTTTTTGGAGAAATATAAATAGCAGTGGTTCCATTTAATTTTAAAGATATATCTTTAGCTTTTTGAAGAATTCTTTTTGGATACACATTATTAGTAAATTCATTTAATTTTGATAAACCAAAGAGCTTAGATCTAATTTCACAAAAAATATCAAACTTATTTTTTTTACAATAGTTTATATTAACATCATCCATTAAAAATTTATTATCTTTTTGAAAATTCCAATTATCATTTAGTATTCTCACACTTTTAACTGTATGTTTTAATGTTCCACTATCATTATTTATAGAAACTAAATGTTTTTTAAAAAAAGCAATTGAAACTATAAATAAAGAAATTAATAAGAAATATTTAATTACAGATTTATCAAAAATAAGTGGCTCATCCGCCTTTGTAAATAAAAGAAGTTTAAATTCTGGTGTAATTAGGAAAAAAAATAGAAACCAGAAAGTAGGTAACAATTGATAAAAAGTATCACTATAACCGCTAGTCCTCAAAGCTAACACCAAAATGAGTAAACAAGCAAAAAGCAAAAAAAATAAAAATTTATTATTAACAATTTGTTTTATATTTTTTAAGTTAATAGGATTTTTCTTTAGAATTAAAAAAAATATAAAAAGAATTATTGGGATCAAAAAACTATTAATATATAGATCAGAGGAATTTAAAAAATATTGATAATAACCAAATCCTATAGCGCTAGAAGCTCTGTCTGTTTGTCCAAAATAAAGAATAATAAATAAAAATGAAAAAATAATAGAAGATAATATTATTATTTTTTGCGAATTTTTTTTTACTGACAAAAAATAACATATTAAACCTAATAAAAATAATCCATGAAAAGCTCTAGCAAAAATTGTGACTGGGACGAGAAACGATAAAACAATTATTTCTAAATTATTAATCTTAGATTTGCTAACTGCGTAATATAATAATGGAATTACCGAAATATATAAAAGTGTTGCAATTAAAAGTGATCTTTGTCCAAGAACATAATCTATGGATGCAAACGTAAGTATAAAAAACATTAAGATAAGTAACCAATTTTTAGAAATATAAGTTGAACCCATATAAATAATTAACTTGGAGCATCCATATATAAGAAACGTCGGCATCATTATGTTTGCAAGTATAGTGAAAACTTTAATTACATTAACTGTATCACTAATAAATGGATCAATAAAAATTGCAAAAAGAACATGATAGGGCTCGAAAAGAAGTCCATGAATTCCGTGACTTATGGATGAATATTCAGACCAAGAGTTTGCAACTGCTGCGTCACGCAAATAATCTGTGCCCACAATACCCACATAAGCTAATTCATTTATCCATGGAAGAGTACCTGTATGAATATTTGACAATCCAATAATTATAGATCCTGCTACAAAACCTATAATCATTTTTTGCCAACTTAAATTTATATTTTTATAAATATTAATTAAAAAAAAAAGTAAAAGATCTATAAGTGCAATTGAAGCAAGAAAATAGATTGGTAATTTAATATGAAATAATCCAAGCAAACATATCAACAAAATTGGGAATTGCCAACTTAATGAAAATGAAAATAATTTATTATTTTTTTTACTTAAAATATTAAAAAGTATTTCAACAATTCTTAACCAAAACCAAGTAAATAAAGCATATATTATATATATTTGATCTATGACTCCTAAAAAAAGATTTAAAAACATCGTAAATGAAGTTCCACCTACTAATATTCCAAAAGATAATAAAAAAGGCCCAGAGGGTTTAAAATTGTATAAATTTAATAATTTTTTTTTTAAAATAAAAGACATAAATTTAATTATTTGTTTTAAGTAAATTATTCCATATATTTGCATATCTTTCTTCAGTCATAACTGCGTTAGGAATAAATTTTAATTTAGTTAATTTTTTCCAATAGAATTCTATATCTTTAGGTCTGCCCCATCTTTCTGGACAAACAATACATGAATTATATTTTTTAATTATTTTTAAATTGTTTTTAGATATTGGCAATTTTGTTATTGTATCGATCCATATCCAATTAAAATATTTTTGTAAAGTTTTAGCTGTGTTAATTGATTCAATTTCTGAAAATCTAATCGCTATATTTCTCTGTCTAGTTTTAATACTTTTAAAAATATATGGATATTCAACATCTAACAAAAAATATGAACTGATTTTTGCTTTTTTTACTTTTTTTATAACTTCGTTTTCAATTCCAGCTTCTTTAATATTTAAAATTAAAGTTCCATGTTTATACTCATGTAAATAATCTTCAAACTTATCACCTTTGCTATCAGGTTCATGATTTAAAATTAAGTGTGAATTTTTAGATCTAATATCAATTTCTGTACCAAAAAAATTTGGTAATTTTTTTAATTTTTTTAAAGAATTAACCCTATGAATAATTATTTCCATATTAAAAAGTTCAACTTGTTTTAAATTTTTTTTTTAAAGCAATAATACATTTGAGAGTTTGTATAATTAGTCTTAATTTTGCTTTAATGGAACCTCCTCCTTTTGCTTCACCCGCTACCCTTTCATCCCATCTTACTGGATATTCAATAATTTTATAATGATTTTGTATCGCTACTACCATTAAGTATATATCTAATGAAAAATCATTAGGAGGATTTTTAAAAAATGATAAGAAATTTTTTGAAAATATTTTTGGTTGTGCATTTATATCAGTTAATTTTTTTCCAAATATAAGACTTGCAATAATTGACATACCAAAAGTAAATATTTGGTCAAAAATATCTCTATTTAACCTTTTTCCTTTTATTATTATTTTTTCATTTTCTAATTTATCAAAATTTTTTTCAAAAGCATCACAAACATACTGGGGTGGAGTTTGTAAATCTGCATGACACCACGATATATACTTCGAAGTAGATCGATATACACCTTCCATAATTCCATTTCCATATCCAATATTTTTTTCAACAATTACAAGCTTTATTAATTTGTTTTTGTATAACTTATGTAATTGAATTTTATGTAAAGAATCATCAGTTGAACCGTTGTCAACAACAATAATTTCTAGATATTCATATGATTTTTTAAGAGTTTCTAAATTGTCAAACAGGGAAGAAATATTATCTTCTTCGTTAAAACAGGGTATTACAATACTTAAACTTTTCATGATTTAAATTAAAAAATATTTTATCTCTTAAAATCAGTATTATCGTACTTTTCTAATTCTTTATAATTTCCCAAATCTATATAATTGTCTACCAATATTTCACCTACTTTGAGACCTAGTTTAATCGACTCTTCTATTGCCACATCAAGATAATATTCATTTTTAACTTTTTTTTTATTTTTGAATAATAAATCTAAAGAATTTATGAAAAACTCAGATTTTTTGAAAAAAAAAGATCCAACTATAGGTCTCTCATCTATAGGATTTTCGTTAAATGGTTTTTTACATGAAATTTCTAAATTGTTTTCTTTGTTATTTCTTACCCATCCGTAAGCGTTTGGATTTGTTAAATGAATTTTTTTACATTTTGTAGTGAAAACTAATACATCATAAGTTTCAATTTGTTTTTTATAATTATCAGTATTAAATTTTATATAACTATCGCATGCATTTATAAATACTTGATCATCTTGTTTTAAGTATTCAGAGGCTAATCCACATGTTGATGCTTGACCCTCCGTTAATTTATTCACAGATAAAATTTTATAATTTTTAAAATATTTCTTCGTTTCTTTTTCTATCTTCCCATCATCTAAAAATTTTTTTTGCGTTATAAAAATCCAAAAATCTGCATTAGGCATACATTCTGCAGATCTTATAAACATTGGTTTTCCATTAAGGTTTATTAAAGGCTTGGGAGTGTTATATCCTGCTTTTTTTAATCTAAGTCCTTCTCCTGCCATTGGCATTATGTTTACTTTATTGGGCACTTAGAATTTCTCCTTTTTAAATTTAATCAGTTAAATCACACCTTTATAAAACAGTCCATTAATTGTATTTATTACTGGACTTACAATTTTTAATAAATATTGTGAATGTAAAAATGAGTGATATTGGAAAGAAAACATGGATATTTCCTGATGCATTTCTACCTGCAAAAGGACATCCTTATAAAACCTCAAAAAATGGAGATCAATTTGGACACGAGTCTTTATGTATGCTTAATTCGTCTGATAAAGATGCTTTAATCAATATATCTTTTTATTACGAAAATAGTGAACCATTAGAAAATTATAAACATACCTTAAAGGCAAAAAGAAGTTTGCATCTTAGACTAGACAATATTACACTTTTAAATAACAAAAAACTATTGAGAGAAGTACCTTACTCAATAATTCTCAAAAGTAATATTAAAATAGTTGCTCAGCTTTCACGATTAGATACAACATCTGAAAACAATTCGTTTATGACATCAATGGGTTGGGGAGTTGATGATTAATGTTCAAAGCTGTTGATAAAAATAAAATATTTGATTCTAATAAAAAATATTCAGAAAATTTAAATAAGGATTATGATTATTTTTGTCAAAAAGTATCAAAATTAAATATTGATATTAAATATATTGAGGAGAAAATTTCAAATTTAGATCTTGCATTGCCTTCATGGGGTTTGGGCACAGGAGGAACTAGGTTTGGCCGTTTTCCAGGTTTTGGGGAACCTAGAAATATTTTTGAGAAAGTTGAAGATTGTGGCGTTGTAAATGACTTGGTTGGTATAACTTCTTCTATATCACCACATTTTCCTTGGGATAATGTCGATGATTATAAAGCTTTAAAAGATCATGCTACAAACTTTGGTATTAAATTTGATGTAGTAAATTCAAATAGCTTCCAAGATCAAATTAATCAAAAATATTCTTATAAATTTGGAAGTCTAACAAATTCTGACAAATCTATAAGACAACAGGCAATAGAATTAAATTTGGAATGTATAGAAAAAGGTAAAATCTTAGGTTCAAAAGGGCTCACAGTTTGGATTGCAGATGGTGGTAACTTCCCGGGTCAGCAAAATTTTTCAAGATCATTGTCTCATTATGTGGACTCAATGAAAAAAATTTATAAATCATTACCAGCTGATTGGAAAATTTTATTAGAACATAAACCTTATGAGCCATCATTCTATTCAACTGTTATAAACGACTGGGGAACAAGTTATGTGTGTGCTAAGGAACTTGGAGAAAAAGCCATGTGTCTTGTCGATCTAGGACATCATTTACCTAATACAAATATAGAAATGATTGTTTCAAGATTAATTGATCTTAAAAAATTAGGTGGTTTCCATTTTAATGATAGTAAATATGGTGATGATGATCTTGATACAGGGTCTATTAACCCTTATGAACTTTTTTTAATTTTTAATGAACTTGTAGATGCATTTCATCAAAAGAAAATTTCAAATATATCTTATATGATTGATCAGTCTCATAATGTTACAGATCCTATTGAAAGTTTAATACAAAGCTCAAACGAAATAATAACTGCCTATGTAAAATCAATACTAGTTGATCAAAAAATACTAGCAGAATTACAAAAGAAAAATGATATTATTGGAGCAAATTTATTATTAAAAGAAGCTTTTAATACCGATGTAAGTGGATTAATTAAAAAAATAAGATATGAAAATAATAATGCAATAGAGCCTATATATACCTACAGAGAATTGAATTATAAAAAAGAAAAATCAAAGATACGTATTCAGGATAAGAAAAATAAGCCAGGTATTGTTTAAATTTCTCAAATTAATTATTTTTCAATTTTTTTATCCAATACTCATAAGAAGAATTTATTTCAGGTATTTTTTTGCTTTTATATAATTTTAAATTTAAGTCGATTTTTTTTTTTAAATTAAATAACAAGCTTGCTCCAATACCCGTACCCTCTTGATTAGAACTTAAATATATTTTTTGACTTTCTCTAAGCGCACCAATTATTCTAAGAAAATTTTTATTATTAATTAATGGTCCAGTAATTATTATATTTTCTCTACAATTAATTAAGTCCATACAATAATTTAATACAAATGCAATGTATGTTATAATTGCCATGTATCTTGAAGTATGATTTTCTTTTAAAAAAGGTTTATAAATACCTTTCATTCTGCTGAATGGTCCACCAATGCCAAATGATGGATATAAAAAATTTTTTTTTTTAAAAAATCTAATATCAAAACTTTTAAATTTTTTATTTATTTTAAGTTTTTTATTTAGAAGTTGATATTCTCTTCCACCCATAAAGCGAACTGTAGGAACTACCTTTCCAAAGACATTAATACCTCCGTACATTTCTTTATCTTCTTTTAGACATTTTGGCGAGGTGAAAGCATTCATGATCACAATATGTGTTCCGCTAGATATTAAATTGAACTTTTTAAATTTACCTCTTGTAAATAGTAAATACGAGGCGTCACTATCGTGAATACCGTTTATGATTTTAATTTTATTTTTACTCAATCTTTCGTCAAGCGAATAAAATCCTACAGTATTCCAAGCATTTTTAATCTTGGGCAATTTATTTTTTATTTTGAGTTTATTTACAAGGCTAGAATAAGTTTTTTTTTTAAAATTCCATAAATGTGTATGATTTCCTAAATAAGAAATTTCTGAAGAGAGTTTTTTAGAAAGAATCCAAGAAATATATTGAGGGAATGTGAGAATATATTTAGTATTTTTAAATATATTTTTTTCTTTTAATTTTAGATATAAAATTTGCTTTCCAAGATTTAATCCTTTTTCTGAAAGTGGTGACAAAGTCTCACTGAAAGAAGGTTTGATAATTTTAAATTCCTTTAATACTTTATCAAAATTATTTTCATAATCCATCACACCTAAAATAGATTTATTATTATAATCTACTAATCCACATGCAGCCCCATGTGCAGTTGTAACAATTTTTTTAATTTTAAATTGTTTAGAGTATAGATATATGTTTTTTTTAAACCAAGTAATTAAAAAATTAGTATCCTTTATATAAAAATTTTTTTTAATTTTTTTAAGAGGGTAGTTAGTTTTAATTACTTTTATTAATTTTAATTGATTGTTAAAAATTAGAATTTTTGCATTTAGTTTCCCAATATCTAAAACGATATTACATATTTTGTTTTTAGATTTATCTTTTTTCATTTAAATTTTAGATTAAAAATGTACTTGTAAATTAATCATTAATTTTTGGTCTATACCAAGATGATTTACCTATTAATGCACTATAAAATCCTGACGCTCTATTAAAAAATATTTTACTTTTCCTTTTATTATTGATTATTGAATAAAATAAAGACTTAAATATTGATAAAAAAAATTTTTTATAACCATCTAAAAACGCCTCAAGAAAACCATAATGCTTTTTATAAAAATAAAATTTAGACCATATCCAATGCCAATTTCTGGAAAACTCAACTTCATTATCATATTTTTCATTAACAGATTTTGCGCCTAAGTGATGTATTTTGGCATTTGGAACTACTAAAATGGAGCCACCGTTGTGAATTATTCTTCTACATAAATCATCATTTTCACAATACATAAAAAATTTTTCATCGAAGTATTCTTTTTCGTCAAACTTATTAAGCATTCTATTTTTCATAATCAAATTAAATTTTTTTTTGTTAAGTAACATCGCATATCCATCTACGCTTTTTACATTAAATGGTAAATTCATTTGATTGTTTGCTCTTAATTTAAGATAGGCAAATTCTACTGCTTGGCGAGCTTCTGTATTTTTTTCACCCATTGTGGATAAAATTTTTGGAAAAACTAATTGATCCTCGAACTGGTAGTTTGGATATATATCATCAATTGAAATTGGAGATAGTATTGTAAAATCTGAGTTCGTTTTAGAAGCCATTATGAGTTGATCTATTGTATCATCTTCAAGAGTAACGTCTGGATTTAAAATCAAAACATAATCAGTTTTTGAATGTTGTATGCCCAAATTACTTCCTGTTCCCATTCCTAAATTTTTATTTGCTAGAATACAGTTTACATTTGGATATTTACTTTCTAAATCATTCTTAAATTTTGAATTGTCGGAATTTTCAACAACAATTATTGATATGTCTTTATCTATTGATTCAATACATTCATGAATAACGTGTTCACTTTTTAAAGTCACTATTACAACTGATAAATTATCTTTTGATAAATCAGATTTTTTTGTCATAATATTTAGCCTATATTGTGGGATTGCCATCTCGTCAAGTTTATATCTAAAGCGAAATAATATAAGATATTATAGAATAGTTAAGTAAGTATTTTAAAATATAGTAATTTAAAAGGTCAATGATCAAAAATATAGAAATGTAATGAAAAAATTTATATGAATTATTGGCTATTAAAATCAGAACCAGATGTTTGGTCTTTTGATCAGCAAACAAATGCTGGACCAAAGGGATCGATGTGGGATGGTGTAAGAAATTATCAAGCGGCAAATAATTTGAGGAAAATGAAAAAGGGTGATTTATGTTTTTTTTATCACTCAAACATAGGTAAAGAGATAGTTGGTATAATAAAAGTTATAAAGGAGGCTTACACAGATCCAACAGATAAAACTAAAAGATTTGTCGCTGTCCAGGTTGGGTTTGAAAAGAAGCTCAAGTACCCTGTGAGTTTGGAAAGTATAAAAAAAGCCAAAGAATTAAAAGGTTTGGCGTTAATTAATCAGAGTAGATTATCAGTAATGCCTATAGAATCTAAACACTGGAAAATTATTTTGAACATGAGTAAAATGGTAAAAAAACATGCCAAAAAAAAAGAAAAAAAGAAAAAGTAAAAAAAAAGTAAAAAAGAAATCTTTAAAAAAAAGAAAAAATCATAGAATTTCAAAAAGAAAAAGTAAGAAGAATAAAAAAAAAAATAGAAAATCAAAAAGTAAATTAAAAGTTTCATCAGAAAAAATTTATAAAACGAAGTCAGAATGGATTAAAAGTGCATTAGTTAATAAGTCGATGTATGAAAAAAAATATAAAGAGTCTATAAGAAATAATAGCGACTTTTGGGCAAAAGAAGGAAAAAGAATTACTTGGATTAAACCTTATACAAAAGTTAAAGATGTTAATTACAGCAAGGAAGATGTTAGCATAAAATGGTTTTATGATGGGACTTTAAATGCATCAGCAAACTGTATAGACAGACATTTAAAAAAGAATAAAGATAAGACAGCTATTATTTGGGTTGGAGATGATCCTAAAGTTCAAAAAAGAATAAGCTATAAACAACTACATGATGAAGTTGCTAAGGCGGCAAATGGGCTCAGAAAACTTGGAGTTCAAAAGGGAGATAGGGTTACAATATATCTTACAATGATACCTGAATTAGCTTACACAATGCTTGCCTGTGCAAGGATTGGTGCAATTCACTCAATTATTTTTGGTGGTTTTTCAGCGGACTCTGTCGCGGAAAGAGTTAATAATTGTAAATCTGATTATATTGTTACAGCAGATGAGGGAATAAGAGGTGGAAAAACAATTCATTTAAAATCGATTGTTGATGAAGCATTAATACATTGTCCTAATGTTAAAAAATGTATTGTAGTTAAAAGAACAGGGAACAGAATAAATTGGGATGAAAGTAGAGATGTTTGGTATAGTGATATGATTAAAGGAGTACCATCTCAATGTGAACCTGAAGAGATGGGAGCAGAAGATCCTCTATTTATTTTATATACGTCGGGATCTACAGGTAAACCAAAAGGTGTTCTTCATACTACAGGTGGATATATGGTATATGCATCAATGACTCATCAGTATATTTTTAACTACAAACCAAAAGATATTTATTTTTGCACAGCTGACATAGGGTGGATT
>MDSZ01039770.1_pt1 | contig 11628 bp, 9 predicted proteins | sample 811201 | NCBI WGS metagenome assembly MDSZ01 (sample SAMN05326647, study PRJNA326480) | marine metagenome | isolation source: seawater | place: Indian Ocean: North | collected 2010 | reverse complement strand
ATTGAAACCAATAAAGTATGGGCTGAAGCATTAGGCATACCACAAAGTACAGCTATAACTTGTGTTAAACCATCAGGTACAGTTAGTCAGCTAGTGGATGCTGCTAGTGGTATTCATGCTAGACATAGCAAATATTATATTCGTAGAGTAAGAGGCGATAAAAAAGACCCTCTCACACAATTTTTAATGGACAGCGGTATACCTTGTGAAGATGCTGTTGGTGATATAGAAAGTAAAAATACTGCTGTGTTTTCTTTTCCTATAGAAGCACCGTATGGCTCTGTTATTAATGATGACCTCAACCCTATAAAACATCTCGACCTATGGCTAACCTATCAAAAGCATTGGTGTGAACACAAACCTAGTATAACCATTACTGTAAGAGAGCATGAGTGGTTAGATGTAGCTGCATGGGTATACAAAAATTTTGATTATATGTCTGGTGTATCTTTCTTTCCTCATTCTGACGCTGTTTATGCTCAAGCACCCTATGAATCTATCGACAAAGAAAAATATGATAAGTTAGTATCTTCAATGCCAAGCACTATAGATTTTGCAAAACTAAGTGAATACGAGAAAGAAGATGGTACAAAAGGCACACAAGAGTTTAGTTGTGTAGGTGATGTGTGTGAGGTAGTAGATGTCTGACATAAAAAAAGAAGGTAGATACATTCCTGTACTTACCTTCTCGTTATTACTTGATTCTCGTAATTCTATGAGTCCTGCTGTTGAGGTATCAAAACTAGACACTAAAGAGTTTATAGAACATATGGATCATTATATGCCAGATTTTGATTACACTCACGATATAGCTAATCTCATACAATACTGTAATAATTTAATTGATGATTTAATGAACCAAATGGAAGAGTATTGTGGTTCTGTTACAGATATTACTTTTCCTGATGAACCTGTTAATAAAGAGATACCTAGTATCTCCAACATACATCAAACTATAAAGAAAAAGAAACTTAACTAAGCACTAATCTTATCTGCTTCAATCAATATATCTTTTATTTTTTTCTTCTGTCCACCAGTAAAAGGTTGTAATACTTTTCTTTTAGGTTTTTTATATTTTTTAGGTTTTGCAACCACTTTCATTTCTTTTAAATCAGACAAAACTTCAAAAGGCAAGCGTATTTTATATTTATCGCTGTACATAACTACTCCTATTTCTTTACTAACGATCCACCAAAATATAACCCCACTATAGCAGATACTAAATGTGTGTCAAGTGGTGTTATTACTAGTCCAGTCATCTGTTCCCATTTGACCATCTCTTTGCCCTCAAAAATAAAGAAGCCCGGATTAAATTGTGTCCAACCAACTGTTACAGATATATCAGGATAGAAAACAGCAACTATTTTAGGCCATACAATTATTGCCCCAATAGCTCCTAATGCTATTAATCTTCTTGTCCATTGGAAATGAGGATTTTCATAGCGTCTAGCCTTGTCAATAACCTCTGCTTCTTTGGTCATTGCAGCCATCATTAATTTGTTGTTGGCTTCTTTTGCTTTAATGCTTTGGCCCCATATTGACATAACACCACCAAGTAATGATGATCCAAGCATTGTAATCAATTCCATAGGTATTCCACCCATTATACTACCTCCCCCTGAAGATCCTGCTCCTGTTATAGTTTCTGCTACAGGTACAATGCCTAATAAAGCTAATATAGTTTCCATTAGTCTCCCCCTGCATCTTTAATTTGTTCTTTCAATTCTTCTATGATTTCGTGTCGTGTTAATCTACGTTTTGGTTTTGCACCTAAATCATACACGGCTCTCATAGTTTCATCATGTTCTATGTAATTTTTTTCAAGAATACGAACACGATCTATTAATCGGATTACCATAGTGTTTAACTCAGATAATCTTTTATCCATAGTTGTTCTAGTATCTCGTATTTCTTCATCTATTTCTTGGTGTAAATTTTTTAATGCTGATAGAACATCTTGACGGAAAGTGTTAGTTATCCATCGCATTAACCACCAAAGACCGTACCCTGCGGATGCTGCGGTTAATACAGGAATACCAACTTTCTCGAAAAGATCTATTACAATGTTTATGTCCATTGCAATCTGCCTTTCCTGTTAATTTTTTAAAACACTCAATAACCACATGACACCACTCCCTATCAATGCGAGAACAACACCAGCACCATATAGTTTTGATTTTTCTTTTTCTAAAGTTCCTACACGTTTACTTAAAGCTCGTAAGTCTACCTCTAAATTTTGATGTGATGAGACAAGACCATCTACCTTTCCTTCCAGTCTACCTATAGCCAAAAGAAGTTCTGTCTGTTGATTATCACTCATCAGCTAAACCTAAGTTTCTTAGCTGGTTTAAAAGAGTGCTTCTATCTCCTTGTGGTCTTAGAAACTCTCTACCACCTTCTCTTATGTTTCCACCTAATATTTCTGGTAAATTAATTTCTCCCCCTTGTGCTGCTTGTTGTAGGGCTTGTAAAGTTATTTTAGCTAGTTCTGGATTTTGTGCTGTAAAATACATAGACATTAATAACTGAACAGGATCTTCTCCTGCATTTAAAGCTTCTCTATAAAACCCATCTAATTTTTCTCGTATTTCATTAGCTTTATTTGAGTCCTCTACTCCAGCAGACAAAGCAGCGTATATTTGTGTTTTAAAGTATCTTTGTATTTTTGGTGGTGTATCACCATACATTACAGCATCCATTAAATAGTTAGATAAGTTTGGTGTAGATAACATCCTCACTAACATTTCACTTTGATTACTAAACATAGACCTTAACAAAAATTCAGAGCCTACATAACGTAAACTAACAACACCTCTTTGCACACCCCATGCTCTAGATAATGCACCATTAGCTGACATTTTAGAGACTGTTTCTGCAAAACGTAAAGTTGATGCTACAGGTTGCTCTGATGCTGCTGCCATGTTCATTAGATGACCTACAGAGGTAGCATTTTGTTCACCAAAAGCTTCAATCCATAATTGTTCTCTATCTATCCAAAATTGAGTACGAGCCGAAATGTTCTCTTTAACAGTTCTGTCTTGTTGGGCTAGACGTTGAGTAATAGTAGTTTCAGGTTCTACCTCACTTTTAAGTTGTATAAGAGCTTTTGTTCTGGCTAAATATTCATTTCTTATTTTATCAAGAAGTCCTCTATTAAGTAGTTGTTTGTAGGTGTCAGCTTGATCGTCACCAACCAAAGTTTTCATATCATTAAGTAATGATCTGTATCTATCTGCTGCTACACCACCTTCACTACCTAATCCATCCCCTAAAATATATTTAATTGTAGAGTCAGTAGTACCCTCTTGTGAATTTTGTCTTGCTAGATTATTCCAATAGCCCCTGTTAATAGGATCTACTTTATCTAATTCTACAACATTTATTTGTTGTACGGCATCATTAATCACCCTATCTAACTCGTTTTTATCAAGATTAAATTTACCATCTAAAAATGCTAAATTTGATAGATTATTTTGTACATCACTTGCTAAATTTATTTTAGGATGATTTGTATTAACAGCACCATTTTTGTCTACTAAAGGTAAAAAGCTATCATATTGTAAATATTCTTCTGCTTCTCTGATTGCTACCCTAGCAGATTTACTAACTTCACCTCCGAAGTACAAATCTAAAAATCCACCAGAAAGTATATTGTTTGGTCCTGCCTCTGGTAGTCCAAATAAACCAGATTGTTGTTTCGTAGCTGCCTCTCTAAGAGCAAACAAAAATTCTTCTGTTGACATAGATCTTTTGTTACCCATAACTGCATTAGTCATTTGATCTCGTAATAATTCTATTGCTAGTTCTCTTCTTTTTGCATCTCCAATTTCCCCTCGTTTTGGATCGGGTTGTTTGAACAATGAAAACATTCCCTGTATACCTGTTTGGGCTTGGACTGTTTCTAGTGTTGGAAACATTCTTTCAAAAGTAGCTCTTTGTCCATCTGGACCACCAGCAGCAAATATTTTTTCAAATAAATTATTAATTTTTTCTTCTTTAGCGTATTTTATTACTCTACTATTAAAGAAAAGACCTGCAACATTATTTCTGTAATTAGATTGTGCGTTTTCAAAAGCTTCTCTTAAATCTATGTCACGACCAATATTCATTTTTGCACCATCTGAAACTAGAAAAGTTTCTATTCCATCATCAATTTGATGTAAAGCTTGTCCTAATAAATTTATAGTTCCACCATCAGGTGCTCCTTTTTTATACTCTGCTAAAATAGCACCTTGTATATCAGAACGTAGTTGATGTGTTCTTTGAAAATTTATAAGTATATTATCTACGTCTATACTGTCTATAATTTTTTGCGTTTCTCTATCAAATCTATTGGCATTTTCTCCTAGTATATCGTTTATATATTGTATTCTTTCTGGATTATTTCTTTTAAGTTGTAAAAATTTTCTAAGATCTTCATTGTTTTTAACAATACTATTTATTAAAGTTGTTAATTTTTTAGAAGATTCTACTCCAAAGTCTAAATTTTTTCTTGCTTCATCAGCAGTATCTATAAGTTCTGCCAAATCAAAAGTTCTATCTAAAATATCTTCACCAGCTCTTGCGTCTAATCTTCGTGATTGTTCAGCTATACTATATACTACTTCGTATAATTTATCAGAACGGTCTTTTGCTCGTTTGAAAGCATCTAGTATTAGATCGTATTGTTTTCTTTCATTTAACTTAGGTCTTAACGGAGAAGCAGTCGCAGATCCGAAGTATAAATTAAAATTATTTCTTGGTATTTGATTAAATTGATCTATAAAAGTACGCTGTCTTTCTATGTTTTCACGAAGTTGAGGCAAAGCATCATCAAGTATTTGTTGGAAGTCTCCAAAAAGTTTATCTTCATTGCCAATAAACATTTTTTGTGCAAATAGATTTGCATCTGATGTTTCTAAACTACCTAAAGCATTTTTTACAACATCAGTAGCCTCTTTAAGATCTACTTTTTTACCTTTAAAATCTTCTGCTACGTTAAATACTTTTCTCATAGCTTCTGTAAGTTTTTTTGGATCAATACCACCTATAGTTACTCGTAGCATTTGTGCTAATTGTTCTTGCATGGCAAGCATTTCACGATTAACACCTTCGGCTGGTCCAGCTCTTTGTTCTATTCTTCTTAATAATTTACTTAAAGTTTGAGCTAAATCTAATGCTTGTCTCTCTGTAAGAGCAGTAGCCATAGCTTCATCTGCTGCTTGTCGAGTTACATCTGCTATTTGTTTTTTTGTAATACCACCTTTAATTACTGTGGTGCCTATTTTTATGTTTTCAAAGTATGCAGCAGCAGAAGCAAGAGGTAAAAATGCAGTAGCTTTAGCTGTCATTTCGTTATAAAGACGTATATCTTCTTCTAACTCTGCCCTAGCAATACCAGCTTTTAAACCATTTTCTAAATATGTTCTATTAGAATTATTAACAAAATTTTTGTATTCTATTATAGTTGCAAAATTTTCAGGTTCTTCATCTCTTAGATATTCCATAGCTTGTTTAAGTTTATTAAGAACTTTACTACGCTTACCAAAACTAGCCTCTGGAGCACGTTGTCTGATTAACTCTAACATTTCAAAAAATTCTGGATTAGTTACTTCAGTAAAAGCTTCACCTATTGTTTTATTAAATCCTGCTTTAAGAAGTCCTGATCCGACACTAAAACCAACTATAGGAAAAACTAATGTACTTAATATTGTAAAACCTGTAGCTGCTTCTGGTTTTAATTCATAACCAAAAAGTCTAGGTATACCATCACCTTTTGCGTACATAAGTTCTTGTGTACCCTCCGCTACACCTATACTTGCAGCGTAAAAAAGTTGCATACCAGCTGCTGTTCTCATAGGATGATTGACAGATTTAATAATAGCTTCTTTTAAAGGATTGATTTGTATTCTTGTACCGGGAATTTTTACACGAAGATTAAAAGCTCCTAAACCTGCAACGTCTTTACCTTCATCTAATGCTTTTAAACCTTTAGTTAGTTCTGCTCTATTTATTTTACCATTTCTAAAAATACTAAATGTATCTTCTTTTGGTAGTCCTTTTTCTGCACCTTTACGAAGAGAACGTCTAACCGTAGATGTAGCTATACCTCTAAGGGCTGCCATTGAAGCAGCATTTATACCAAATAAAACAGTTGCTCCTCCAAAAATATCACTAACATCATCACCAAGAGCTTTACCTTCAAACACCACTTCTTTAGTTTCAGGATTTAATACAGCTTTTCCACCAGTAACGGTGTAATCTGCCTCTCTACCTTTTTCTTGCATAATTTCGTCAAGATTATCAATATCTTCTGGACTGTACCCATAGGCAGCGGGTATATTTTTTACGAGAGAGTGCATTATAACATCAGATACAGTCTCACCTACTTGTCCTGTAATGTCACTAAAAGTAAGATTAGGATTATTTAATTCTTCATCTGTAAAGTTTTCGTATCCAAAAGCACTTTTAAGAGGCAACACATTTGCAAGTTTGCCTAATTTTTTTGGTGTCAACCCAAAGGCTTGTCCAAATGGACCTTCAGCAAAATCTGTAAGTGCTCGTAAACGTGATTTACCCGGACTAACAAATGTAATTTTTCCCTCTTCATCTGGTAAAATTGCACCAGTAACACCACTAGCCATTTCTGTTAGTAGCCCTGCAAAATAACTTGGATGCCAATAAAAAGTACGCAAATTACTTATGCGGCCCTCATTGTATTTTTCAATTCTGTCTACCGTTTTTTGATTAAAAGGGTCGTCTAACACTATGTTTTCATAACGACCACCAGTTAAAAATTGAGGTAAAGCAAAAGTTTTGTTAACATATCTACTAAAAGTTATAGGATCTGTGGGTAGTGTAACAGTTATTTCTGGTGATACTCTTGCTTCTTCTCCGGCTCTAATCTTTCTACCAAACTTATCTTGCGATACAACAACACCTAACTTTTCCATTTTTTTAATAAATTTAGCTAAGTTTTCAGGATCATTTTCTCTAAAATACTCTAAAACATTTCTGTTATTTCGTAATATTTCAAAAGTAGTTTTACTAAGGTATTCTGATAAAAGTTTTCGTTTGTCTTGATCTTGACCTCTAACAAATCTATTAAGACTAACACCACCTAATTGAGCTTCAACAAGAGGTATTACTGCTTTGTTTACAAATTCTGGCATTGTGTATACACTACCATCCTCATTTCCTACAGTTCCATCTTGTTTTCTAGGAAGATTAAAGGCAAACAAAGCTCTACCATTAACTATACTAGATTTAGTGTCGTATTTTCTAACATCTTTTCCGTCAATAAAACCATGACGCAAATCCACATCAGCTTTAATTGTTCTCTCTCTACCTCTAGAATCTGTAAATAATAAATCTGTAGGTTGACTTATAATACCAAGATTACGCAAACGTGTTCGTTCTTGTTGTTCTTGTAAAAGACGTTTTTCTTCTTCTTGACGAGCAGGTTCTATCTGTTCTACAACCTCTGGTATATTTGGTCCTAAATCTGGAGAAAGATTAGAAAATATTGGGCTAGGTTGAACAGCAGTTTTACGCAGTCTTTCGGCTGCTGCTTGAGGATTAAAACCTGTGTTCTCTTCTTCTGTAGCTTCAGTTTGGTCTGTCACCAAATGTCTCCTTTTTGTGAATCTTACTCAAATAAATCGTCTGCTATGTTAGTCTTGTTTTCATCTTCGTTATTATTTTGTTCTACTAAAACGTCTGAACCAGCTGCTTTGATTGTACCATCATCACCACCACCAACACCTACTTCAGCACTAGCCATGTTGTTTCTTAATTCACTTTGTCCTTTTGATATTAACATCGCTTTTAAGAGAGGCGGTAAATCATCTAAATTTTGAACATTTGGATATAAAGTTTTAATTAAGTATCTAGCGGTAGCTTGGTATCCGGGTTCATCTAAACTATCTCCTGCTTGTTGATTTTTTAAGTCAACTATTCTTCTTGCAGAGGGAGACATATAAAATCTATTTTGACCTCTAGGTACAAGAACTCCTGTATATTTTTCTCTAAATTTAGAATCTTCTATTGCATTAGTAGAGTCATTATAAATAGAAGCTATACCTCTTAACATATCAGCTAAAACAACATTTGTGTCTGTACTGTATACACCAAACAAAGCATCAAAGTTACGGTCAAAGTCAGCATTAGATACAGCGTTACCACCACCACCACCTTGAATAAACTTAGCGTACAAGTATGCTAGTTTAACTCTTTGAAAATTAAACAAATATGTTTGGTCATCAGTATCAGCTGCTAAATCTGTTTTAAATTTATCTAATTTTGCAAGTAAATTTACTTTCTCATCTTCACCAAAACCCTCTACGTTTCCAATAGAATTGATGGTGTTTTCAAAATCATCAAACAAATCGTTTCTTAGTGTACCACTACTTCTATCATTGATTATGGCCTGTGTTCCAACATTAGCAACTTGACTTACCTTTACTCCTAACTGAGCAGCACCTTCAAAAAGAGTGGTAAAAAATGTAGAAAATCTTTTGTTAAGGTTAGTTGCTGCTGGACCAACATCGACATTACCATTAACACCTATTTTCATAAGAGAACGGCTAACTCGTTGTAATTCTAAAGCATTTCTTCTATTTCTTTTATCATTTTCACTAGCATTTGTTGGTGCAACAGTAAAAGAAGGATTAACAAAACCTGTTGAAGCAGCACCCATGAGAGGATTAGTAACAACTAGTGGTTGAATATTTGTGCTAACGTCAACATACGCATCTATTATTTCTTCTTCAGTTGCGTTTGGTCTACCCATTAACACTCTCATTTCACTATAAAATTGATCCAATGATATATTATTGTTTTCTACTCTTGTTTGAATATCAACAAATCTATCATTTTTTAATTTTAGTAGAGTAGGTGATATAGAATCACCACCTATTGTTCTTGTAGCAGCACCAACACTTCTAAGAGGATCTTGAGCAACATTTGGAGCTTTTATAGTTATGTTATAATTATCAATTAATTCTTTAACATTTTGATTAGCACTTAATGCTTGTTCATTAGATTCATTAATGAAAATTTGAGACATTTTACCAAATAATTGATTGGCTGGAAATAAATCTGTGCCTGTTATAAACATTGGCATAGCTAACTGACCATCTTTAACTGATGTATTTAAAGTTTCTCTTTTCTTTGTAAGTCTATCCATAACAACATTTCGTATGTTTTTTGATATAATAGGATTGTTTTCCATCAATTTTTGTAGTGCAGCACTAACAGATAAAGAGTTATCATCTTCCATCATACGTCTAACTATTGCTGTTGTTCTTGTTATAATAGCATCTTGTCTTGTTCCTACTTTTTCTTGAACTGTTAGACCACTTAAATCTATAGGTTTACCAGATTGCGATACATCTTCAGGAACACCAACAACTGTTGCACCACCATTGAAAAAAAATGTTTCTGGATCAACAGTATCAGGCTTAGGTTCTGATGCTAATTTTCGTTGTAACTTTTTAGCTTGCATCCTGTCATAAGCACTTTCCTCTTCCTCTTCTCCCGGTAAGAAAAATCCTCGTGCTTGTCTTTGCAACTTAGCTTGTTCTGCTCTAAACTCTTTCTCTTCTTTTGCTTGTTTATCTTGTCTATCGAATAAAATTTGTTGTTGTTCTCTTTGAGCTTTTGCAGTAGCAAATCCATTAAATGCGTCAGCAATACCACCAAGAACAGCTGCCTTCATTAATTTACCCATCTTCTCTCTCCATCTCCATAAAGTTCATTGCTGTTGTTGGTCTTTCATCTGGTTCTTCTTCTTCTACATCTACTTCAACAGGCATAGAAACTAATTTTCTATATTTAACAGGATTTAACTCTTTCATTATGTCAAAGACAACATCATCATCTATAGAAGTTTCTGGAGGATTGTTTAACATTCTTGGTGTAATCCCTGCCTTATCTGCTTGTATTGCTATAAATCCAGCGACTACAGGATTAAGAAGTTCTGCTACATCTGGTGTAAATTTACCTTGTGTAAACCCTGTAAAAGTAATAGTTCGTGTTAGTGTCTCAATAGGAACACCTGCATCTACTAATTGTATCATAGTCATTCTATTTGCTGGTATCATCATCTTTGCTTTTATTTCTTCAAAAGCATCTTCAACATTAACGTGTTCTGGTGGTTGTTCCCAAGCCCATTTACCGGGAGCAGTTGTTAGCCCATACCCTGCTGGTGGAACAGAAAAAGGATCTATTTTATCTCTGTCATAATTTTCTTTTTTTATGTTTCGTCTAGCCATTATGTGTAATCTCCAAATATTCTTTGTGCTGCTGCTTGGGGATCTTTATAGGCATTTTGTAATTCTCTTTGTAATATTGCAGCTATTTGTTGATTGGCTCCTTGCGTTGCCTGTGCCATAGATAATACTCTGTCCTTACGCCTTGATTGATCAATTTGCATTTTCATAAAGTTGTCAAATGTACTCTCTTGGCGTTGAGCCTGTGCTTGTTGAGTTTGTGATGGTGCAGCATCTTTACTACCTCCAGCTCTTTTTAAAACACCACCAATTAGAGTAGGAGCTATTGCTTTTACGATACCACCTATAAAATGTTTTTGTCTCATTTTACTATCCTTTTAAATTAATTATCCAAATATTGCGTTGAGTGCAAAAGTTCCAGCAGCACCTATAACTTCTTGGAAACTATTAGCATAAGAAACATCAGCAGCTAAATCTGCTCTTTGAGACAATAAAGCAAATTGATGTGCTCTATCTAATTTTGACTCTGTAGTTCCAACTAACCATGCTGCTTCATCTCTATATTGTTGCCATAATTGATTTTGTGCTGCTGTAGATAACCCCAACAGAGTTTGAGCATTTACTCTGTTAACTTCATTTTGTAAAGCAGTATTTCTAGTATTTATTGTTCTTCTCCACAAAGCATTAGAAGCATCTATTTGTGCTGTCATGTTTGCGTTGAACCTATCTCTAGCATCTTGTATTTTAGTATTAAACTCTTCTACTGCTCGTTTTTGACCTACATTAAATTGGTCAATAGCTACAGATCTAGTTACATTTGCCTCATCTACTTGAGCACCAAGTGATGCAAAAAACTGTTCTACTTGTATTTGATTTTTAGCATTGAGTTGTCGTGTTGCATTTTCTTGTGCTTGGTCTGTAAACAACTCTTGTACTTTTGCTTGATACGATATTTGATTGCTGTTTTGTTGATTACTTAAATTTTGTGTATCAATCGTTAAAAAGTTTTTAGCATTATTAACAGCAGCTGTCAACCTTGCATTAAGATTTTCTGTATCCATTTGTGCAAAAGTTGCAGCTTTCGCTAGAGCAGCTTGCTGTTGATTAGATAAATTTTGTAGTTGTATTTGTTTGTAAGACTGTGCATCAGCAGCAGCTATGGGTATAGCACTTTCTAGTACAGATTGTGCTATAGCAGCAGCAGCCATTGAAGAAGAACCTAATCCTCTTTGTTGCATAACTTGTGATGCACCTCTAGCAGCACCAGAAGCCCATGCAGGTAACGGTTTTCCTTCTTCTATACTTTTATATAATTCAGATAATTGATACTGTACTGTGGCTTGTTCTTGTAAGTCTTGTACAGCTGCAACAGGAATTGCTTGTTCAGATACACCACGTTGCGGAGCATCTATAACTT
>MDSZ01189030.1_pt1 | contig 11630 bp, 11 predicted proteins | sample 811201 | NCBI WGS metagenome assembly MDSZ01 (sample SAMN05326647, study PRJNA326480) | marine metagenome | isolation source: seawater | place: Indian Ocean: North | collected 2010 | reverse complement strand
GTTGCGCCATTCTTGGAGTGACATCACTCCTACGGCCAATTCTTCTAGTTCCATGCCTTCATCTGTAGACTCCATGGCAATGGAGACTAGAGCGAGAATCTCCTCGTCGGCATCGGGACCAACTACGGCCTCGACAATCTCAGAGATATCCATTCCCCTGCCTTCGGACTCAGCCTTGGATGCTAGAGCATTCAGCCTGTCCAGTGCCTGTTCCAAACTATCTTTCATCTTCCGCACCCTCCTCGCTGTAAGTTCTCACTGGCTCTGATGTCCAGACAGATAGTGGAGGCTCGGGACCCAGTCTTTCACATTCTCCCTCTCCCTTTCGAGCTCTCTTCATGTGATCATGTCCCAGAACTATGGCCTCATCTAGAATTCCTGAATAAGCCGCTAGAGTTGCCAGGTCTGTAGGGCTCCAGTATGCATCCCAAGGATGGGTGTGTATCCAGAGTGAAAAGGGAATAGCTGACCCCACCGGAGGGTTTAGCCTGACTTGTCCCGCAGTCCCGATGTCGACCCATATCCTTCCTTCCCTGTCGAAAAGAACGCTGACCTCCCTCGAGAGCGCGTCTGCGACATTCCAAAGCTGCTCCCACATCTCTCCGGAGGCCAGTGCCGCTATTGTCTGCAAGAGTTCTTCGGACTCAAGGTTGCCATCGTGCAATGCAGAGTGGATCGCACGAACAACTGAGTGTGGTTCATGGAGAACGGGCATAACGTCCGTGGCTTCTTCCATCATCTGACGACCTCCGGGTTTGACTCCATTGATCCCAGTGTTCCCAGAACTGTAGACTCCGCCCTAGAAACCGGGATCTTTGCGTTCTGCTCTCCCGACATACTTCTGAGGGAGCGGAGCACCCATGTCTGAGCAACTGCGGCCACGGAAATGTTGCCAGCCTCTATTCTCCCCTCGGAGATGGCTCCTTCGAGCTGGCATGAAGCGGACTTCTGATCTGATTGCGTAACCATGGAAATTGCAGAATCGGACGAGGTCTCAGTGAGGAACATGAAAGAGTCTCCAGAACATGTGCAAATCGCCCATTTTCCAGCCTTCGCAGAGTTTGTCACGAGTGCTCTTGCACCGGGAGAGTCTATTGCGACTATGGTCAGATCGGCTTCATCGAAGTCTGCCTCAGTCTTGACATCCCACTGGCAGGGTTCCAAGGTTAGGTTGTCACCCTCGAAGTCGGAGAGCTCCTTAGAGAGTGCATCGACCTTAGGGAGCCCGACGTCTCCAGGTCTGAAGTTCTGGTGGTGAAGATTAGTCTCATCCACCTCGTCAGAGTCGTATATCCTGATGAGTAGATGGGCATCATTGGCCTGTGCGAACCTTCCTGCTGGCCTAACCAATGCCTGCATGATCCAGCTACCTATGCCCCCGGCACCTATCATGTTCAAAGTGTATCTGCGCGCCTCTATGTCCAGTCCCATATCACTCATCCTCCGTTTCACCGTATTCTTGCAACATCCATTCTTCGAAGGCAGTATCATCATCTTCATCGTCCATCTGAACCATCAAGGAGGCTAGTTGGTTAGCATTTGTTGGATAGTCCGGATCGGAGAAAAGTCCCTGTAGTTCTTCCAGAAGTTTGTACGAGTCGACACTGGAAGAGTGTGAAGTGGAATTTGACATCCTCTTGAATGCGATGAAGTAGGCGTGCAATCTGTGAATTGATATCTGGCAGTTTCCTCTTAGGAACGGCATCAAGGCGCAACCTTCCAGCATCTGGTTCCTAAGTGTGTACATGGATGGTTCCAGGGATGTCGAAAGGTCGTTTCTGAGACTCATCATCAGGGAGACTATCTGGTCTCCGGGCCAAATCGATATTCCCTGCTTTGGGTCAATGCAAATGTAATCTCGTTCTCCATCTTTTCCTTGTACAAAGACTCTGAAAGACATCAGTTCAAGAGCCTCGACAAAGTGTCTCAGAGGCGTGTAGTCATTTGCTGCTATGATGAACGAGTTCCCGCTTCCTGCGATTGGCTGGGGCTCTTGATAGAAGTTGTTGGCCTCCATCAACTCGGTCATCTTTCCGGCTAACAGTTTCGCTCTTTCACTGTAGAACCTTAGCTCAATGCTGTAACGAAGGCCAGACTCCTTTCCGGTCAGAGAGAATAAAAGGTCCTCACAATCGGGGTGCGGAGAATAGCCAGAAGAGTCGGCGGATACATCGATTGGCGTGCCCACCTTTCCCTTCTGACCATGATGCGGGACGAAAAGGGCGTGCTTCTGACCGGCGCAAGGGAACTTTGTCACTGAGTTCAGCTGATCGGGGTCCGAGTTGAATATCTCCGTGAAAGTAGAAACCACCAGATCTATAGATCTATTGTGGGCATCAAGGCCATCGACCTTCAATGAATTCAGGATGCCTATCCTGTGCTCCAGAATCTTCTGCCTGTAGTCTTCTCGCTCCTGGCTCAGCTTTTCTTCCTCTGCCTTCCTATCTTCATCGGTCAGAGAACACCACGAGCAAGGGCTATCAACTTGACATTCTATTCTCGCCCCGTGGTCGAACTCGAAGTAGCGCAACGACGGTGCGTCGCATTCTATTTTGTCGACTCTTAAGTCGGTTCTTCTGTCTAACATCCTTATCACCTTATCTTATACTTGCAAGTTTGTATTTAGCCATTTTTTTGTCGTAGCCAGGACATTTGCCGAACGGAGCGTGCCCCGAGCGGTTTTGTGTAAATCCGTCAAAACCCTGCGGGTTCATCCTATGAGCCGCCTACCAAGCCCGGAACTATCCTAACGGTGCCTATGGTCGCCCAGTCAGCGTTCTGCAGCTGTTGGGACTGTACCATCTGGCCATCCGCGAAGACCCACGAGCCTGGGGAGTCAGAGACCTTTTCCAAGGTCTCGGACTTCGTCAACTGGCAAGTGGTGTGCCCGGTCTGGTCAGCGATCTCGACTGTGGTCGTTATCTCTGAGTCCATTTCTTTACCTCCTACATTGAGAAATGTGCATCCTAGGTATATGAAGGCCCGAGAGTTCATCAGAGCCCCTCCGGATCTAGAAGTGACTTTGATATCGCTCTGATTGTCTGATTTACTCCTCCAGAAGAATCTCTTAGTTCCCTATCCGCATTCATCAGCTCCCGCCAGCCCATTGATCCCAGTTCATCTGCCGCGTCTTGAATTAGTCGCCTCTCCTCCTCCTCCTGATGCTTACGAATCCTCTCTAAATTACGGGCCCTCCTCCTCATCTCATTCCTCATGATTGAGTCCCTCCTCAGTCTCCTCTTTTCCTCTAGGAAATCCTCGAGAGTCTGGCATCGCTTAACGAAAGCAATCTGCTCCGATAGAGTAGCTGGCTCGTTCGGGAATCCCGAATCTGCCCATAATACGAAGGTGGCCGCAAGGTCAGTAACCGGGAGTCCGTCTGCTTCCCTTGCTACTACGCAAGCGCTAGAACTCCATTGGTTCCTAAGATGGGTTTGAAGGATCTTTCCGTCGTTTGTCGATCTCCTTCTGACTATTACCTTCAGGTGTTGGTCTGGTCGGGCTAAGGATTTCTTGGTGTTAGCCGACAGCCATTCGATTCTACTGCTCAACATAGACTCGAACAGAAGTACGACCTCGACTTCCCTGTCGTAAGTTGCGACGATCCGGCCTTTCTCTATGGTGGTACATGACTTAGATGAGTCTAGTATGCCCACCAGGAGTGTTAGCCCCTTCCACTCCTCCTTCGTCATTTTCATTCGAAGTTTGTCTGGAGCTAGGTTCGCCTCAATTCCCAGCCATTGAATCATCCTTTCATTGGGCTCAACCATCTTTCCGTCTCCTCGATTGTTTATTGCAAGTTTTCCTTGCATTACTCCTGGACTCATTCCTGCGTTCGAGAGAGAATTCCCACGACCATGCTTCGTCGAACCTCAAAAACTCGTCCAAATCCTCGAACATGTCGAATTCATCCTCATTTCGAGAGTTGAATTGTGCTGTTTGAATCTCTGGGAGCAAGTATCCAGTGAATTCGCTGTATGCACTTGTGAATGACTGTGGGGGGTTTGGGAATCCACAATCCGCCCACATGACCCAGGATGCGATTATGTCGGTCACGGGGAGAGTACTTCTGTTGTCCCAGGTTACAGATTCTGTCCCATTGATGGAGGCAGAGAATTCGCTTCTATCGTCTTGATGCGGTGCCCTTATGCATAGCATCATCCCGTCTTCCAGATTCCTGTAACGACAAGCATCCTGGAGGTAGCAAAGCAGGTGTGGGTCGAAAGACGGCAGGGGTCTCAAATTGCTCGTCCAGCCTGGATGGACTCCCAGCCTGTTCCTGATCATAGTCTCAGCTAGAATCTCTACGTCCACCTCGGGGTTTAGTCTTGCGAGTATCCTGCCCGTACCCCGGTTGGATACTCTGAGGTCCTTGGCACAGGTGAGGACGTCTAGAAGGAAGTCGAGCCCCCTCATCTCTTGTGGTGGGAGGTGAACTAGAAGGTCATCGGGAACAATGCATTGGCCTATCGCATTCCTCCTGATACTCCTCTGCATAGGGGTCTCCCCTACCAAGTAGGAGTCTATCTCATCGGAGAAGCCGTACCTAGATCCTCCTTCCTGCATCCATAACCCGGATTTGGTATCCTTGTAGACCTTCATGTCCTCTCCATCTTCGCCTGAAAGTTGTACATTGTCGTCCAAATTCTGCAGAGTGCGTAGTAGTACTCCAAGTCATCGTGACACTCGTTCTTGAAGCTGGTGTAGAGTACTTCCTCGAGCAAACCAACCAAAACCGGAGTAACCAGATCCTTACGAATAGATATTCTGAAGCGGTAGTCTGCCCAATCTATCACCTCTACATCGTGCTCCGGCCAAAGCATCTCCAGGGGAGAACGAGTCCTTGATTTGACTTGGAAGAAGTCTGGAATATCCTTGTGCTGGACGATGCTTAGAAAGCCCTTGTCAGTAAATATCCACATCATTGCACCTCCTAAAATTAATAATATCCTTATTATTGCAAGTTTATCTTTCTAATTTCCTGATAAAATTCTGTATCCTTTTAATTGCAAGTTAACGAGCAACGCTTATGTTCCTCATGTGTTTGGGGCATCCGTGGCGGATAACAGTAGAAGGAAACAGGAAGTAGACTGTTGGGATTGTGGAGAGGACTTTCCCGTCACCGTGGTGATGCCGAAGAACGCCAAGAAGTCGGGTAGGTTCTATGACAATTGGAAGAGGGTACGAACCTGCCCCTACTGCAAATCAAAGACTCTCGTGTGGATGGGGTACACCAAGAAGAGTGGAGCTTACATCGTCAATTGGGAAGGAATTAAGGAGCAAGAGAGTGAACAAGAAAAGATTGGCTTTGCGGAGTCTGTGGGGACGTATTTTTCTAGAAATTACAGGAGAGGGGAGAGAATCCCAGTGCCCGAAGGAGCACCTGGAAAACACGGAGATTGGAAGAGGTGGAAGGATTCCAGACTCAGGAAGATCGGTTTCTACGACAGCAACAACATGCGGACAAAGGGGATCGAGGAAGACCCTCCTAGATACAGGCTAAGAGAAAACCTGGAAGACAGCAGAGGAGAGCTATCGGAAGGGCACTTGGAGTTCAAAGCCTGGATTCAAGACAAAGTGGAGCAAGCATCCTCAGGAGAGGCCTCTCCGAGATTCCTAGCCAGGGAAGAGAGACAGGGGGAGAGGGAGCAGGCGCTAGACACCTGGGAAAATATCACGATGAGGATTGAAAGCATCCTTGAGAGAAGAATCGTTCGAAACAAGGACATAATCGAAGGAAGGCAATTGTCAGCAATTAGGAAAATTACGGGGAGGATCAGGCCGAGCTTTAGCGATTTGAAGTCTGACGAATTCTTCTCCGGAGCGGACGTATTCACCAAGGTCGACATTGGGAGGCTAAACATAGTCGAGAAAATTGCGAATGATATAGCTAGATGCCTGATTTCTCACTCGACTAACTCCAGGCCCTCACACAGGGAGGCATTCTGGTGGAGGGCGAATCTGAAACCCGAGGACCTGTTCAATCTCGCAAAGAATGAGGGTTGTGCCGTTTCTTCTGCTGAGGCTAAGAGGAGCTTCGAAAGAGGGTTCGGGGACGCCTCTGGGAAGATAGACAGGGAGAGAATAAAGATCCACTGCAAGAGGATGGGGGCCAGTCAGAAGGACCTTCACCATAGGAGGAGGATTCGTATCACCATCGACCGTCTGTTGGAAGGAGGTGTGGAACCTCCCCGAAGTTGGATATGGATGGACGTCTGGACACCAGGAATTTCCTTTTTCCCCGACGTGTGCAATCGAATTTCAAAGCATATAGAGAAAGACGGGGGCGAGGCGCTAAGGATATTCGATGACAAGACAACCAGAGAAGAGGCAGGGCTTGACCACCCGAAGCACGGGTTGCTAGATTGGGAAATTAGCGCCCTGATGTCATTCAAGGAGTGTGGTTTCGGGAACACCCAGGGAACTAAGAAGAGAGGGAGGGATCTAACCGAGCACAAGTCCCTCTCCCTTGCCTACAACCTGATCAACGAGATGAAGGGAGCAGGGCTAATCAGAACCCAGAAGATGACCGAGGACCAGTACACGTCCTACTTCCTTGAGGGTGACGAATCGCTCAAGAAGGGCAGAGGGGCCAAGCAGTACCCAAACATCCTGGTTTTCACCGAGTCGATGCTGGTGGATGTGATAGGAAAGTCGAGCATGGAGGACTTCGAGAAGGGCGAGCAAAATGCGATTTACAGATGGCTTCGGGGAGAGACGGAGAGGTGGATGTACTGCCCCCCCAACAACCACGACAGGAAGAGAGGGAGGGGAGGTCTACTTGGAGACCCCAGGACATCCACCAACACCAGCGACTACGAGATGTTCGAAGTCGGTAAGAGGGACTGGGAAACCGGAGACTTGGTTATTGGCGAAAACGGCGAGCCAGTCACCGCCAGGACGGTGAAATGCGTTCCGGGTGAGAGTGTCCTGGACGCGATGAACGCCCTCCAACGGACCCAATGGGAAATCAATCTCGATGTCCTGCAGGTAATGTGCGACTTCGAGCTGGACAGCGGTGCCGTTATCGACGGGGGTTTGGAGAGCAAGGTTTCCAGGATCATGGAAATCCGCCCCAAAGAGGCTTTCGAGAAGGCATTCTTCGTCGGCGATGGCAACCCAGCAGACGAGGAGAGGAAGACTATCCTCGAGTGGTGTCGTAGGATCATCGAGCACAACGGAAACGTGTTCTGGCACTCCTGGGTCTGCGATTTCCGCGGGAGGATGATGCCCCGGTGCCAACTCCTGAGCCCTCAGAAGGGCGACTTCAGCAGGGGCCTCATTCGATTCAAGCACTGGAAGCCCCTCGGCAACGACGGCATCAGATGGCTCCACGTCCACGTCCACAACATGATGGAAGGGATCGAGATTCTCGATGAAGACGGAGTTTCCGTTTGGGAGGGTGGCCCCGCCAAGAAGAATCAGAGCTTCGATGCCAGGGAAGGGTGGGTAAGATCTAACCTGAAGCAACTGAGGATTGTGGGTAGTGAACCACGGTCTTACCTAGAGGAAATAGGTCTTGGCCAGAGGAGGTTCAGCAAGCGCTCAGACTTCCAGAGGCTCGCTGCGATCATCGAGCTAGAAAGGGTGTGGAGCCAGTTCGAGAGCAGCGGAAAAGACTGGGGCAGGGTGACGAGTGGTCAGCCGGTTTACCTTGATGCCTCTTGCAACGGCTATCAGCACGTCTCGGCCCTTCTGAGGGATGAAAATCTGGCCCATCTCACCAACGTGACCTCCTCGGAAGAGGGAGTCAAGGACCTATACGCAGCAGTCGCAGATTCTTCGAGGAGAGCCGGCGAGGGCAGCATCAGGAAGTACCTCAAGAGCATCGGCCTTAGTGACGGACTGTCGGACGAGTTCGTGGAGTCGGTTTTCCACAGGTCCGTGGCGAAGCAGCCGACGATAGTAAGAGTATACGGTAGCAAGGACATGCTGAAGTGCCTAGAGGGGAGGAAGGGGCAGGGCAGGGCCGACAAGTCGAAGCCGCTGCCAAAGAGGCTAACCGAGAAGGAGCTCGAGGAGAGGGAGCGGATCCCGACCGAGTTCGAGGAAGCATACTACCAGTGGGTAAAGGCAAAGAGGCTGGGGGAGCCGCTTTCCATGAGCCATTACGAGAAGCATGCCAAGAAGCTGAGAGGCAAGGGATTCTCGAAGAGCAGGGCGGATAAGTGGGCGAGGCTCCTGAGGGAGGAGGAGGGGATCAACCTGTGGGCCCCTGGTTCTGGGCTATACGAAGCGATAATCGCACCGGGCAACGACCTCTCGAGGGAGTTCTGCTACCCCGACGGTCCCCTTTGGAAGGAGCAGCACAGCCTATCGAAGATGCTGGCCAAGACGATAAAGAAGGGCATCTCGGATGCGACCAAGAAGGCCTACGATAATCTCCAGAAGGCCATGAAAGACGTCTCCGAGAGATGTGACGGGCTATGGCCCGGGGTCGTTTGGGAAGTGATGCCAGACGAGGAGGAGAAGAGTTTCGTGGTCCACCAGTACTACATCGAAAGGGAGGGGGCTGACAAGACGAAGCGGGGGATGCCCACGCAGCCCTCGGCCGCCTACAGCGGGTTGCTCCCCGATTGGTACAGGGCCGGGGACTGGGAGGGTCACACGGTACCCAAGAGCAAGAACAGGATAGCCATCAGGATTCACGAGTTGTTCGGGAGGAGCGAGCTTCTCACCTCGGGACAGAGGAGGTACCTGAGCGCCTACAGGAATGAGTTGCTGACGAAGAAGAGGAGGGAGAGGACTCTGAGGTACGACCACTCTGCATTGGAGAATATCCTCAGATCCGTGGATCCGGATCATACGAACGGCGACGCCGTGGAGATAAGGGGCCTAATGCTACACAGGGACTACTCGATTCCGAACTTCAGCAGTGACGAGAAGGTCCGGACAAGGGGTAAGAAGAGCAAGATCAACTCGGCGATGATGCCCAACTTCATCCACTCGCTCGACGCTTACCACATGAGGACCGTGATCAACATGCTCAACGAGGAAACGGAAAAGAAGGGGTCGCATCTGAGCTTCTGGGCCGTTCATGACGCATTCGGGACCCATCCCTGCGATGTTGGGAGGATGAGGAGACTGGTGATCAAGGCTTTCTTCGAAATGCACAAGGAGAGAGACCTGAACGACTGGACTGGGCAAATGAAGTGGGTTGGCCGCCAAGGCCAAACGGCGCAAGTCCCCATCGGATCTCTCTGGGCGAGTGGGGCAGACGGCCCTGACTACTCCAGCTTCCTGATCAGCTAGCTAGTCGGAGTCATGGAAGAGGTAGGCCCTGGATGGCGGTCCTGGGAGTGCGATTATGTCGTTCGGGATGACCGTCCTGTCCGTAGGATGGCCTATCCACTCGCTAAGGTCTATCTGCCTGCTCTTTGCAGCCTCGAGAATCCCGCTCCCCATCGCCCAAGCTAGAGTATCGATTGGAAGCTCCTCTACCCGAAGCCATATCCTACCAGGCATCTTCATCCCCCCGAGGCATGGGTTGTATATGTCCACGAACTCCAGGGTCACCCCCTCGGGCTCCGAAGTGAAGAGGAACCTGGTCCTTGGTACCCATCTCTCGTCGGTCTGCTGAACTTCGACAGTCGAAATGAATGGATGCCAGCCATCCCCCTCAGGCGGAGCCACGGTCATGCTCACCAGTATTCCCGACTCCATGGTTTGCTCCTCAAGCCCCCTGTCCTCTATCATCCACCTGAGTCCGCTTGGAATCCTCTTCGCTTTGGACATCAGGACCTCGTCTGTCCACCTGCCAAATCGGAACTGGGCCTCCCCGATGTCCTTCGCTCCCTCTTGCAATGCATTCCTGATCAGCGTAAGTGACCAGATTGTCCGTGAATTAACTTCCCTTCTCATATTCTCAACTCCTGTACACTAATTGCAAGTTCTCCGGAGTATATTATCCCACGAAAACGCCAAATGCACATTCTGCCTAGGACTAGCGTGGTCGAGGAACCGCAGAGGTCCGGCAGTCTGCCGATTTCACAGAGCAAGAAGGTCCTCCTCAGGCGAGAGGGGGGCGGTTGCGGGAGGGAGATTCCTCGACACATCGACGAGGTTACGATGTCGTCCAATCTGGGGAAGATATGGTGCGGGATGGAGAGCGGAGCCATGCCCGGTCTCTACTTCGTATGCTCCGAGTGCCTGCACGGCAGGTACTAGATATCTCTCGTGCGGTAAAATAGTCTGGGGGAGTCTGTGCTCCTGAGGTGATTAGATCTTACAGGGAATTCTGGAGGCGATAGGGATGATACTTCTCCTACCGCTATTCTTGGTTATGCTGGTCCTAGGGGCATAGGCTCGCGCATGGGGCCAGTTTCTGGTCTTAGCCCAGGACCCTCCCTATCGGGGGTAGGAGTCGTTCATGCGATGGCGATTTGCTTGCCCTTGTCCCCTCCGACCACGTAGCCTATCGACTCGAGCTCGTTGTGCAGCCATGCCTCGACGTCCAATGCGGCCTCTCTCGAGGGGAAAGACCACTGCTCTTCGTGATCGTGGATTAGGAACTGAAGATCCCACCTAACCCCCTTGAGCGGATCGGGCGAGTACAGGTTCTTCGTGAGGTAGGTCCCCCTCGATATCGTGCCTCTTATCGGGTTAGACTCTGGGTCTGCGTGCTGGACGTAGCGCCTCTCGAGCTCCTTGCTCGTGGAGCCGACGTATACGTGCCTCCAGTCTCCCGCCAACGGCGAGCACTGCGCTACGTAGACCGTGTGCCTTCTTCCACCTCCCAGGGGCTTTACCCTCAGGTTGAATGGGAACACGAGGTGGTATGATCTGAACAGCAGGCGCCACCTGGCGCCGAAATCTGGCTCCCTCATCAGGACCCAGACGTTCTCATCGACCCATTCCAGATCTCCGAATGTGAGTGCGCTCCTGTACTCGTGCTCGTTTTCACCGGAAACGTCGAACCCGGCTCTGTGGTTCTCGATAATGTGCTCCCTGCATTGGACAATGCCTTCGAACTTCTCGTCGCATACCGAGCACCTTGCCTTGAGGGGGGTTTCTTGCTTGTAATTCTCATTCTTCTTCATTACTCATTGCAAGTTCCATGCCATCCAGTATCCGCTGAATGTCCTCCCTTCTCCCAAATCGTTCCATTGCAATGCCCATCTTTCTGTTGATCGTGCCTATTTTGGGTACTCTTTCCTCGTCCAGAGTATCCGTCAAGAGGAGGAGAAGGACATCACGAAGGGCGTGGTCGTTGATACCGGCTCTCTCGATATCTTCTCGGTAGCTCTCCTTGAATTCGGAAAATCTCTCCACAAAATCAGGGGGGATAAGATGGATTGTGCATAGTCTAGAATCCCCTATGTCGGACCATTCGGCTTCCATCTCGCCCTTGGTTCCGATGTGATATCCTTCGTCCCCCAGATGCCCCCTGAACAGCATAGCAGCGGTTATCTCCTTCACCGAATCGATGAACTCCTGCTCTCTTTCCCTCAGTTTCCCATTGGCTTCTATGAACGCATCCGAGTTGACCAGCAACGACTGGAGGATCCTCCTGGTAGCCTCGATCAGGTCGCCCCTGAGTTTCCCCCCCAGTGCCAGAGAGAAAAGGCAGCAACCATCCCTGGTGTCGTATAGCCTACCTGATGAGCCAAGCTTCGATCCCTGGAAGTCAT
>MDSZ01157683.1_pt1 | contig 11630 bp, 13 predicted proteins | sample 811201 | NCBI WGS metagenome assembly MDSZ01 (sample SAMN05326647, study PRJNA326480) | marine metagenome | isolation source: seawater | place: Indian Ocean: North | collected 2010 | reverse complement strand
ATTATGTCTTAATTATTTAAATGGTAAATTAATAGATAATTATTACTTAGATTAATTTTTTTTAAAATCTGAAAAGTTTATTACATTATTTTTATTAATTTTATTTGTTTCTTTACCTTCTTTATTTTTCTTGTGTTCTTTATTATTTTTTAAAACTAACCCAAAATTTGAGAGAGGGTCCGCAAAAGAGATAATTGAATTATATCCAATTTGTAAATTTTCTTTAATATTATTAAAGGAAAGTGTGATTGAAAAATTATTTTCATAGACACAGAGATCATAATATTCATACTGAATGACTATAGTCATTTCATATGGGTGCATTTCCTTCAACCAATTTGGAATCAGTACTTCTTTATGACTTGTTAAAAAAGTTATATATAAATGATTATTATCTGATAAACCATTATTTTTAATGTTTATTAAAACATCCTTAAATACATTCAACATATTTGTATTTAAAATTTTTTGGTAATCTATCATATCTTTTTTTTGTTTATTATATTAAAAATATTATAACAATAAATATGAGTCTAGATAAAAAAAAATTAAGTTATAGTAAATTAGCAAAGGCTTTTCATTGGGGATTTGTTATTTTATTTGTATATGGTGTAGCAAAACAGGTAGATAATATAAGTCAACTTGAAGATATCGCTTTTTTTAGATTTGAAATTATTTTTGCATTAATTTTTTTAATACTGCTTACTCTCCGTTTTATTTATATGAAAAAAACTCAAAACACATCTTTACCTCCAGAAACTCCAAAAATTCAAAAAATTATAGCTAAGTCAGTTCACAACGGAATGTATTTTTTACTTGCTGGAACAGTTTTATCTGGACTCTTAATTGGCGTATTATATTGGCTGGGTTTTAAAGGAGGTTTTCTTTTAGAACTTACAGTTAGTATTCATGAACTTATTATTAATGTATTGTATGGTTTCATAGCAGTGCATGTTGTAGCTGCAACTTATCATCGATTAAAAAATGATGGAGTGTGGTCATCTATGGTACCTATATTCAAAGAGACAAATAAATAATAATATATTTTAATTACTTGATAGTATCTGAATATTCAAATGTGTAAGGTTTTCTTGGCCATGCATTAACTATTATTGCTCTTCTTTTTCCACTTGAAATTTTACTAACTCGATGAGGAAAAGAAGGGTTAAACATTATTAATCTATTTTCTATTGGTTTTAAACGTTCAATTTTATTAGGATCTATGTTTTCACGGTTTGGGCTATTAGCAATTTCTAGGTATCCCCCCTCTAATTGATCAGATATGGCATAATAAACTAAACCCATATTAGGCATTACAATTTCTTTTTTTTCTGCACTTAATTTTTCATCTTTATCAACATGCCAATTTAAACCATCACCTGTTTGGTGAATGTTACTCCAGTACTCAAAACCAGCTATTTTATTTTCGACACTTGTAAATTGCGTCCATACATTTTCAATAAATTCCTCACAAATATTTCGAGGTTTTCCATTCCACCAACCATTCCACCAATTTAACTTTCCTACATTATTCCAAAATACTTCATTTTTTAATTCTTCTAGAAAACTTTTATCTTTTATAAAATTATCGACAACTAGCATTTGAAAACTATATCATAATCTTCATAAAAAAAGAATTAATTGTTTAATTAAATAAAATAACTAATTAGCTCCTTTTAAAATATATTTTAGAACTTCATTCTAAATAGTAGGGATGTTATATAAACAAAATGTATTATACTAGTGACAAACAATTTTTTCATGGGATTATGTTTCATCATTTTCATGATAATGGAATACACACACAAGGTCAGGGATCTATTGATAAAGATGATTTATTAAAATTGATTAACTTCATAGGAAGAAAAAATATTTTAGATGCTGATATATTTTTAGAAAAATTTAAAAATAATTCACTTGAAAAAAATCAAGTTTGTTTAACTTTTGATGATGCAATAAAATGTCAAATTGATATTGCATTACCTATTTTAGAGGAACTTAAAATCAAAAGTTTTTTCTTTGTATATACTTCTATTTTTGAGGGAAAACCAGATAACTTAGAAATTTTTCGCTATTTCAGAAATAATTTTTTTAATCATGTTGATGAATTTTATAATGATTTCTATAAAGTTTTAGATCAGGATTTAGATTATTTTTTTAATTTAAATAAAAATGAAATTAAAAATCGTAAATTAAAATTCCCATTTTATTCAATAGAAGATATTAAATTTAGATTAGTAAGAAATATTTTTTTAACTAAAAATCAATATGAAATAACAATTTTTAAAATGTTTGATGAAAAAAAGTTTGAATATAAAAATTTGTATAAATCTCTTTTTTTTGAAAGAGATGATTTAAAAATGATTGATAAATTAGGTCATGTAGTTGGTTTACATTCACATAATCATCCTACATTATTAGAAAAATTAAAGTATGATGAACAAAAAAATGAATATACTAAAAATTTATCTATAATTTCTGATATTTTAGATAAACCTAAAAATAATATTATTTCAATGTCACATCCCTGTGGTAGTTACAATCAAGATACATTAGATATTTTAGTAGAACTTGGTATTGAAGTTGGTTTTAAAAATTTAATGGTAATTGAAAAAGAAAAAAATATGAAAAATATAAATAATTCTTCATTAGAAATAGCAAGAATCAATCATGCTAACCTAATGAATTTAATATAATTATGAAAGTCACATTATTTACAAAAAATAATAATAGACATAATTATTTAATTAATTTGTTATCCTCATTTACAGATGAGCTCTATGTTGTACAGGAGTGTGTAACAATTTTTCCTGGTATTGTTCCAAGTCGATATGAAGCATCTCCAATTATAAAGAAGTACTTTGAAAATGTTAATAAAGCCCAGATTTCATTATTTGGAAATTCATATGTAAATAATCAAAAAAAAAATATTAAAATTTTACCTATGCTTTCTGGTGATTTAAATCAGTGTTCAATTGATATGTTATCAGATTTTTTAAAAAGTGATTTTTATATAGTTTTTGGAAGTAGTTATATAAAAGATGATCTTGCAGATTTTTTAGTTAAAAATAAAGCAATAAATATTCATGCTGGGGTATCACCATATTACAGAGGGTCAGATTGTAATTTTTGGGCACTTCATGATGATAATCCTCATTTAGTAGGTACGACTGTACATTTACTTTCAAAAGGTTTGGATAGTGGCCCTATTCTTTATCATGCTATGTCTAATATAAAGATAAATCCATTTGAATATTCAATGTCGAGTATTAAGTCAGCATTTCATTCCATAGCTGAAAGACTTAAAGATAATACAATTTTTAATATTAATCCAGTTATTCAAGATAAACGTAAAGAGATTAGATATTCGAGAAGAATAGATTTTAATGAGGAGGTTATTATGAATTTTTTCAATAAAGAAATAAATTTAAATAGTAAGAAATTTAATATTTCATTATTAAAAGAACCCTTCTTTTTGAAAAATTAAATTATTAAGTCTTAAAAAATTAAATAAAGGTGAATGATTATTTATAAAAAGAAATATTGTTATTTATAAATATTTTACTCTGAATTTATTGATCAGTAAATTCATATTCATTTTGAATATAATTGAAAATTAATTCATCATTTTGATCAGCATATTCAAATTTATTTTCTAACCAATTGTATCTTAATTCATCATTATCATTGGCGTATTCATATTTTCCTTCTATTATATTAAATTTCAATTCATCATCTTTACCTGCATATTCAAAAGTCTCTTCAATTGTATTATATCTCAAACTTCTACCTTCAATCATACAGCTGTAGCTATCTTCTATAATATTGAAACTTGAATTTGTGTTAATATCACAGAAGGAATATACATTTTTTGACAGAAAAATAATAGTTAATGATATGAATAATAATTTTTTACAAAACATTTTATAAATTCAATTTGTTATAACTTTTTATTGCCTTATTAATATCGATTGGAATTTTATCTCTATTAATATAAAACTTTCTATAAGGTACAATTTTATCAAATACCAACTGTGATAATTGTCTCAATAATATAAAATATAATATTTTGTTTTTAATCTTAAAAAATACATTATCAGATGGTTTAATTTGAGAAGTTATTGCACTTTGAAATTTTTTTAAATTAATAAATTTATCCATGAATAAATAAATATTATAAGAAAATTTGGATAGTGATCTATTATATTTTTTTTTATCTAATTTTAATTCTTTTATAAATTCATGGTTTAGTTCAAAAATATCTTTAATAAAATCAAGATTATTTAGATTTTCATATTTTACAACAACGACCTTTTTAAAGTAACTTTTATATAAAGAGATCAATTTAAAATAATCAAAATTATATAGATTGTATTTATTAGAAACTCTTATCTTTGTTGAATTCTTAATATAAAAAAAACTTTCTGGTTTAATTATTTTAGAATTATTTATAATTGATTGGCAATAAATAGAATTTAATAACTCATAAGGATTTCTTATTATAATTAAAATAGTAGTTTGATTAGAAAAATTTTTTTTTATGTAATGAAAGGATTTACTAATCCTAGAGAATTCCCACCCAAGCGAAAATAATTTTTCATTAGAAATTATAAATTTATTAGGTAATTTTTTTTCTAAATTATATTCATTTTCTAATAAATGAAATTTAATTTTTTTTTTAAAAATAAATTTATTTAAATCAATATATTCAATATTTTTCTCTCTAGCAATTTTGGGAAAAATACTTTCTTGAAGAAATGTTGAGCCACATTTTCCCAGTCCTATGTGAATTAATTTAGTCATAAACTTTTAATTAATTATGATTAATCAAAATAAATATATAAATTACTTTTTCAATATTAATATAACTTAAATTTAACAATCAGTTTCTTTTAAGTAACATTATAGATTATCAAACAATCTATTAAAGAATAGTTTTCTACTTTAAATGATTGATATTTATTTAAAGAAAAAGTAACTTTTAATTTACAAAATTTAAGGAAAATATCTAGCATGTTTAGTTGTTTTTTTGAGGGTTTTTATGATAATTGATAATTAATGAATTATTTTTTTGGAATTAACGATAACTTATTTAAATCAGAAATCCAAATCCCTTTATTTCAAAATAGAAAATTTAGAAAATCAAATCTTAAATTATTTAAATCTTATCCAAAAAATTCTAAATGGGTAATAGAGGAAGTAAAGAATAAAAAAATTAATGACTATTTTTTCATTTTAAAAAATAATGATATTTTAAATAATGAAATTTTTTTTTTAGCAGATGATATAATTCTTGATAATTTTGATGAAAATGAATTAAAAAATTTTAATAATTTTACTGATACTACACCTGCTTATAGAGTAAATTTAAAAATATATTTAAAAAATGGTGGTTTTTCATCATATCAATCAGAATACCCATATTCAATGGTGTCAAAAAAAGGTACACTATTAAGCTCTGTAAGTTCATTAGCAAATATTGATACAGATCAAAACTATATTTTGATTAGAAATATATTTGCACACCCAATTGAAGAGAGTTTTAATGCATATTTTGTAAATTATAAAACAAAAAAAATTGAAGAATCATTTCAAATTAAAACAAATTATACAAACAGAATTGCAATAAATAAAAAACTTATAAATCCTAATATATTTTTAATAACTGACAAATTTTTAGGAATTCCAATGTATGTTTCAATAAAAAATAATTTTATATCATTTGAACATACACATCCACCACATGAATATATTTTAAGTGAAAATAGGTTTGTTAAAGTTACAAAATTAAAAGAAGAATTAAATGAAATCATTAGTTAAAAAAATAGCAAATACAAATATTGGAATTTTATTAAGAAATTCTATTAATTTTAAACCTGCACAATTTAAACATTTTGAAAAAAAATATCCAATTAGTGTAAGTGACACTTTTTTATGGAGAACTGATAAGGGATTTAAGACAAAATTTAAATATTCTGATATCTTGAGTCTATTTTATAAAATAAAAAACTCATGGGTTGAGTTCCATTTTTATTCAAAGAATAATGAATTAATTAAAGTAGAAAAAGTTAACAATTTAAATTTATCAAACGAAATAGAAATAAATTCAAGATACTTAAATGATTTAGAGGATTATGGAATATTTTACATATATCATTTTTCTGATGATACAAAATATTTAACTAATAATGATATAATTAGTAATAGATGTTATTTAGGCTACTCTAAAAATAACAATTTATATTCTTTTGTTCATGGAAATACATTTGGTAAATACACTGGTATTTTTCCAAATAAAACTATTTTAACTGATGTTGTAAAAACATCATTATTTCAAAATCATACATATACCATACAAAAATATTTTGACGATTTTGATAAAAATGAGTTATTTTTTAATAATCCAACTAATAAAACTATCAGATTTTCAATAGAAAATAGAAATTTAAAATTAAAACCTAACTGTTCACTATTAGTTGAAACTCAAAATCCAATAATATCAATAAAATCAAATTGTCTATTTTTTAGACCAATCATTTTTAGTTATAAAGGAAAATATTTGGATGTTCACCATTCATAAATAGAGATAGGTTAAAGTATAAAATAATATACTATCATTATAAATGAAAAATTTTTTATTAAAAATAATTAGAATTTTATTAAATCCATTTAAAATACCCAAAAAAATTATCTATATTATTCGTTTTTACATTCATTATAATAAATATAATCAAGAAATTTTTGAAAGAGAGCAAAATAATATATTTCAATATTTCAATTTAAACAGAAAAGATGGACTTAAAAATCTAATAAATATTAAAGAAAAACTTGAATTTAACTTAAGAAGTTCTGATATGAGTTCAGAGCATGAGGTTTTTTTTTCAAGTCTTTCCTTAAGTAAAAATAAATTAATTACTGATATATTGGAAATTGGCACCTTTGATGGATTTAATTCTTTACTATTATCAAGTTTATTTACTAATTCTAATGTCCATACTATTGATTTATCTGAAACTGAAGATGAATTTATAAATTTTTATAATAGAGGTGCAAGTATTAGTGAATTTATCAAAAAAAGAAATATTATTTTATCTAAAAATAAAAATATCAGTTTTTTACCTCTTAATTCATTAAAATTATTAAATTATAAAAAAAAATATGATTTAATTTGGATTGATGGTGCACATGGGTATCCAGTTGTATGTATTGATATTATTAACTCACTCCATATTTTAAAAGCAAATGGTCTAATTTTATGCGATGATATTTATATTAGATTAAATCAGAATAATTCAGATAAAATGTACAATTCAATCGCATCTTATGAAACTTTAAAAGAATTAAAAAAACAAAATTTGATAAATTTTCAGTTAATATACAAAAGATTACATGCTAAAGATAATTGTATGGAAGATACAAGAAAATTCGTTGCAATTGTTTCTAAAATTTAATTTATTGTTTAATTAAAAATGAAAAATATTAGATATCTTCTATGCCCTCAAATGAAAACCTATGACACTATAGGCTATCAATGGATTCAAAACTTAATGTTTACGAATACTCCGAATTATCGTTCCAAAATTTGTAATACAGATATCTTTGGTTTAAGATTTAATCATAATAATCATGAATTTAAATCTATATTTGAACAAGAAATAAAAAAAGAAAAAATTGCTATGGTTGGTTCATCAACAACTTTTGGTGTTGGAGCTTCATCTGATGAAAAAACCATACCTTCCATGTTATCAATAAATTCTAATTATCATACTCTAAATCTTGGAGTAAGAGCGCATAATGGATTCCAAGAAATTATTTTATTTCAAAGTCTAATAAATAAAATCAAAAATTTGAAAAAAATTATTTTATTTTCAGGTATGAATGATGTCTATATGTCTTATAATCAACATTTTATTTCAAGATATCCTGGTCCTATGTATTTTAACAAGGAATTTTTGGATAAAATGAATGAAACTGATCTATCGCTAAAAAGAAGAATTCTAAAATTTTTTTTTCCAAATTTAAATATTAATTATAGAAACATAACCAAAAAAGAAATTATAAATTTAATTTTTAAAAAAAATATCAATGATAATTTTGATTATAATTATCCAAAAATAGATCTTGAAGAACTAGTTTTGAGAAACTTACAAATATGGTCACATATTTCTCAATCTATGCATATTAAAATTATATTTTTTTTTCCACCATTCATATATTGGTGTAAAAAAAAACAAGATTACAGTTCTGAAGAAAATCAGATTCAACAATATATCAACAAAAATAATAATTTTAATCTACAACACAATTATGAAATTATTGGTAATAAATATGGGGAAATAAAAAATTTATTTAAAACTATTTGCGATAAGTATGAGATTGATTTTTATGATTGCAATGAAATATTTAATGACGATATTATACGAAATAAATGGACGTTTGTTGATAAAGTGCATTTAAATGATTATGGAAATAGTTTAATTAGTAAATTTATTTTATCAAAATTATAAAATGATAACAGAGATATTAATAATAATTATTATAATATTTATCATGTTATTTTTTTTGTTTTTTTTTATAAAAAAGAAAAAGAAAAAAGATAAATACAAAGATGACATCTACCCAATGTGGTAGTAAGAACAAATATACGCTTTTGTTTTGAACTTCCATATAAAATCCAAAATTATTTATTTTTATAAAATAATTGCTAAAATTGTTATTAAATCAACTTATCAGAATTTTGCTTAATCTTAGGTTTTTAATTTTTAAAAAAGAAAGCAAAATCTCACTTTAGAGAAATCATAAGACATAATATTTCTAATGTAGAACTTCATTCGAAAATCATGGATTTTTATAATTTAATATTTTTTAATTAAGTAAAAAATGTTAGTAGTTAAAACAATGACTAAGATTATTATATTTGGCTCAGGAGACCATGCTAAAGTTATTTTTTCAGAGGTCATTAAATTAAAAAAATTTAAATTTTTAGGTTTCGTAGATGATTTTAAAAAAAAAGGAGAACTCATAATCAGTGCAAATAAAAAAAATTATTATAATTTAGGAAGTATTAAAGAAGTTTTAAGTAAAAAAAATAATTTAAAAGGAATTATTGGTGTAGGTTCAAACTTTGTTAGAGAAAAAATAGTTAAAGATATAAAAAAAATAAAGAATAATTTTAAATTCCAACAAATAATTTCTAAAGATGCTATAATTAACTCAAATGTATTTATTGATGAAGGCACTTTAGTTGTTTCTGGAACCATAATTAATACTGGCACTAAAATTGGTAGGCATTGTATAATTAATTCTTCATGCTCAATTGACCATGACAATAAATTTAGTGATTTTTCAAGTGCTGGTCCAGGAGTGATTACTGGTGGGAATGTTGAAGTTGGTTATCAATCTTATTTAGGTTTAGGTAGTTTAGCAAGACATAATGTTAAAATTTTTGACAATACGATAGTTGGATTTGGTTCATTGGTGAATAAAGATTGTAAAAAAAACTCAGTTTATTGGGGTTCACCTGCAAAAAAAATTCGTAAAAGAAAAAATAATGAAAATTATTTATAAGTTATACTAAAAGAAGTATTGCTGATAATTAAATATTTTTAAAATTATGATTTATGAAAAATTTTAGATAACAATGTTTAAAAATCTAGGTCAATTAAATTATTCTACTAAAGAAAAAGAACTTAAAATTAGTCTAAATGAAATTAAATCTGGAATTAATTTTTTTGAAAGTTTTATTATTTATCAAGATAATAGTAGTATAAAAATTTATGATAGGAGATGTGATCATGCTGGTGGTAAAATTATTTCTAAAGATGGTAACGCAATTTGCCCAATTCATATGTGGAAATTTAACCCAACTACTGGTTTTTATGACAATGGCGTAAAAAAAAAAGAAGTAAAATATTCAATTGATAATAACTTTGTAAAAGTCAATGGAATTTCTTACACTCCCGAGATAGATAAAAATAAAAAAAAATTAAATACTGAAGTGAGATTTTTTAATCATGCCTTTTTGAAAATAAAAGGAGATGATTTTTCTTTTTCAATTGATCCTTGGGCAATTGGTCCAGCATTCAATACAGGTTGGTGGCTAAAGCAATCAACAAAAAATGATTGGATTGATGAATTAAATAATTCAAACTTTATATATATCAGTCATAATCACCCTGATCATTTACATCCATTAACATTAAGTAAAATAAACAAAAGTATTCCAATTGTAGTTCCAAATTTTGTTACTAAATCAACTGAATTATATATTAAAGATTTAGGTTTTAAAAATATTCAAGTACTAGATTTTAATGTTCAATATATTTTAAAGGGTACAAATCTAAACTTTTCAATTTTAAAATCAGGTGATTTTCGTGAAGACTCTGGAATATATTTTTCGAACGGAGAATTTACAGGTTTACTAAGCGTGGATGCAAATATTATAAATTTCGATAGATTGCCCAAAGTTAACTTTCATGGATCATCATATGCTGGTGGTGCATCAGGGTACCCCTTAATGTTTGATAATTACAAACTTGAAGAAAAAATAAAAATTTCTATAAAAAATAAAAATTTTTTAAAAAAAAATTTGTATGATCGTTTAAAAAAAATGTCACCAGAATATTTTATGCCCTATGCAGGTTTTTTTAGTGAAAAACTAGAAAGAGATAAAAAAATTTTGAAATATAACAAAAAAAATTCAATAGATGATTACGTAAAATTTTGTGAATTAAATAAAATAGAAGTATTAAATGTTTTAAAAAATGATGTTTATAAATTTAGTGGAAAAAAATTAATTAATAAAAAAAATATAGATATTCAAGCATCAAAAGATTTAAGACCAGAAATGTATTTAGAATATTATAAAAAAGAATACGAAAAAATAGATGAAGATTATATAAAAGAATATTTTTTAAAATCTAATTTTAAAGATAATTTATTATTATACATATGTTTAACTAATGATAAATTTAAATCATTAAATAAAAATTACTTAATAAATTTTAGTAAAAATAAAATATCTTTTAATAAAATTTCTAAATTTACAAAAAGTTTTTTAAAAAAAGACTTAAATCTTAAAAAATTAGTCTTAAAAGTAAGGAAAGACAGTTTTTTAAATACTATTTACAATAAATTGCCTTGGGAAGATTTAACAATTGGATTTCAATGTAAAGTTTTGAGAAATCCAAACTTGTATAATGTAAATTTTTGGCACCATTTTACAAATGTTTACACAACATCAATTAATGTAAGATCAGTAACTGATTGTGCTTCTTGTGAAAGTTTAAATCATTTTTTTGATAATCAAATTCATCAAATTTCTAATTGAATCGTACTCTCTACAATCCAACTAATTAAGTTTTTAATTATACTTTAGATTATTTAAAATTTATTATATGTTTAAATTATGTTTTTAAAATTAATAAAAAAAATCTCAGTCTTCTTATTTTTTGTTAATCCTGCTTTAGCCTTTCATGATGTAGAAGTTTCTAACGAGGATATAGCTACTTTAGGAGGATTATGGGTTCAAATATTTGTCTATGAAGAAAACTGTATTGATAATCAATATTACACTTTAATAACAGAAAGATTACAAGAAAGTCCTAGATTTGAAAGATACTCATCAGAGT
>MDSZ01231877.1_pt1 | contig 11631 bp, 14 predicted proteins | sample 811201 | NCBI WGS metagenome assembly MDSZ01 (sample SAMN05326647, study PRJNA326480) | marine metagenome | isolation source: seawater | place: Indian Ocean: North | collected 2010 | reverse complement strand
TATGAAATAAAACAGGCAATTGAAACCTTAGTTTACTTTTTATTAATAGAAAGACTAGTTGGAATGGCAAAAGAATAAAAATCCACAGTAAAACTATAGTAACTTTAAAAAATGGCAACAATTCTTTACTTTGAAAAATTAATTTCTGTCATAGTGAAGCTTATATCTGCTAGAAATTTTATTTGTGGGCAAGACTATACATACATCAGTTGTATTAAAATCATGGTCAATAACGGCTCCATCACCAACAAACGCTCCTAGCCTTATATACCCTTTTATTAAGGGAGGGATAGATGATAAGAATTCTTTAAAAGAAACTTTTTCAAAGCTTTCATTTTTCATATTGATAAACCTTCCTTTTAAAGCTATAGGCCTAATTTTTTTTGGTGCCAAATAGTTTTTATGTAAGTAATTAAAAGGTTTTTTATGTATAATTGGGTTTATACCTGGGAAGGAAGCGCACCCAAACATTACGTCTATTTCATACTTGAGGACATACTGCGCTATAAAAGACCATAATAGCTGCATAGTGGCTCCAGTTCTGTATTCTTTGGCAACACAACTTCTCCCCAATTCTAAAATATTCCCTCCATAATTAATTAAAGGACTAATATCATATTCATTTGAAGTATAGAAGATTTTTTCCTGTTTTTCACTTACACCACGGTTTAATCTATAAGTTCCTATTACCTTATCTTGAATAGACCCTTTGATACTGTTATCAAAAACCAAGATATGATCAAAGTGATGGTCAAATTTATCAACATCTCTTTTTAACTTAGTATGCTTTAGGTCAGCCTTGGCTTTCATTTCTTCGTAAAATATTTTATACCTAAGAGCTTGAGCAGCATCAATCTCTATAGCATTTTCCGCTAATCTAACTTCTAGTGACCCCGATTTAAGGTTTAAAGGTAATGTATTAATATTTTCTGCAACAGCCATAAAAGTTCTCTATTAGTTACTCTTTATTTTTTTACCAAACAATTCCATTTTATGATCAACTAGACTATAACCCAACTTTTTAGCCACTTTTTTTTGTAAATCCTCTATCTCCTCATCTACGAATTCAATAATATCTCCAGTTTCAACATCAATCAGATGATCATGATGAGAGTCTGTTAACTCCTCATACCTAGCTCTCTTCCCTCCTAAGTCAATTCTATTGAGAACATTATTTTCCTCAAACAATTTGATAGTTCTATAAACGGTAGCTAAGCTAATTCTATTATCAATTTTATTTGCTCTCATAAAAACTTCATTGGCATCTGGATGATCACTAGAGTCAGTTATTACTTTAGCAATAATTTTTCTTTGGTGTGTTAGCTTAATTCCTTTTGCTAAAAATGACTCCTCTATTCTAGAAATCTGTTTATTTTTTATAATCATTTTATTTATTTATACTATATCATTATTATATTATAATTAATAAAAAGTTTAAATAAAAAATGATTTTGGATTTAACTAAAGATAAATGCCCTATTACCTTTGTAAAAACTAAGATTGCATTAGAAAAATTAAAAAAACAAGAAAAGTTAACTATTAGAATTAATGAGGGTGAGGGGCTAGATAATATGCCAGAGAGTTTAAAAGAGATTGGCTATAAGATAATTGAAAATAAAAAATTAAAAAAAAATATTGTGGAAATCACTATAAACCATATTTAATCTATTAACTTAATCATAATATAAGCATCCCTCATCTCTTCCGAAGTTTTATAATAATTTTTTCTTTCTCCTGCTTTATAAAAGCCAAATTTTTTATACATTTTTATAGCTGAAAGATTTTTTACTGATACTTCTAAAAATATTTTTTTAATTTTATCTTTCTTAGCACTCTGCAGCAAACAAACTAGAAGGTCAGTTGCAACGCCTTTCCTTCTATATTTTTTATTAGTAGCCAATGCCAATATTTCATATTCATCAAAAATTCTTCTTGCTATCAAATAACCCTGTGAGGGAATTTTTGAAGAAAAAAAAAACATTTTTATTTAAAAAAAAATTAAAAAAAAATTCCTTGCTCCACTTATCAAAGCTATTTTCAATAACTGATATATAATCCTGATACATTTTATTGATAAGTTTTTTTTGCATAATGCTCCTTAATGTATATTGGCTCAGGGTCTTTAAAGTTGTAGTTATTAACATTTTTTAATAATTTTCTAACAATGCCTTCTACTCCTAATTGGCTAGGTAGACAAAAGTTATAATTTTTAATTTTGAAATTATTTAAAAAACTTCCTATTTTAATAGTTTTACTTTTATAATTTTCATCTTGCAGTTCTTTTTCCGTCACAAGATAGCTTTTTTTATCAAACTTATTTTTATTAAATATTTTTTTATAAAATTCGTCACCTGGGCCTTTAATTAAAACCTCGACTCTTTCAGCCTTTTTATTTTTAGATAAAAATTGCTGTAAAATACTATCAAAATTTGAATACCCAATAACTTTTGCTCCAGTAGAAATTGATAAAGCCTTAGCAACAGAAATACCTATACGAATTCCTGTAAATGAACCAGGACCTAATGAAACTAAAATATAATCTATCTGGTTAAACTTTATATTTGCTTCATTAATTAAATTTTCCAATAATTTATTAAAGTCTTGTTCAATACTCCTAGGAGAATCGATTGCATATGAAAAAAAATTATTATGTTTTATTATTGATAGAAATATTCTTCCCAACGAAGTTTCTATTGTTAAAATATTTTTGTTTTTCATGATATTATTATTAAAATAATTTTTATTATGGCATTAATAGAAATAAAAAAAAATAAATTTGATGTTGATATTGATTTGCGATATGCAACAAAAAATAATATTACAGGAAAAAAAATATTTAAAGAAGCTAAATGCTTATTAGATAGTCTTGCAGCTGAAAAGTTGCTTTTGGCATCTGTTATAGCTAAAGACTTTAATTGTAGGTTGAAAATTTTCGATGCCTACAGACCTAAATATGTTCAGGAAGCACTATGGAAATTTTCTCCTAACCCAGAATTTTTAAGTAATCCTAATAAAGGATCTCCTCATACTAGAGGAATTGCTGTAGACCTAACTCTTACAAAAGATAATATTGAATTAGATATGGGAACAGATTTTGATGATTTTACAGAAAGAGCTTTTCATCTTTCCAAGAATGTTTCAATTAAGGCTAGAAAAAATAGAAGTTTATTGCTTTCAATTATGATTTTAGCTGGTTTTGATTATTATGAAAAAGAATGGTGGCACTACCAACTATTTAATCCAAAAAATTTTCCTTTAATAGAAAAAATTGTTTAGCTTGATAGCTCTACTACCTCTTTAACATCAGGTAAATAATGCTTCAGCATATTTTCAATTCCCATTTTTAAAGTAGCTGTAGATGAAGGACATCCAGAACAGCTTCCTTTTAGCTCCAAGGATACTACTCCATCTTTAAAACTGTGAAATGTAATATCTCCCCCATGACTTGCAACTACCGGCTTCACTTTAGTTTCCAACAAATTGATAATTTCCTTTTCTATAGGATTTTCTATATTCTGGTCATTAGTTTTTTTGTTATCGTTGCCAAATAAACTATCTTTGTTTTGCAGCGCTGTTCCAATCTTGGCAGTTAAAATAGTTTTTAAAACATTCCAGTCTTCTTTTTCAGATTTAGAAACAGATATGAATTCTGAATTCAACAAAACATTTGTTACTCCTTCGATAGAAAATATCGTTTTAAGCAAATCAGAACTCTCATAGTCGTCTTTTGCAGTAAATAGCTTTGTCCCTTTAAAGTCTAAACTTTTTTCAGGAATAAACTTTAAAGTATTAGGGTTTGGTGTCTCTTCTACTCTTAAAAACATAATTACTATAATTATCAGGAACAATAGTGATTGGCAAGTTTAACTTTTTTCTAAAACTTCCTGTAAGAGAATTAATAATTTTATTTGTATCATTTCCTTCTAATGCTAATCCAAGTATCAAGTTTTTAATTTTGTATCTTTTATTATTTATTAGCTTTAGAATAGTATTTACTTTATCACCTCTCTTAATCATAGTTTTAACTTTTAGCTTGTAATTTTTTTTAATGTCAGCAAGCTGAAAATCTAATAATTCTTTCGCCTTTGATTTTTGTTCTTCAAGCATTATAGATTCTACTCCCTTCCAATGCCTGAAGTTTGCAACTTCTATGATATATAATAAAATTAAGCTTATTTTCTGCATGCTTGCATTTTTGCAAGCATAATCTAAAGCCGAATAAAACTCGTTAGACTCATCTACACAAACTAGATAGTATTCATTATTAATTACTTTATATAAATTTTTTTTAGGCATTTATTTTCCTTATAACTTCGTTAACTAAAAAACCGAAAAACATTGCTATTAAAACTGCAAAAACCCCATAAATCAAACTATTTTTATTAGCCAATAAGTAAACTTTCTCACCTAATCCAGATTTAGAAACATTGATGAAAGATCTCTTAGACCCTATAACTTCTTCATTTTTCAGTAATAAAGTATCTACAATATAAGTCCCTTCTGATATATCCGAAGAAAAAGAAATTTCTGTTTTAAACAACCGTTGATCAATAATTTCAATTTTTCCATAAGAAGAATGGTAGTTTCCTATTTTTTTCATACTTTGAATAATTCCTTCTCTCCACTCTAATCTAGCTTCATCCTCTACTTCTTCTGCACCCTCAAATCTTAAATTTTCCAAACCAATTTGATTTATTCTAAGAAAAGAATCATTTTTAATTTGATTTAGAGGCTTGCTAGAGGCAACAAAATAGTAAGTAGGAACATCAGAAAACACTCTAGACTTAGAATTAATCCAAAACCAAATCTTTTTTTCTTTTTTTAAAACTTTTATTTTTTTTCTTGGTCCAGTTACAATAATTACTAAATCTCCTGGCGAATCTATTGCACCAAAATAAGAAAGTTTTTCTCCTGTAAACCCTACATCTATATGAATTTTGTTGTCTAAAAACTCTGCAATTAAATTTTCTTCACAAATGGATGTTTTACAAAGTAAACCAAAAAATATAGTTAAAATAATCATTTTTCTCATTTTAGAAACTCTATTACGTATAATAAATTTGGGTCAATCAGTAAGTTTGAAAAAAGAAAAACACATAAAGAAAAAATTAAAATTCCTAATAGCATTCTAATGACCTCTCCAGAAATTTTTTGAACTATAAAAGCCCCAGCTTGAACACCGAACACTCCTCCGAAGAGTAAAAATCCAGATAATATTACATCTACAGTCTGATTTACCTGAGCGTGCATAATTGTGGAAACTATAGAGACAAATAAAACTTGCATCAGAGAAGTACCTATTACAACTTGTGTTGACATACCTAAAATATAAATCATAGCTGGAACTAAAATAAAACCTCCCCCAACTCCCAAAATAGAAGCTAGTATCCCAATAAAAAAACTTATAATGAAAGGAGGGATTACACTAATATATAATTTAGAGCGTCTAAACTTTAGTCTAAAAGGAAGTCCGTGAAACCAACCATGGTCATGAAGTTTTATCAAATTTCCTAGGGCTTTACTTTTTTTTGTTTTAAGACTCTCAAAAAGCATATAAATTCCTAATATTCCGAGAAAAAGTATATAAGCTATAGCAATCACTTCTTCCAACCTGCCAATAGAAGATAAGTATTTAAAAAAGTAAACTCCTAAAACAGAACCTATAGCACCTCCTACAATCATTATTGACCCCATTCTTAAATCAACATATTTTCTTCTAAAATAAGTTAGAAAGCCTGTTAATGAAGAGCCAACTATGTGATTAGCTTCACTTCCTACAGCAACTGCTGGTGGAATACCGCTAACTATTAATATAGGAGTCGTCAAAAATCCTCCACCAACTCCAAACATTCCCGATAATATTCCTGCTAAAAAACCTATAATAAGTAGAAAAAATAAGTTTTGTGATGTTTCAGCTATTGGTAAATAAATATCCAAAATATTTTCTTTTTAATTAAATCCTATAATATTTTTAATTTCTAATAAATTTTTTTTTGATTCTGTCTCAGCTTTTTCTGCCCCTTTTTTTAAAATAGAATCTAAGTACAAGGGATCAGCTATCATTCTTTTCATTTCTTTTCCAATAGGAATGATTTTACTAATTAGACTATCCGTTAAATTATCTTTTAAAATACTAAAGTTCTTTCCCATAAATTTTTCAATCACATCTCTTTTAGAGTTATTTTCTACGGCACTAAAAATATTAATTAAATTAACAGCTTCAGGTCTATCGGAAATAACTTCATTTTTAAAATCTCCTTTAGCATCCAGAGCCTCAAGACCCATTATGCTTTCGCTATCTGTTTTAGCTTTTCTTATTTTATTCTTAATACTATCTTCATCATCTAATAAATTTATTCTTGAGTAGTCTGACTCATCTGACTTAGACATTTTCTTATTCCCATCTCTAAGACTCATCACTCTAGTAGCATTACCAAATATTAAAGGTCTTATTTCGGGAAAATATTCTACTCCATAATCATTATTAAATTTATTTGCTATATCCCTTGCTAGCTCTAGATGTTGCTTTTGGTCGTCACCTACAGGCACTAGAGTTGATTTATAAGATAAAATATCGGAAGCCATTAATACAGGGTAAGCATAAAGTCCTACAGAAACTTGCTCTCTATTCTTTCCAGCTTTTTCCTTGAATTGTGTCATTCTATTTAGCCATCCAATTCTACATATACAATTAAGAATCCATGCCAACTCAGAATGACAAGATACTCTAGACTGATTAAATATAATACTTGTATTTGGGTCAACTCCGGCAGCAAGAAAGGATGCCGCTGTTTCTAGAGTGTCTTTTTTTAGCTGATTAGGATTTTTCCAGATTGTAATCGCATGTAAATCTACAACACAGTAAAATGACTTTGAAACATTTTCTCTTTTCTGGATTTCTACAAAATTTTTAATAGCTCCAAGATAGTTTCCTATATGCAAATTTCCTGTAGGTTGCACTCCGGAAAAAATACGGTCCAATTAGTTACTCCTTAAACATATTTAATAATTTTCTTTTACTTAAATCTTTTATACTAAGAATTCTAAAAATTATACAAAATAAAACAAAAGTAGTAATAGAAATTATAATCAAATATATTAATAATAAAATTTTTTTAAATATATTTGAGGTCGATATTAAATCAAAAAATAAAATAAAATACTCTACGCCATGTACTACATTTAAAGATATTACAAATACAATAAATAATTTTAGGAATTTTTTTATAAATAAAAAATCAATTTTCCAGTAACCTCTAATATGAATGAAAACATATAGTACGATTGCATTTACCCAACTTGCAATGCTCAACGCTAAGGCAATTCCTAAATGCCCTAAATCTTCAATAAAAATATTGATCGCCATAATATTTAAAACCATGGCAAAGAAAGAAATTCTGAAAGGTGTTTTGGTGTCCTGATTGGCAAAGTAAATGGTAGAAAATATTTTTATTAATCCGAAAGCTGGCAAGCCAATAGAATACATAATTATTGCATCACTTGTTGCCTTAACATCTCCATACCCGAACTGTCCTCTTCTAAATAAAATATCTATTATAAGGTCAGATAAGACAAATAATCCTATGCAGCTTAAAAAAGAAATTCCTAGTATGATTTCCATAGACTTCTCGATTTGTTTTTTTATTTTTTTAGTATTGTTTTGAAAAGTCAGATTAGAAAGGCTAGTTAATAAAATAGTAGAAATAGAAATTATAAAAATCCCTAATGGTAATTGAACAATTCTATCTGCATAGTAAAGCCAAGAAATAGCTCCAGAAATTGAAGAAGCAAAAATAACTCCCACTAATTGATTAACTTGAACAACTCCTCCTGCTAATAAATTAGGAAGAAAAAGTGTTAGGAATTTTTTAATATCTTTTGATAACTTTGGCCTTGTAAAGATTAAAGAGACCTTCAAATATCTAGACCAAAAAAATATCAAAAGAAATTGTAAAAACCCTCCTAATAAAACGGAATAAGACAAAATAATTCCTACATCTAGTGAGTTATAAAATGAAAAAAGCATTCCTAAAACCATTAAAAAGTTTAAAATAATAGGAAGAAATGCCCACATTAAAAAGCGCTTATTTGCATTCAAAATAGCACCAAGAAATGAGCTTGCTGAAATAAAAAGTAAATATGGAAGCATTATTGATGCTAGGTGTGTAGTTTTGTATTTCATTTCATAAGAAAAATTAGGGGCTAAAAAATTTACTATTTCAAACATAAATAATTCTCCAATCCCTATTACAAATAACAAACTTAAAATTAAAAAAAGAAAAAGACTTCCACTAAATATTTTTGACTGATTTTTATTATTTTTATTAGAGATTTCTAAATATATTGGAATAAAAGCGTTGTTTATAGCTCCCTCTGAAAATAATCTTCTAAAAAAATTTGGTATTCTAAATGCTAATAAAAAACTATCTGCGATTGGTGTTGCTCCTAATATAAAAGCAAACAACAAATCTCTTATATAACCCATTACTCTACTAATTAAAGTAAAAAAACTCATTACACTGAAAGATTTAAAAAAGTTGTATGAGGCTCTTTTCATAATTTTACTCAAGACTCATCTAGTTTTTTCTGAATTTCAGATAATGTTTGTAATGCTTCCAAAGGGCTAATTTCATTTATATTTATATTTCTTATTTCATTTAATATTCTTTTTGTTTTGTCATTACAAAAATCTTTTTTATTTTTTTTGAAGCTCAACTTTAATTGCTCCGAAGCATCTAAAAAATCATAATCATTTTGCTCTAACTTAGTTAATATGTCGAAAGCTAAATTAGTAACTTCCAAAGGCAATCCTGCCATTTTACCTACCTGTATTCCATAAGAGCTTTCTGCTAATCCGTCAATTATTTCATAGAGGAAAATAAGTTCTCCTTTCCACTCTTTTACTCTAAAAGTATTTAAGTCAAGGCCTTTGAATTTTTTAGCCAAATTTGCTAATTCATTATAATGAGTTGCAAATAAAACCTTGCATTTGATTTTTTCTAATAAATACTCACTAGTTGCCCATGCAATAGATATTCCGTCAAAAGTAGATGTACCTCTTCCAATTTCATCTAATATTACAAGTGATTTACTAGTAGCTGAATTTAAAATATTTGCTGTTTCCAACATTTCCACCATAAACGTAGAATTTCCTTTAGCTAATTCATCACCTGAACCTACTCTACAAAAAAGTTTATCACAAATCCCAAAAGTAACTTCTTTTGCTGGACAAAAACCTCCTGCCTGCGCCATTATTAATATTATTGCGTTTTGTCTTAAATAAGTTGACTTCCCTGACATGTTTGGTCCTGTTATCAACTTAAAAGATTTATTTTCTGCTTCTTTAAGGACACAAGAATTAGATATAAATTTTTCTGTATGAGATTTTTCTACAGAAGGGTGTCTTCCATCCATAACAGTAAAATCTTTATTTTTCAATATGGATGGTCTTACAGCATTATATTTTTTAGAATAATTAGCCCAACTTTGAGCAACATCTATTCTTGCAATAGCATCACTTACTTTTAATATTAATTCTGCTATAGTCTCAATTTTTTTAATTAAATTATCATAAATTTCATTTTCTTTTTTAGCAAAAACAAAGTTCGCATTTAAAATTTTCTCTGATACTTCAATTAATTCTGAGGTAGTATATCTAAAAGAATTTTTTAAAGTTTGTCTATGTATATATTTTTGGCTTTCATTTTTCAAAAGCTTGTGATTTACAGCTGACAGGTCAATAAAGTAACCTAAAAAATTATTATATTTTATTTTTAAACCACTTATTCCTGTAAAACTCTTTTCTTTTTTCTCTATTTCCAATATTAGTGATTTACTGTTATCTCTAATTTTTCTAATATTATCTAATTCTTTATCAAAGCCATCTTTAATAAAATTACCATCTTTAATTTGTATTGGAATATTTTCTTTTAAAGCTTTTTTGAGAAGATCTATAGTTTTTATTAGCAACTTATTTTTGTATGTTTCTTTGACCAATTCTTTAAAAGCATTAATAAATTGATTTTCTTTTGACTTATCTATAATTTCATTTACTAAATTATTAAACTGCTCTAATCCAAGCATTATACTAGACAAATCTCTAGGGCTCCCTCTTCTTACTGATAATCTATTTGATGACCTAGCTATATCTGGTATTTTTTTTAATTTTTCTTGTAACTCTAAATTTATGAAATTATAGTTTTGAAAAAAAAACTCTACCAAGTTTAACCTTTGATTTATCTCTTCAAAGTCATAGAGCGGATTCTCAAGATCGTTAGATAGTTTTCTTTTTCCTGCTGGAGTAAAAGTATAATCCACACTTGATAAGAGTGACCCTTCTCTTTCTCCATTTAATGTTTTAGTGATTTCTAGATTTCTTTTAGACGCATTATCTATTTCTAACAAAGTCGTTTCCTTAATTTGAAGAGGCGTCTTAAGAAAAGGAAGTTTTCCATTTTGGGTATAAGAAATATAATCTAAAATTATTCCTAAAGAATAAACTTCTCCACTTGATAGTTCCTTTTGAATGAAATTTTTATCCTCATCATAAAAATTCTCAATAGAAACTATTAATTCATCAATGTTATTTATTTTTGGCTTAAAAAAAGTTGCTGGAATGCTAGTTGGGAGTCTAGTTAAAAACTTTTTTTCAAAAAATTTATCTGGTATTAAAACTTCGGAAGGAGATATATTTATATATATTTCTAATAACCCTTTAAAATCTTTGCAAACTTTGCAACTTACTTCACCAGTAGATATATCAACCCATGCGGCACCATAATTTTCAGCAAATGCAATAAATGACATTAGGTAATTATTATCATTATCACCTAATTCATTTTCTTCAGTTAAAGTTCCAGGAGTTGCAATCCTTACTACTTTTCTTTCAATTATAGAATTATGCCCTCTTTTTTTACTTTCTTCTGGAGTTTCTGTTTGTTCACATATTGCAACCTTTTTCCCTGCCTTTAATAATTTTATAAGGTAACTATCACCTTGGTGATACGGAACTCCACACATAGGAATATCTTTTCCTTCAACCTGCCCCCTTTTAGTTAAGGTAATTCCTAATATTTTAGATGACAATTCTGCATCTTCAAAAAACAGTTCATAAAAATCTCCTAATCTAAAAAAAATTAAACAGTCTTTATGTTTATTTTTAATATCTAAATATTGTCTTAATAATGGTGTTAGCTTTCCTGTAGCCATTTTACTAATTTTCTTTACCCTGTTTTAAAAAGATACTATATTAAAATAATAATAAATAAAATGGCTGATTTAACTTCCAGATCTAATATTACGAAAAAAGATGCTCTAGATTTTCATAAAAATAAGAAGCCTGGGAAGCTTTCTATTTCCCCATCTAAACCCTTATCTACAGCACGTGATCTATCACTAGCATATTCTCCTGGAGTAGCTTATCCATGTTTAGAAATTAAGGAAAATGAAGACCTTGCTTATGACTATACTGCAAAGGGAAATATGGTAGCTATAATTTCTAATGGAACAGCTGTTTTAGGATTAGGAAATTTAGGGGCACTTGCCTCAAAACCTGTCATGGAAGGCAAGGCTGTTTTATTTAAAAGATTTGCCGACATTGATGGTATAGATATTGAAGTCGATACCTCAGAC
>MDSZ01204508.1_pt1 | contig 11631 bp, 11 predicted proteins | sample 811201 | NCBI WGS metagenome assembly MDSZ01 (sample SAMN05326647, study PRJNA326480) | marine metagenome | isolation source: seawater | place: Indian Ocean: North | collected 2010 | reverse complement strand
CATAAACAGCCATAGATGAAGTGAATACTAATCTTTTTACATCGTGTTTAATACATTCATTGATTATACTTGCTGTTGATACAAGATTATTACTATAATTAAATTTTCTAATAAAAGGACTTAACCCCTCAGCGGCGTAAGCTGCTAAATGATATACTACATCAGGTTTATGGTCGTGAAATATATCATCTATAAAATCAACAGACAAGTCTCTCGTATATAATATAACATCTCCGTGAACATTCTCTGCATAACCTCCACTCATATCATCAATACCAATTACCTCATTATCAGTATTTTCTATAATCCAATCAGCTAGTCTTGAACCTAATAGACCTGCTACTCCTGTTATTAATATTTTCATTATATGTCTCCTATAATTTTAATCATTTCGTCTACAACTTCTTTATCTAACAAATAAGGATTTAAACTTCTATGTCCTTCTTTAAAATAGAACTCTGGTCCTAATTTGGGTTTTTCAATTTTTTTAATAACACCATTCCATCCATATAATTGATGAACAAAATCTCCTGTTATTATTGTTTTAGTTCCTACTCCAGCAGCTAAATTACAAAGTCCACCTTCTCCTCCAATAAAATAATCACAATATTTTAATATAGATGCCGTCATAGAATAGTGACCTGTAGTGACTAAACCTACATCGTGTACATTTGTACCAACGGGTAAACCAACTTCAATCATTGCTGGAAATTCTTTATTTAATTCATCCACAATATATTTTATATCTCTTCTTCTCCCACCATAACCTAATTCTGGAACATTTATACCTCTTTTATATTCTTCTTCTGTGAAGCCAAATGATTTTTCTTCCCAATTAGACTGCCAAGCAATAATTGGTCCACTACCTCTTGCAGTGTGTAATTGTAATTGTACAGAATAATCAAGTGCTGGGTTAGTATAAACTCTATATTCTGAACTTGGATTATTTACATCTGCAGCTTCTTGAAATTGATAGGGTGGTGTTTTACCTTGATTTACTTCTGGTAATACAACCACTTTGTCATAATCTTTATTAGGTTTATCATACTCTGAACCGAAATATACATTATTAATAAAAGGATTATTATTCAATAATTCTAAAGGTTGTAATACAGGTATAACAAAATCAACCTCTTGAAATTGTTCTTCATCTTTTAACTTCTTTGCTATTGACGATGCCATTAATACATCACCAATAAATCCCGTACATATAATTAAAATAGATTTCATTTAGATAAATAATCCTTATAATTAGCTAATCCCTGTTTTAAACTGAAATTAGGTTTCCAACCTGGTAACCATTTTGTTTTATCTGCTTTTGTATTATACTGATACCAACTTGGTATTTTATCTTCTGTATGATATGTAAATGGTATTTTAAATTGATGTAACATAGTTTCAAACATATTCATTTCTCCACTACCGACTTCATATATACCTTTAGATGCATGTGATGCCATCAAATTTGCAGTTATTACATCATAAACATATATAAAATCTCTTTTTGGGCGTCCTGGAAATAATTTAAAACTACCTTCTTTATAAGCTTGATAAACTACAGAAGCCATCTTTCCTTTATGTTCTTCTCCTGGTCCATAAACATTAAAATATCTTAATGATACAAAATTATCACATACATTCATACCATATTGTTCTGCCATCAGTTTAGACCAACCATAAATATTAGTAGGTAAACCTGATGTACCATATATTGCTGCTGAAGATGAGTATATAACTTTTTTATTCTTTAATTGTGCATAGTCAAATAATTTTGTACTAAAATAATAATTATATTTTAACATTTCATTATAATCTTGTAATGAAGTATCTGATATAGCACCTATATGATAAATCACATCAACTGAATCTACATATTCAGCCAATTTAACTTCCCAATCCATAGATTGCATAAAATCTTTTTCTAATATTATTACATCATCATTTGTTAAATGGTCTAATAAATTTTTACCAATAAATCCATTATGACCTGTTATTAAACTTTTCAAAGTGCACCTCCCCACCAAGAATTACCGTGCCCTTGATGTTCATCTAAATTTAAATGTTCTCTCAATTTATTTAATTTATTCTCTACAAAGTATTCTACACGATTAACTTCTTTACCATCTATCACCATAGTTTTTTTATTGAAAATATAATCTTCATCCTCAATATTATCACAATGTAAACCTAGTGAAATATTTGTACCAAATTCTGATTGTGGTGTATGTTCTATTATTATTTCTGAATTTTTTACTATTTCAGGAATATATGTATCAAATTCAGAATAATGATAATTAGCAAATGGAGCTATACTCATAGTCTCTGTTACTTCCCATATCTTTCGATGAATTATAGGAAAGTCAAATTTATGTTGATACTCACCAACTTGTGTTGTCAAAAGAACTACTTTTTCAGAAAACTTTTTAATTTTTTCTGTATAATTTTCTGTTATATCATCGATATCATCATTAATTGTAAAAAAGAACTCACCAGATGCTATTTCTGCCATCTCATTTAAAAAAGTTGGTACACTACAATATCCCCATAATTTTGGTCCAACTATAAATTTAATTCTTTCATAATGTTTACCTCCATCAAAATTACGAATCTCTTCAATCCATTCTTTTGACCTTTTAGCTGTGTCATCTATTCTAATAATCACTTCGACCTCTTCTTTATTAGAAACATTAAAACATTTATCTAAAGTTTTGATAATAGCTTTTTTCCCTCTCGTTGATGGAAACATAACTGATACTAATATATCTTTCATACTCTCTCCCTCCAATATTCTAATAAATCATTCCAAATATCATCCATAGTTTTTTTAGGTTCCCAATTAAAATCAGTTCTAAATTTAGCAGTAGATGGTATCTGTAAAGTTATATCTGTTGGTCTCATTCTTTCTTCATCTAAAACTTTAACAAATTCTTTATCAGATTTTGATATTAACGAATCTAAAGCATCACCAACTTTACAAGTTTCATTACCACCTATATTATATACTTCACCATATCTATCACTCTCTGAACATAACCAATAAGCTTCTATAGCATCATCTATATGACTATATGTTCTAACTGAATCTAAATTACCATGTTTGACTATATAATTTCCATTCTTTTCACCTTTAGCTATTTGATGTGCAAAAGATGATACTGCAAATTCTTTACCTCTTCTTGCACCTTCGTGACTAAACATTCTTGTTGTTATAATTTTCATACCATATGCATTCCAATAATACTGTGACATCAAATCGTGTCCAACCTTTGATATAGAATATGGATTAGCTGCTCTTATTGGATTGTCTTCTTTTATCGGTATTTCATCTTCTGTTGGATTACCATATACTTCACTTGTTGATACACTTACAATCACAGGGTCTAACTCATTTGTTCTTATAGACTCAAATAAATGAGTAGTTCCTATAACATTAGTATGTAGAGTTATCACTGGTTGTCTGAAACTTGTTTCTGGAAAACTCTGAGCAGCAAAGTGAAACACCTTATCAGGTTTAGCTAATCTTACAGCTCTATCAACACTAGCATAATCTACTAAATCTCCACCATATATTGTTACTCTTGGATTATCTTCCAAATGAGCTATGTTTGTTGTATCTTCCATCCATCTCTTAAATCCAAATACTTCATCGTCTGTATTTTCTAAAATATAATCAACCATATGACTACCAACAAAACCTGTTATACCTGTGATAAATACTCTCACTTGTTCTCCTCAATTAATTTTCTTTTTAATTTTATTTTACAATTTTTTAAAATATTATCAACAGCTTCTTGTCCATATTTTTGTTTAACTTTAGACAAAAACTTCTCTGACTGATGATATTCTAAATAAGCTTTATCTCTAAATTCTAATATTTCAGCTGAAGTAAGATTATCAGTTGGTACTGGAACTGTATTATATGCATGAAAAGAATACCCTTCATAATCTGATGGTAGTTCCCACCCAGCATCAACTGCATCTTTATATATCTGACTTCCAGGTAGTGGCATTGCTGGGTAACCATTCCAACCTATTGTTGCTAAATCTAATGCTAAATCTTGTGTTCTTCTCATTGACTCTTGTGTATCAGTAGGTAATCCGAATATATAATTTGCCATAACATTTATACCAGCTTCTTCAACCTTTCTAACAACTTTTTTAATATCAACATCTTTAAATTTACCTTTAGATACTTCTAAACGAACTTGTCTATCACCACTTTCTATACCTATCCCTAACCATCTTATTCCAGCATCTCTAACTAATTTTAGAATTTCTGGTCTCCTGACTGTATCAACTCTTGAATATGCCCACATTATTAAATCTTTACCATAACCTCTTTCAATCAAACCCTCACAAAGTGGTTGATAATATTTACGATTTAATAAAAACATTTCATCAATTATTCTTATATTATAAACACCCATTTCTACTAATTTATCAAATTGTTTTAATACAAAATCTGTTGACCAATATCTCATTTTATTATAATTACCAGCAACTCCTATCTCTTCTTTATCATCACGATTAAGTATATTAATCATACAAAATTCACATTTAAACTGACAACCTAACGATGAATTTATTGCCGCGTAAGGTGACCTTTTCTTCTCATCATATTCTGCATGCCACATTGGACTCCTATATAAATCAAATGGTCTATCTTTATATGGTAATAAATCCCAAGCATAACCAGGTAAATCTATATCCATTCTATCGTTAGGAACACCTAATTCTGGTGTAGTTAGTGTAGGTACTCCATCATTACGATATCCTATACCATTTATATTATGAAGTTCGCTCATAAAATCTGAATGTGACAGTAAATTTCTTAATGCATAAACACCTTCATTTGTGAATACAAAATCAATACTTGATTCTTTACGAAGAGTATCATATGGTAAAGCCTGTACATGCGAACCTATATATGCTATTGGTATGTCTATCTCATTAGATTTAATATATTCTGATAATGATACTGCTCCACTCATCATAGTAGTTCCTGCGTTAACATTCTGACCATATACAACAAAACATATCAATCTTGGATTTGTTTTTTTTATTCTCTTTAATGACTCTTCGTGTGTAAGTCTTTCAGCACCTGTATCTAATATATCAACATTATACCCTACAGACCTACAAGATTCTGCTAATAAACAAGCCCAAGTAGGTGGTTCTATTCCTGCATAATCTTTGGCTAATTCTTGGTATATACCTTTTGAATTACTTGGTGCTATAAATAAAACATCTGTCATTTATACTATCTCGTTTAACTTAATACATAAATTAATTATTTGTTCTTTCCTTAATTCTGGATGATTACCGACATACAATCCAAAATCGTGAATATGATTTACATTATCTAAATTATTATTTATCTTAAAATGATAATCTTTAAGATATGGTTGTCGTGCCTGATTACCACCACCAGCAGTTCCAACTCTGTACTCTACACACTCTTCTTCTAATAATTTACAAACTTTTTGGAAATATTCCAAGTCTTTTTCTACTAAAATTAATGGTAATGCAAAGTTACTATTTCCTTCTCTGTTAAACTCTGTGAAGAATTTATCTGAATCTAATGTATCTAACCATATTTCTAAATTTTCTCTTCTACACTCTATATTGTAATCTAATCTATCCATTTGAGATAAACCTAAAACTGCATTAAATTCTTGATTTCTTACATTGTATCCAGGTACAGCAAATGTAAATAATGGATTTACTTCTGGATAATTTATCTCATAAGCTTTTTGAAGATGTGTAGAACCTTCTCTTGTCATTCCGTGTGACCTATATAACTTAGCATAATCATATAAGATTTTTGAATTTGTACATACCATACCACCTTCTACTGATGTTATATGATGTCCAAAATAAAATGAAAAGTTAGATACATTTCCAAAGTTACCAACTCTTGTACCATTATGTGTAGCACCGTGTGCTTCACAACAATCTTCTATAAGAAACAATTTGTTATCTTTTGCTAATTTTACTATATCTTCATTTTTATATAGTGATAACCCATCAAAACCTAATAAATGTACTAATGTTATCCCAACAGTTTTACTACTCATAGCATTTACTATATTCTCATAAGTAATAGACATATTCTTCTTATCAATATCAACAAACACAGGTGTAAATCCTAAATTAACTAATGGAGCAATATCTGATACCCATCCTAATGGTGGTACTATTACTTCTCCAACACCGTGTATCTCTTTCATAATAGATGCCATAATATAATTAGCAGATGCACCAGAGTTAACAAATACACTATATTTACAACCTACCCATTCAGACCATTTCTTTTCAAACTCTTTGACCTTTTCACCATTAGTAAATCTAACACCGTCTGTATTTATAAAATCAGTAAGTGCTTTTTTATCTTCTTTAGTTATACTATCGTTTATAAGTTGCCAATTAAATTGTTGACTCATCTATCCCTCCCAAATAATATTGGCCGATTAGTTGGCCAATCTATATTTAAATTACCATCATTCCATTTTACTACAAACTGTTCATCTATATCTGGATAGTTTCCTGGATAAGCATATTTATAATGAAATACACATTTGTCACTTAACACATAATGACCATTAGAATATTTAGGTGGTATCAAAACTTGTTTTTTATTTTTGTTACTTAATACAGTCCAATCCCATTCTGTCTTATCAGGATTAACTATAACAAAGTATATCTCACCATAAACACAACTAACAAGTTTCCAAGATTTAGTATCACCATGCAGTCCTCTCAACACACCTTTATTTGATGTCGAAAACTTATCTCGTCTCCACCTAAATTTTGGGTGTTTGTCATCTCTCCAATTTGTCCAAATATCTCCACGAAAATCTTCGTGATAGGTAGATTGATAAACTTCTACTTCATTTCCTAAAATATCACCTTTCATTATTCTTTATCCCAAGTTTCATTTTTAACAAGAGTTGGATAAACTCTCTCTTGACCTATTTTTTCAATAAACATATTATTATCAAATTCTTCATCTGGTAAATATGGATACATATCTTCAATAGGTGTTTGCCATCCTATTACTTTTGGGTCGTAAGTATGATACTCGTGACAGTTTAAATCTAAAACGACTGGACCATCATAATCTAAAAACTCTCTTATCTGTTGTCTTACTTTGTCATAGTCAGAACCATCATCAACTGTCATAGTTTTTATACCATATGCTTTTACTATCTTTACAAAGTTTGGAGGGTCATATCCTTTCGGTCCACATGCTTCAGCTCTTCCTTTAAAGTTAGTCTCCTGAAAAGCTTTAGTTATACCATAAATATGATTATTCATAATGACTGTTTTAAGTGGTACATTATAATTTATTAATGTTTGTAACTCTTGTATATTCATATTAAAACCACCATCACCAATGACACATACTACATTTTGGTCTTTATCTGCGGCTATAGCAGCTCCCATACCACCAGCAAAAGAAAATCCCATAGGTGAATTACCATTATTAGTAAAATATCTCTGACCAGTTTTAGTTTCAAAAGCATGATTTGTTACAACAATATTACCACCACAGTCTCCACAAAAAATATCATTACTTTTCATTTCTTCTGAAAGTATTCTTGAGAAAGTATATGGATGTGGATACTCTGTTGGTTTATACATATCTGATGTAACAGGGTCATATTTCTTTTTCCAGCCCATAACTTTATTTGTCCACCAACTGAAATCAGGTAAGTCTATTGTTTTCAATTTCTTCATTAATAACTCAATGAATAACTTTGCATCTGAATAAATACATTCTTCAAATGGAACTTGTTGTAAGAATCTTTGTAGTCCTGCTTTATCTACATCAACCATATATTTTTTAGCTCCTCTAGCGAAACTATGTATATTACCACCAGTTATTCTACCAGATATTCTACTACCTATCGCAAGTAATAAGTCAGAGTTCTGAACACCAAAGTTTCTTCCAGCACCACCATAAGTTCCAATCCTTCCACCATAGTATTCATAGTCTGAACATACAACATCTAATGCATTCCAAGTAGGAAACATAGGTATTTTTAACTCTCTACCAAGTTCTAATAATTCATCAATTGCCCCACTTAATCTTACACCACCACCTATCATCAGACAAGGTCTTTCACTATTCTTTAAATCTTCTATAAAAGTATCAATCTGATTGTTAATTATGTCAGTATCAAATGTTGTTTTAATTCCACTATCGTATCCTATTAATGTATCAACATCAATATCTGCCTTCTGAACATTCATTGGTATGTCCAATAATACAGGTCCCGGTCTACCTTCAGTAGCTTTATGTAATGCTTTCTCTATCTCATACTTAACATCTTCAGGTCTTTCAATCATTTTAGCATACTTTGTTATTGGTTTACAGATACTTACAATATCCGTTTCTTGGAAACCTATCTGTCTTATACTTTCATCTGGTCTCATAAATTGTGAATTTATTTGTCCAGTTATAAATAATCCTGGTACTGAATCGTAAAAGAAATTACCTATTGGTGTTACGAAATTCATACCACCAGGACCACTTGTTGCCATAGATACTGAAGGTAGTCCTTTTACTTTAGTCCATCCTTCAGCAGCAAATCCACCACCTTGTTCATGCATTACAGCAACATATCTTGTATTATCTGTTCTTACAAAGGCATCTACCATATCACCATTTGCAGAACCATAAACTATAAACATATCATCTATACCATAATCTGCTAAATATTTTATAATATAATCAGCTACTTTCATTAACTCTCCTTTTTTGTTGTTCTTGGTGTTGCACTGTGATTTGGATTAGCTTGATTTTCAACTCTCAAATCCTCATACTTCCAACTTGAATCACCAAGTAGTTTCTCTAACTCTTCTTCTTTGATTGCATAAAAGTTTTCTTCTGCTGGGAACTGACCACCTTTTACTTCATCTCTGTATTGTTCGAGTGAACTCTGTATCAGTTGGCCAGCTTCACAATATCTTTTTACAAATTTAGATTTAAATTCCCAAAATAATCCAACCAAATCATGCATGATTACTAATTGTCCATCAACTCTATCACCAGCACCTATACCGTACACGGGGATAGATAATTCTTTTGCTATCATTTCGGCTGGTTCAGTTGGCATAGCTTCTAATAATAAGAATGAACAACCAGCTTCTTCAAGTGCTTTAGCTTGTTTCAATACTATCTCTGCACTCTTAGCTGTTTTACCTTGAACTCTATATCCACCCATCTTAGCTCTTGTATGTGGTGTCAATCCCAAGTGACTCATAACCATAATACCTGAATCAGCAATAGCTTTAACTCTCTCTACCATAGCTCCTTCAACCTTTACACAATCCATTCCAGCTCTGATAAATCTACCAGCGTTCTCAACTGCTAATTCATTTGAAGATTGATAAGACATATATGGCATATCACCAATTAAAAATGCATTACTTGCACCACGAGCAACTGCTTCTGCATGTACAATCATCATATCCATAGTAACTGGTATTGTTGTTTTGAATCCATGTGTTGTCATACCACAAGAATCACCTACAAGAATTGCATCAACTCCTGCTTTATCGGCTATCATAGCTTGTGGGTAATCATAAGCAGTTACCAATACAGATTTTTCACCCGTTCTTTTATGTCTTCTTAATTTTAATATCGTTGTTTTTGTTTTACTATCTGCTGGCATTTAGTTCTCCTCCAAAATAATTAATTAATCTTACTGCATCTGCTGTTATTTTATCGATATAATTTTTCACACCTCCAGGGTCTGAAAATAAATCATCTCTAACATGCTCTCCTCCTAATGGTACATGCGTTGTTGATATTCTATCATCTTCAATTCGAAGTTCGTATCCTAAACCTCTCAATATACTACACCAATAATCGTAGTGAGTATCTGTTGCTTCGTGTAATGAATAGTATCCCTGTACCTCTATTATTTTACGATGTATAATAGGAAATAAATTTTGTGTTGGGCCACCCTCATTACCTCTAAAGAAAGGACCAATTATTCCTACTTTACCACTATGTTCTTCTAACAATGCTTCCCAACTTGGTGTATCTATAGTAGCATCATCATTAAAAGAAAATAAAAATTCACCATTTGCTACTGCGGCCATCTCATTAATAAATCTATACATATGGATATACCCTCTGTATCGTGGGCCTTTCAATACACGCAAATCAAATGCATCATTATATTTATCTAACAAATGTAAATTATCAAGTGTATTTTTATCATCATCATCTACTCTCAAAATTATTTCTACTTTTTCTTTTGATGTTGTGTTCTGAAAAATTGATTCTAATGTATTAAGTAAACCACCTACTTGAGGAAAGTCAGGGTCATAATTAGGAACCATTCTATTTCTGGTAGGTATCATTACAGATACAATCTTTTTATATTGTTTTGGTTCAATCATAAATCCTGGTTTTAAATGCCCTTCATGCATATTTTCATAATTATGTTTATAACCATCTGGTAATGTGCAACCTATTACTCTCGTACCCATATTAATTAAACTCCTTTTGTTTAAAATTTTTAACTTTTATCCATTTAACATTTTCATACTCATCAAAATGAAATTCTTCAACATCTGCAGATACATCTTTGTGACCGTAATCTAAATATTTATGAAATTCATTTAATATTTTATGATTATTTATAAAATCATTATCTTCAAATTCAGGATGATTATCTTCGTGTGGTAATGCTATAAATGTTCCAACTTCGTGTTCATTTCTATACCATTCATAACCATGTGCTCTTAATCTTGTTCTTGTATCATCATCTTCTTTACCCCATCCAATATACATTGCATTTAGACCACCAATCTTGTTCCACATTTCTCTTGTCAATATGAACACACCACCTGAATGGTCAAGTGGTGCAGTATCAATTTTAAATTGTCTGTAACCACTTGGTATTTCTTCATCAGGTAAATAATTCATATCATCATCTACAAAAAATACTCTTCGAACTGGATAAACAGGTTGGTCTTTAATTTCATATTCTACTTCATCAGTTGGATAATGGTCTACATCGTGAAATATTATTACATCTCCATCAGTATATTGTTCAGTAGCTATATTGTATAAAGAATTTTTTCTAAATTTACCAGAATCATCTTGTTCAACAATTATTATTTCATAATCTTTATCTTCAAATTTTTCTACTAATCTAGGTAATAGTCGAACTAAATGACTTTCTCTATCTCTATATGTTATAACTATACTATATTTCATTGTATTTTTTTGTTATTATATCTTCCCATCCTGGTACTCGTTCATATTGATGTACTAAACAAAACTTCTCACCTTTTGAATTTACTACTATACCATTATTCATAGATGGTTCATCATTTAATATATGTTCTCCAATTCTTGCTCTGTTCTCTACTAAAGTACCTATCTGTCCTACCCAAGCATCATCTGCATCTACAAATTGAGTTTTGTCTTTAAATGCAGTATTGACTAATACATTAAAACCTGGTTGGTCAGAGTGCCAAAATCCTACTGCAGTCATATAAATCATTAATGATAAATCCATAAATGTATCATAGTTAGCAGCAAATGTACCAACATTACATACTAATAAATCTTTACCTAAATAATTCCATATTAGACCACCAAAACTT
>MDSZ01181917.1_pt1 | contig 11631 bp, 5 predicted proteins | sample 811201 | NCBI WGS metagenome assembly MDSZ01 (sample SAMN05326647, study PRJNA326480) | marine metagenome | isolation source: seawater | place: Indian Ocean: North | collected 2010 | reverse complement strand
TCATCAACGTCAAGGTCCAGAGCGACGACACTCAAGGTGGGGCCATGGCCCTCCTGCTCGTCGGTTTGGTCGGCGTGGTCGCGGTCTTGGCCACCCTGGTGATGGTGCTCCTCCGTCGTGGCGGCGGCAGCTCGGTCGTTGACGACGACGATGACGAGTACGAGGAGTATGATGACGAGGGCACCAAGGACGTCGTGAGCATCCCCTCCAGTGCGCCTGCTGCCGACGTCAGTCCACAAATGGCTGAGGCGATGAAGACCTTCCCACAATGGACGCAAGAGCAGATTCAAGGGTACTTCGACCAGGGTTGGGACATTCCCTCTCTGCTTGAGTGGGTCAACAGTCAGGAGTGAGCCCGACCATGACCCGTGGCTGGTCCACGGCTTCGTGGGAGGACCCTGATGGAGGCACCATCCTCCTGCACGGGACCTTCCCCACGGTGGTCTTGCCGCGCAGCCTTTGGCCGAATCCAAAAGCATGGGACGGCCTTGCGCTGCTCGACGATGCAGGAGCGCCGGAGGCGTGGTCGCAAGAGGAAGAAGACGAGCGAGCCTCCCCAGGCGTCAACCTCGAAGCGGCTCGATTTGGCATCGGGCATGAAGCGCATCTGCTCGATGCCCTCACCAGCATCGAGGGTCCCTTGACCGGACGTTTTCCCGACCCGGAGCCGCTTCGCTTGTTTCGCGAGGCACAGCGTGCTGATCGGCCGGTGTATTTCCTTGAGCCGAACCTTGACGACGAAGCATGGTCCGACCATCTCTCGCTCGAGGCGAAGGAGCGAACGGATTGGCGGCGGCTCATTCGGAGGGTGCGAAGCCGACGCGCGTGGCGAAAGGCGCTTGCGTCGGCTGCAGCAGGGGTGAACACCGGTCCTGAAGACGGCATGGCCGAGGTCATGGTCGCCACACGCGCGTGGTGGCAGATGTGGGACGATGACCTGACCTTGCCCACCCGCACGTCCCGAGAACAACGCTTCGCAGCCCGAGCGCGAGGAGCGCTCGCCGAAGTGCGCAACGCGGGCGGCTCCACGCTCTTGCTCGTGCTGGTTGAACCGAGGATCGATGCCCTGTTGGAGGCGCTGAACGATGCGCCGTCAGCCGAGGTCATCGTTTCATATGACGACCTCATCGCATCGACCGAGGAGGCTTGACATGAGCGAAGGCATCGAGGTCCGGGTGGAAAACCGCCTCATCCGTTTCATCCCTGCACATCCGGTGGACCAAGCCCGGGTCGAATCCGATCTTGGTGGAACCCGTGCGGGTGACCTCGTGGTCGTGGCCTTGAAGCGCCCCTCGGCGACGGTCATCGTTGATGTTGAGGGCCGGCTCATCGTTCACGGCACGCACCGCGTGGAAGCGGCGCAAGCAGCGGCCAAGGAGATCCTGCTCCGGCTTGGTGCGGACGACGCTTCCGTGAGCATGGAGTTTGGGCCCATCATCGCCTCGTTTCAGTACCGTCGTGGAGTGGACATCGAGCGCCTTGCCGGCGACCTTGGAGCAGGGCAAGGCGAGGTCGATGAGCGGCTTGGCTGCGTGTGCATTCACGACGAGCGTCACGGCTTGACCATTCATCTGTGGGGCAACGGCAAAGCCGTGGCCACCGACGCCCGCCACCCCAACATGGTGGCGATGGCAGCGGTGCATTGGAGGACGCAGATCGAGAGTCGTCAAGCCTTCGTCAGCGAGGCCTGAGGATGTCCAGGTACCAGGGGCCCATCACCGACGACCACTTTCACCTGCGTCGCGACGGACGTTGCTTGGCCGCTGCGGAGGATTTTGCACGAGCGGGCGGCACCGATCTTGTGCTCGTTCATTGCCCGGATTTTGCCGCTCCGCCCACGGACGAAGCCGGTCACCGTGCGGCCTACGCCGACACGGTCGCCATGGCGGAGGAGGTGCGGGCTTCGGTCGGCCTCGGTGTTCGTGTGGTCCTCGGCCCTCATCCGGCTGCCTTCGCCCATCAATTCGAAGCGTGGTCCGTCGACGGTGAGGCCGGACGTGCGCGTGCCGTGGAAGCCTACACCTCAAGCATCGATGCCGCCGTGGCCTTCATCGATGAAGGAAAGGCCCATGCCGTGGGTGAAGTGGGTCGACCACACTGGCCGGTCAGCGACGACATCTGGGATTTGTCGAACGAGTTGTTGGCGTGGACCATGCGTCGAGCGGGACGCGAGGGCTTCTCCCTTCAGTTGCACGTCGAGGGCGAGCAATCCTCAACGTATCCAGAGTTGGCGGACATGGCCGACCGGGAAGGCTGCCCTCGAGATCGTATCGTTCGACACTACGCCCCTCCTGACGTCAGCGCGTCCGCCACGCATGGCCTGATCCCCAGTGTGTTGTGCGGGAAAGGGGCCTTGCCGGTCTTGCTGGAGACCCTCTCGGAGGCGCGGCAAGGGTTCATGCTCGAGACCGATCACATGGACGATCCTGCTCGTCCCGGTGCCGTGCTTGGTCCGAAAACCGTCCCCAAGCGCACCCGCCAACTCAGCGAAGCCGGCGTGGACGATGAGGTGCTCTATCGCGCACACCTCGATCTTCCTGAGCGCCTGTATGGCCCCTCCATCAGGGCCTGATTTCATGCTCCACAGGGCGTCATCTTCATGTCGGAGTCGCCTCACCCTCAACCAATGAGCCGCCCCTCGCGTGCTGTTTGGGCCATCGGGCTGTTGCTGGCCTCATTGTTGCTCGCCGCAGCGCCAAGCGCGCAGGCACAGTTCAGCCCCATTGGTGTGCAAATCGACTGCGACGGTAACCCGGAGTTGAACGTCCACCCCTCACAGAACGAGGACGTGACCATCACCTGCACGGTGAAGAACACCGGGCAGCTCGACTCCTCCTTCTCCGTGGATTATGAGTGGCAAGACGACGATCCTCGCGTGGACATGTCGCTCTCTGAAGACGAGTTCACGCTCTCCGCAGGGGCAGAGGAAGAGTTCGTGGCGACCTTCTCCGGCTCCCCACGCATCGAGGCCGATTTGGCGCTTGATTTCGACATCACGGCATCGTTGACTTCGGTGCTCGGGGCGCCTCAGCAATTGTTCGACCCGCTCAACCAAAGCGCAACCTATGCCGGTGAAGTGACCATCAAAACCTTCGGCATGGTTGACTTGACGCTCACCGACCGTTCGACGCGTACGTTGAAGGCGAGTGAAGAAATTTCAATCGGCTTTACGATGGGCAACGACGGCAACGCCGAGGACAAGATCGAGGTGAACATCGCGAACCTGGCGGAGTTGGAAGCAGCCGGTTTCAGTTTCCCCGAGGGCAGTTTCGTGGCCGAGAGGGTCATGGTCGAGGGGACCTCAGCAGAGCGAACCATCGTGCTTCGCACACCTTCGGAGGTCACCGAAGAAGTCCGCATCCAAGTGGTCTTTGAAGCCACCAGCACCAACGATGCAAACGCTGAACCCATGCAGTCGCCCGTGACGGTGGTCGTCGAAGCCGCATCCTCAAACGCCGCCTTGGGCGGTGGCTTGGAGGAACTCAGCCAAGACCAGATTCAACTCTATGCCGCCATCGGAGGGGGCGTGATTGTCTTCTTCTTGCTCATCTTCGTGGTTGGGCGTCTGGTGCGCCGTTCAGGTGGGCCAGAACTTGAGGACGTGACCGAGCTTGACGAGCCGGCCATGCCCGTTGCTGCTGCTCCTGTGGCTGCCGTGGCGCCTGCCGCACCACTCGACGAGTTCGACAGCATGTTTGACGATCTGGACGATGATGACGAGTTCGATTTTGACGGACTTTGATGGAAGGCGCTGTTCGGGTCACGTCCCTGCATTTTTCGCACCATGCGAGGGGGAATGGTCAAAGGCCGGTGTGCCTGGCTACACCGATGGAGGGTGTGCGTATGCTGGACCTCAAGGGAAAGACAGCCTTCGTCTTCGGTGTGGCCAGCGAGGATTCCATCGCGTGGGCCATCTGCCAGCAATTGGCCGCAGCGGGTTGTACGCTGTACCTCGGCTATCAGAAGCGCTTCATGAGCCGGATCTTCAAACTGAAGGATCAACTCCCCTCCATCGGAGGCTTCTATCCGCTGGATGTGGCTGAGGATGCCTCCACGAAGGAATTCTTCGACGCCTTTGCGGCGGAACATCCTGGGAAAAAGGCCGACATCCTCGTGCACGCCATTGGTTTCGCGCCGCGAACCTGCTTCGATCGCCCGATCCTCTTCGTCGAGGATGCCGACATCAACACCGCGATGACCATCTCCGCCAACAGCCTCCAACGGTGCCTGAAGCACGCTCTCCCATACCTCTCCGAGGGTTCGTCGACGATCACCCTGACCTATGCTGCTTCCACCCGATATGTGCCGTCCTACGGCATCATGAGCATGGCCAAAGCCGCCCTTGAGTGCTGGACGCGTGAACTGGCGTGCCACCTTGGGCCGGAGGGCCATCGTGTGAACGCGATCTCCTCAGGGCCGATTCGAACGATCGCCGCCTCCGGCATCCCCGGTTTTGACAACATCCTGAATCACGTGGCGTCCAATGCGCCGCTGCGTCGTAACGTCACACAATCCGACGTTGCGGGGACCACCTTGTGGTTGGCAAGCCCGCTTTCAGCAGGCGTCACCGGACAGGTGATTCACGTCGATGCAGGGTATTCGATCACGATGGTGCCGGAGACCATCATGGAGTGAGGTGAGAAGATGACGATCACCACAGCAGACGGGAAAGAGGTCGGAGGGACCGACCAAGGCCCCTTCGAGCCCATCGCCATCATCGGTTGCTCGGCCTTGATGCCGGACGCAGAAGACGCCGCGACCTTCTGGCAGAACATCATCGATTCACGTGTGAGCATCCGCGACCTTCCCGAAGGCCGCTGGCCTGGGCCCATCGAACAGTTCTGGGCTGAGGGCTCACCAGGGAACGTGGAACCCAACCGCACGTACGCCAAGATCGGGGCCTTTGTCGAAGGCTTCGAGTTTGATTGGCGCCGCTGGCGCCAGCCCCCCGGGACGCTGACTCAAATCGATCCCTGCCAACTGTGGGCGGTTGAGGTGGCAGCCTCTGCCTTGGAGCACGCAGGCTATGGCGACGAAGGCCGACCGCTCGATCGCAGCCGCGTTGGTGTGGTCTTTGCCAACGCCCTTGGTGGCGAAAACCGCAACGAATCCAACCAACGGGTTTGGGCTGAACGCAACCGTGCGTTGGCCATCGAAGCGGGCTTGCCCGCTTCGTCCGGCGACGCTTTTGTCGAATCCATGGTCGAAGGCGCACCGAAGATCACCGAGGACACCATGCCCGGAGAGTTGGCCAACGTCGTGTCTGGGCGCGTCGCCAACCTGCTCGATTTGCAGGGCCCCAATCACGCCATGGACGCGGCCTGTGCCTCCTCGCTGGCCGCCTTGCTCGATGCTTGCCGTTTGCTGCATGCGCGGCAAGTGGACGCGATGATTTGTGGCGCATCCGACCGAACGATGGATCCGGCCACCTACGCCAAGTTCAGCGCCATCGGCGCCCTTTCCCCAAGCCATTCCACGCCCTTCGACGCACGCGCCAACGGTTTCGTCATGGGCGAAGGTGCCGGTGCTTTGGTGCTGAAGCGCCTGAGCGATGCTGTTCGGGACGGCGACGAAGTCTTCGCCGTGATCCGTGGCATCGGCGGTTCGTCCGACGGCCGAGGCAAGGGCATCACGGCGCCCTCGCAGCGCGGTCAAATTCAGGCCATCGCCCGTGCGTACAACCAAGCCGGCTATGCGCCGTCCTCGGTTGAATTGGTCGAGGCTCATGGGACGTCCACCAAGGTCGGTGACGCCACTGAATTGTCCACCCTCGGCACCTTGTGGACGGGTCTGGACGCCGGCGACAACGTCGCTGTGGGCTCCATCAAGAGCCAGATCGGACACCTGAAGGCCGCCGCCGGCATGGCCGGGCTGCTCAAGGTCACGATGGCTTTGCACCACGCCACCATCCCTCCGAGTGCGGGCTTTGAAACACCGAACCCGACGGTGGATTGGTCGGCCAACCCCTTCTTCGTGCCCACTCAGCCGATGGCGTGGCCTCAACCGAAAGGCCATCCACGCCGTGCCGGCGTGAGCGCATTCGGCTTCGGCGGCACCAACTTCCACGTCGCGCTCGAAGCCTACGACCCCGAGGTTCATGCCGCGATGAGTGAGACGTGGACGTCCCGCTGGAGCGCGTACGCCGATGCACCTTCTGCGCCCGATGCGGCTTCGATCCTCGATGCATCGGCCACGCCATCGCTGGACCACGCCGCCCTCAAAGCGGTGGAAGGCGGTGTGCTCTTGCTCTCCGGTGAAAGCGTCGAGGCGGTTACGGCTCACCTCGCAACCCTCGCCGTTGACGGACCCACCTTCGACGACGACCCTCGCGGACACCGCCTTTCGGCCGTCTTCCCTCGTTGGTCGTCTGATTATGATGCGAACGCCGCGGTTCGCCTCGCCGTCGTGGCCACGTCGTGGGCCGAGTTTGACAAGCGCAAGGGGCTCGCCGCCTCGTCCCTTTCCGATCCTTCGCGTTGGGGCTTCCTCGCAGCACAAGGCGTCATGGTCACCGACCAACCCGCCATGCCTCCTCAAGCCAAAGTCGCCCACATGTACCCGGGTCAAGGCAGCCAATACGTTGGGATGACCCACGACCTTTGGCACCGCTTCTCGGCGGTACAGGACGTCTGGCGCCTTGCCGACGAGACCATGGTCGAGGTGCTTGAGGGTGAAACGCTCTCCTCTTTCGTGCTACGAAGCAACCTCTCGAAGGATGAGATCAAGGAAGCCGAAGCCAAACTGAAGCGGACCGAATACACCCAACCTGCGATGTTGACGGCCGACCTCGCCATCGAGCGTGCGCTCAACGACCACGGCCTCAAGCCCGACATGGTCGCGGGCCACTCGCTTGGCGAGTATGCGGCCTTGATGTCGGCCGGCATCATGGACATGGACAGTGCCCTCCGTGCTGCAGCTGCACGTGGCACAGAGATGGGCTCGGTCGAGATTGACGATCAAGGCTTGATGGCCTCGGTCAGTGCGCCGCTCGCTGACGTCGAGCGCATCCTCGATGCAACGGACGGCTACGTCATCGCCGCCAACAAGAATTCCCCGAAGATGACCGTCATCGCCGGCGAAACCGAGCCGGTGAAGGCGGCCATGGCCGCGTTTGAAGCCGAAAGCATGCCCTGCACCATCCTGCAAACCTCTCACGCCTTCCATTCCAAGATCGTCGCTCCTGCCAACGCACCCCTCCGTGCCTTCCTTGAGGGGCTTGATCTCCAATGGCCCAAGATCCCCATCACGGCCAACGTGGACGGGACCTTCTACGCCATGGAAGGCGAGAACGCCAAATCGGCCGTCTTGGAAAAACTCGCACCGCAAATGGCCTCCTCGGTCGAATGGACCGCTCAAATTGAAACCATGGCGGCGGCCGGGGCCGGTGCCTTCGTTGAGGTTGGTCCAAAGCGAGCGTTGACGGTGTTTGCCACGCAAATCCTCGAAGGCAAGCCGCATGTTGCGGTGATGACGAACCATCCTAAGCAAGGAGGCATCGCCAGTTTCCTTTCTGCCCTGGGCATGCTCGCCTTGGCCGGACGTGTCGCAACGATGCCCGACGGCGCCAGCACGGCGCTCACGGAAGCCTTCCGTGCCGGCCCGGTGGAAGCGTGGTCCTCAACGACCCTCACGCCCCTTCGCTCCTCGCAAGCCCACGAGGACTTGCGCACCCGTGCGCGTCCGCTGCCTTCCGGCGGAGGCGCGCCTGCCGCTGCACAGGCCGTGGTCGTCGCAGCGGCACCTGCCGATCCGGCTGAAGCCATCGCCGCCTACGTCGGGGACCGTCTCGCAGCGGTGTGCGGCTATCCCGCTCGATTCTGCCGCGGTGCGGTCGACTTGCGCCTTGGTCTGGGTTTGGACGATGCGAAGGTGGCTTCTGTGGTGCAACGCCTCCGGGCAGAGGCTCCGCTTGACGGCGAGGTGGACCTTGCTTCTGCTCGCACGCCCGCCGAACTTGTTCGTGCCGTTCGTGCTCCACCCTCGGGCTGGAGCCCCGCTGCTCCTGCGACGCGACGTCCTGTTCAGGCGCCCACCGGAGTTCCCGTGGTGCACGATGCGATGGCCGACCGAAGGACCAACCCCTACGTGATCACCGGCGTTTCCCTTGGTCTGCCGGGTGGAGAACGTGTCTTCGATGAGGACGTGTTCGAACGCTTGGTTCGCGGAGAAACGTGCATCGAAGAGGTGTCTGACGCCTACAAGCAGGCCCTGTTGGACCGCAACATCGTCCGTCTGGTGAAAGGCCGTGACGGTTCAGTGGACATGTCGCCGGCAGAAACCTTCGGCGATATCCCTCAATTGGCCGGTGTGGCGCATGCCTTTGATCTCGCCGAGGAATTCGGTGTGGACCCCAAGGCCGTGCTGGCCTGGGACATCACCACGCAACTCGCTGTGGCCTCCGGTCTGCTCGCTTTGCGTGACGCCGCCATCCCCCTCACGCCTGAGGAACAAGTGGGCAAGGGCGGCCTTCGCCTCATCCGTGGTTGGCAGATTCCTCAGCATCAGCGCGAGCGGACCGGCGTGGTGTTCGCGTCGTGCTTCCCTGGCACCACCGCCTCCTTCGCTCACGCGAGAAACAACGGCGCGGATGCCGACGACCGCTTCGACCGCCGTTTCCTCTTCCAAGTGCTGAACATGGGTCATGCCCAATTCGCCCAACACACCGGCATTCGTGGACCAAATTCCACCATCAACGTCGCGTGCGCATCCGCCACGGCCGCCTTCAGCATCGCCGAGGATTGGCTGGCCAACGACCGCGCGGACCGGGTGGTGATCATTTCCTCCGACAACGTGACCAGTCCCGAACTGTGGTCGTGGATCGGCGCAGGGTTCGCGGCCTCTGGCGCAGCCTCCTCGAGCAACGTCATCGAAGAGGCGGCTCTGCCCTTCGACCGTCGACGCAACGGACTGATCCTGGGCATGGGTGCGGCCGCCTTCGTGGTGGAGCGAAACGCCGAAGCCGCGGAGCGCGGCGTGCAGCCGTACGCGGAGTTGCTCGGGACCAGAATGGCGAATTCAGCCTTCCACGGCACCCGTCTTGACGTCGATCACGTGGCGCAAACCGTGGATTCATTCGTCCGTCAAATGGAGGACACCTGGGGCTTGGACCGGCATACGATGGCGCCCAACACGGTGTTCTTCTCGCACGAGACCTACACGCCTGCTCGCGGGGGCTCTGCCCAGTCGGAAGTCAAGGCGTTGAGAACGACCTTTGGTGAGAGCACGGACAAGATCCTGATTGCCAACACCAAGGGCTTCACGGGCCATCCAATGGGCGTCGGCATCGAGGATGCCAGCATGATCCATGGTCTGCATCACCGACGTTTCCCACCGATCGCCAACCACAAGGAAGTGGACCCAGAGTTGGGAGACCTCAACCTCAGCAAGGGAGGGGACATTGACGGCATCGAGTACGGCATCCGATTCGGTGCTGGATTTGGCTCTCAAATCGCGCTCTCGTTGGTCCGGCGTTGGCCGGTTGAAGGCGAACGCGTCGACGGCCGTACCGTGCTCGCATGGAACCGTCGTTTGGCCGGAACCAACGACGTCGTTCTTCGTGTGCTGGACAACAAGTTGGTCGCGTACGTCGACGGCGAGAGCAACCTGCACGGAGGCGTGCAAGGTGGAGCGTGGGGTCCAAGCGCTCCGTACGAAGGGCTGGTCGACGAACCGCCCACGCCTGCACCTGAACCAGAACCTGAGCCAGTTGCACCCGCTGCTCCAGCGCCACCGGCCGCAGCACCTGTGGCCATGAACGCCAGCGATGAAGAGGTCGCTGCGGCCATGATCGAGGTCGTGGTGGAGCACACCGGCTATCCTGCTGAATTCATTGAGATGGATCAGGACCTGGAAGGTGAATTGGGCATTGACACGGTCAAGCAAGCCGAAATCATGGCCGCGCTTCGCGACCGATTCTCGCTCCCGGTGGACGAGGATTTCGTGCTCTCCGACCATCCGACGCTCAACCACATGCTGGCGTACCTGACGCGCATGCAGGGCGGCACGCCAGCCCCCGCTGTGCAAGCCGCAGTTGACGTTCCAGCCCCAGCGGCCGAGCCCGTTGAAGCCGCAGCGCCCGAACCGGTCCCAGCCGCAACCCCAACCCCTGCTCCGCCAGCTCCCGTTCCGGCGGCCGCCGCAGGTGACCTCGTGGACACGGTCGTGGCTGTGGTCGTGGAGCACACCGGTTATCCAGCGGATTTCATTGAGTTGGATCAGGATCTGGAAGGTGAATTGGGCATTGATACGGTCAAGCAAGCCGAAATCATGGCCGACATTCGAGCGCGCTTCTCTTTGCCGATCGACGAGGATTTCCTCCTTTCCGATCATCCCACGCTCAACCACATGGTGGCCTACATCCAGCGCATGACCGGTGGAGGCGGCGGGCAGGCGGCCCCTGCGCCAGCGCCCGCTGCACCATCGCCAGCCCCTGCGGCTGAGCCTGAATCGACCCCGGAACCTGCCGCTTCGACACCGCCGCCCACGTCCAGCGACGACGGGTCCATCGCGGCACGTTTGGTCGAGGTCGTGGTGACTCACACCGGTTACCCAGAAGATTTCATCGAACTCGACCAGGACCTTGAGGGTGAACTGGGCATTGACACGGTGAAACAGGCCGAGATCATGGCCGACGTTCGCGCCATCTTTGACCTCCCTGTGGACGAGGATTTCCTGCTCTCCGACCACCCGACGCTCAACCATTTCGTGGCGTACGTGGCCAAGTATTCCTCCGGTGGTGGCGATGCTGGCACCCCTGCTCCAGCCCCTGCGGCACCAACAGAAGCGCCTTCATCTGCCGCTCCACCTTCTTCAGCGACCAACGCCCCAGGCAACCGTCGCTGGCAAGTGGAAATCGAGCCTTGCCTCGGCGAAGAGGACCCGCTCAATCTCGCGGGGCGCATCTTGGTCACCGAGGACGATTGGGGTGTGTCCGCCGCCGTCGCCGAGGCCTTGACCGGCAAGGGCTTCGATGTGGTCCACATTGGGCTTGAACCAGGTGCAAAGTCACACCGCGTTCAGGAAGAAGGTGACCGCATCGTGCACCGTGTCGACCCTGCCTCCTCTGAGCAGATGGACGCTTTTGTGGACGCCATCGGCGATGGCCCATTGGCGGGTTTGATTCACCTTGCACCGTTGCGCTTGGCCAGCATGGCCTGGTCTGAAGAATCTGGACCCAGCCAACAGGTGGTGCTGGCCGGTCAAGCGTGGTTCGGGCTCTTGAAGTCCCTCGATTCGCAGCTTGGCGCCCTTCAGTCGGGCATCGTGGCTTCGGTGAGCGCCATGGACGGCCGCCACGGCAACCGCGGTGACCGTTTCAACGCGCTTCAAGCCGCGGCTGCGGGCGTGACCAAATCCTACGCCCACGAGCGACCTGCCTTGCGCTGCCGCGCGTACGACCTCCACCCAGATCTGTTGATGGACGCCAAAGCCACCGCTGAGCGGTTGGTGGATGACCTCCTCAACCTTGGCGGTGAGGTCGAGATTGGATTGGACCGTGCCGGCGAGCGATGGGCGCTCGTCTGTTTTGCCGAAGACCTGGTCGAAGAGCGGAAGCCGCTGCAGGAAACCGACGTTTGGCTGGTCTCGGGCGGCGGTTCAGGCGTGACGGCTGCTGCGGTCATTGGCGTGGCT
>MDSZ01058862.1_pt1 | contig 11631 bp, 11 predicted proteins | sample 811201 | NCBI WGS metagenome assembly MDSZ01 (sample SAMN05326647, study PRJNA326480) | marine metagenome | isolation source: seawater | place: Indian Ocean: North | collected 2010 | reverse complement strand
GTTTTAGGAATGCACAATATTGTGGAAAGACCAGTAGTAAAAGAGGGAAATATTGAAATAAGACCAGTAATGTATTTAGCTTTATCTTACGATCATAGAATTATTGACGGCAAAGAGGCTGTATCGTTTTTAAAAATAGTGAAAGATTCTTTAGAACAACCAAAAAGACTTTTTTTAGATATTTAAGATGGATAATTTTGACTTAGTAGTGATTGGCGGCGGACCTGGAGGTTATGTTTGCGCTATAAGGGCAGCACAACTTGGATTGAAAACAGCTTGTGTAGAGTCTAGAGGAGCTTTAGGAGGAACATGTTTGAATGTAGGATGTATTCCATCAAAAAGCTTACTAAATTTATCTGAAAATTTTCACAAAGCCAAAAAAGATTTTAATCAGCAAGGCATAGAAATTGAGGGCATTAAACTAAATATAGAAAAAATGATGTCAAATAAAAATAAATCTATTCAAGTTCTTACTAAAGGTGTCGAATTTTTATTTAAAAAAAATAAAGTAACTTATATAAAAGGAAAAGGTGTTTTGTTTTCTAAAAATGACATCGTGGTGTATGAAAATAACAAAAAAACAAATTATAAGTCTAAAAATATTGTCATTGCAACAGGATCTGAGGTAACATCTTTACCTGGTATAGAAATAGATGAAAAAAATATAATTTCGTCTACAGGCGCTTTATCATTGAACAAAGTTCCAAAAAAATTAGCAATTATCGGTGGAGGTTATATAGGTCTCGAAATGGGCTCAGTATGGTCAAGACTTGGTTCAGAGGTTACAGTTATTGAATATCTCGATTATATTACTCCAGGTATGGATAGAGAAATTTCGAATGAGTTTAAAAAAATTCTTACAAAACAAGGTATAAAATTTAAAATGGGATCCAAAGTCAATTCTGTAAAAAATATCGATTCAGGTGTTTTGATAAATTATACTGATGTTAAAAATTCTAAAGATGAAACTGTAGAATTTGATAAAGTCCTAGTTTCAGTTGGAAGAAAACCCTACACGGAGGGTCTTAATTTAACGAAAGTAGGAGTTAAGAAAGATACAAAAGGAAGAATTGAGGTTAACGAAAAATTACAAACTTCAATTAAAAATATTTTTGCTATTGGAGATGTAGTTAAAGGTCCAATGCTAGCACATAAAGCAGAAGAGGAAGGTATCGCTGTTGCAGAAATTTTGGCTGGTCAAGCAGGTCATGTTAATTACGATGTAATTCCTGGAGTAATATATACATCACCTGAGGTAGCTACTGTTGGAAAAACAGAGGAACAATTAAAACAAGAAAAAAAATCTTACAAGGTAGGAAAGTTCCCTTTTTTAGCTAATTCTAGAGCTAAAGTTAATAACGAAACTGAGGGCTTTGTGAAAATTTTAGCAGATAGTAAAACTGATAAAGTTTTAGGTGTACATATCATAGGTCCGCATTGCGGAGACATGATTGCTGAGATGGCTTTAGCAATGGAGTTTGGTGCAAGTGCAGAAGATATAGCAAGGACTTGTCACGCTCATCCTACACATACCGAAGCTATTAAAGAAGCAGCTTTAGCTGTTGATAAAAGACCAATTCATTTTTAATTCAAAAAAATTTAAATACTATCATCTTATGAAAGCACAAGTATTGTTGCCAAAAATTTTTAATCATCCTTTTACTTATAATTGTGACCAGGATATAAAATTGGGAGATATAGTTGAGGTTCCTTTTGGGTCAAAGAAAGAAATAGGTGTTGTTTGGAAAAGTAATTTTTCCGAACCAAAAAATATTAAAATTAAAGATATTAAATTAAAAACTGGATATTCACTTAGCAAGCAATTAGTTGATTTTATAGAGTGGTTTTCATCTTATAACTTAGTTCCGATCGGACTCGTTTTAAAAATGGTTATAACTGGAAATGACCAGTTTATACGAAAAAAGGATAAATTAGAAAAAATTAAAAAAATAAAAAAAAAATTTTTCAAATTGAACAAAGAACAAACTGAAGCGCTAAAATTTTTAGATAAGGTTAATAACAAATTTGACGTAGCAGTTTTACAAGGCACAACCGGCTCAGGAAAAACATTAGTATATTTCGAAAGAATAAAAAAAATAATAAATAAAAATAATCAAGCACTAGTTTTATTGCCAGAAATATTTTTAACAAATGAATTTAAATCTAGATTTGAAGATTTTTTTGGTTTTGAGCCTGCAATTTGGCATTCAAAAATATCTCCAAAACAAAAAAGAATTATTTGGAAAGGCATTATAGCAAATAAAATTAAAATATTAGTTGGTGCAAGATCAGCTTTACTTCTGCCATTTAAAAAACTTGGAATTATAGTAGTAGATGAAGAACATGACTCCTCATATAAACAAGATGAGGGTGTAATATACAATGCGCGGGATATGGCTATATCAAGAGCAAGCTTCGAAAAGATTCCTGTTCATTTAGTCACTTCAGTTCCATCACTAGAAACTTTCAAAAATATTAATAATAAAAAATATAGACACACGAAAATCTACAAAAGATATGAAGATTACCCTTTACCTGAGACAGAAATAATTAATTTAAATATAGATAAAATTAAAAATAAATTTATTGCCAATAAAACAATCGAACTTGTCAGCAAATTTCTTAGTAAAGGCGAGCAAGTACTTTTTTTTATAAATAGACGAGGTTTTGCTCCTTACTTAATATGTAAAAAATGTGGACAGAAAAAAATATGCCCTAATTGTTCATTGTATTTAACATTCCATAAATTAAAAAATAAAGTTATTTGTCATCATTGCTCTTTTGAAGCTGATATTAAAACAAACTGTAGACAGGAAGGAATTTGTGAATTTATAATGTATGGACCTGGAGTAGAAAAGATACTGGAGGAAGTGAAAATAATTTTTCCTGATAAAAAAATAAATATATTTTCAAGTGATTATTTAAAGACAAAAAAAAAACAGAAAATTTTTTTAAAGATATATCTCAGAATAAAATTGATATTTTAATTGGAACTCAAATGATTTCGAAAGGTTTTAATTTTCCTAAATTAAATTGTATTGTTGTTATTGACGCTGATTTTTCTGGAAGAGGTTATGACTTAAGAACAACAGAAAAAAATATTCAAATGTATCATCAATTAAGCGGAAGGGCTGGACGATTTAGTCAAAAGTCTTTAATAATTTATCAGACACTTACACCTCAAGATGCTACACTAAATGAGTTAATTCAAAATAATTCTGAAAAACTCCTTAAGAATGAACTAATATTAAGAGAAAAAAATAAGTTACCTCCCTTTATTCGATTAGTTTCATTAATTGTGTCTTCAAAGGACCGAAGTTTGAGTTTACAAGGAGCAAGAGAGATTAAAATCAAATTGAATCAAATAAAAGATCTAGAAGTTTTAGGGCCGGTTGACTCCCCTTTACATAAGATTAAAAAAGAATTTAGAACAAGATTATTGGTTAAATTCCATAGTAGGTTTTTGATGCAGAAAAAAATAGGAAAAGTACTAAATAACCTTAAAATTTCTCAAAAAATTAAACTTAAGGTTGATGTAGATCCTATCAACTTTGCTTAAAATCAAAATTGGTAACTTGATCAAGTTATACTCTTATGGTACGACCTGACCATAATTTCGCGTTAAATTCAAACAATTAAAATGAGTATAAATAAATCTTTCTCAACAGAAACTTCGGAAAGGTATTCTCGCGCACTATTTGAAGTTTTATTAGACGCTAAAGAGTTAGAGAAGTCGGAAAATGATATAAAAAATTTTCTAACACTTTATAATTCCAACAAAGATATTAGAAACTTTTTCAAAAATCCAACAAAGAAATTAAGTGAACAAAAAAAAGCTATCGACTTGATAACCGATAAATTTAGTTTTTCTAATAATTTAAAAAATTTTTTCCTATTATTAATTGAAAAGAGAAGAATTTTTTTTATAAAAAAAATTACTGAAACATTTTTAAAAATTTGTTCTAAAAAGAGAGGCGAGGTAACAGCTTCATTGATTTCGTCTAAAGAATTATCTTTAAATGAATTAAAAGCTTTATCTAATGATTTATCTGAGTCGACAGGATCAATACTAAAACTTGATTATAAAGTGGACGAAAAACTTATTGGAGGTCTAAAATTGCAATTGGGAAGCTTTATGATTGATACCTCAATAAAAAATAAACTAAAAAAATATGAACAATCGATGATAGAAATTTAATATGACTATAAACCCATCAGAAGTAACTAAATTATTAAAAGATCAAATCAAAAATTTTGGTGAGAAAGCTGAAGTTTCAGAAATTGGAAAAGTTCTATCAGTTGGTGACGGGATCGCTCGTGTTTTTGGTTTAGATAATGTTCAAGCAGGAGAAATGGTAGAGTTTGAAGATGGCTCAAAAGGAATGGCATTAAATTTAGAAAATGACAATGTTGGTGTGGTTATTTTTGGAGATGATAGAAATATCAAGGAGGGTGATACTATTAAAAGAACAAATGCCATTGTAGATGTTCCAGTCGGTAAAGAACTTTTGGGCAGAGTGGTAGATGGATTAGGTAATGCAATTGATGGCAAAGGTCCAATCTCTGTAAAAAATCGAAAACGTGTTGAAGTAAAAGCCCCTGGGATCATCCCAAGGCAATCAGTTAATGAACCAATGCAAACAGGTTTAAAATCGATAGACTCACTAATCCCAATAGGAAGAGGCCAAAGAGAACTTATAATCGGAGACAGACAGACTGGTAAAACAGCAGTAGCTATAGACGCAATAATAAATCAAAAAAAAATAAATGAGTCCTCTGATGAAAAAAAGAAATTGTATTGTGTGTATGTTGCAATAGGTCAAAAAAGATCAACCGTCGCTCAAATAACAAAAACTTTAGAAGAGGCAGGTGCTTTAAAATATACTACAATTGTTGCCGCTACAGCCTCGGACTCTGCACCATTACAATTTTTAGCACCTTATACTGGTTGCACTATTGGAGAATATTTTAGAGACAACGGTATGCATGCAATGATAGTTTATGATGATTTATCAAAACAAGCTGTTGCATACAGACAAATGTCTTTATTGCTAAGGAGACCTCCAGGTAGAGAAGCTTATCCAGGAGACGTCTTTTATTTACATAGCCGGTTGTTAGAACGTGCAGCTAAGCTTAACGAAAAAAACGGAGGAGGATCTTTAACAGCACTACCAATAATTGAAACACAAGCAGGTGATGTTTCCGCATATATACCAACAAATGTTATTTCAATAACTGATGGACAAATATTTTTAGAAACAGAATTATTTAACCAAGGAATAAGACCTGCAGTAAATGTTGGTTTATCGGTATCTAGAGTAGGCTCAGCAGCTCAAACCAAAGCAATGAAAAAAGTTGCTGGATCAATAAAATTAGAGTTAGCTCAGTACAGGGAGATGGCTGCTTTTGCACAATTTGGTTCAGATCTTGACGCATCAACCCAACAGCTATTAAATCGTGGCGCTAAATTAACTGAACTTCTAAAACAAGATCAGTATTCGCCTATGACTGTGGCTGAACAAGTAATATCTGTTTTCACAGGAGTTAAAGGCTACCTAGATGATGTTGATTTAGCTCAAATTAAAAAATTTGAAAAGGATATAGTTGAAAAAATTAAATCTGAAAAATCTGAAATTATTGAGACTATACAATCATCAGGAAAATTAGATGATGATACCGAAAAACTTTTAATTCAAGTAATTGAAGATTACAAAAAAGGTAAAAAATAATGCCAAGCTTGGATGATTTAAAAAAAAGGATTAAAAGTGTAAAATCTACTCAAAAGATTACTAAAGCGATGAAAATGGTAGCTGCTGCAAAGCTTAGAAAAGCGCAAGAAAGCGCTGAAAAAGGAAGACCTTACAGTCAAAAAATGCAAAACATTATTCTTAATTTGGTAAAATCTATTAAAGATTTTGACAATGCTCCAAAACTTCTTGTGGGAACAGGCAAAGATAAATCTTACCTATGTGTTGTTTTAACCGCAGATAGAGGTTTATGTGGTGGTTTCAATTCTAATATTTGTAAGCTCGCAAAAACAAACTTTAAAAAGATTTTAGCTGAAGGAAAAAATCTTAAGATTATCACAGTTGGCTCAAAAGGGCTGGATCAGATCAAAAGAGAGTACGGGAAATATGTAATTAAAAGTTTTAGTTTTAAAGAAAAAAAATACGTTACATTTAATGAAGCAGAAATTATCGGGAGTGAAATTATAAAATTGTTCAATCAAAAGGAGTTTGATTATTGCATAATATTTTATAATAACTTTAAAAATGTTATTACTCAAATTCCTCAAGCACAACAAATTATACCTGCTGAAAAACAATCAATTAATTTAAATGAAGAAAATATTACCTCTTATGAGTTTGAGCCTGATGAAGATGAAATTTTAGAGGATTTATTACCTAAAAATATCTCTACTCAAATTTTTAAAGCTTTTCTTGAAAATGCCGCAAGCGAACAAGGTTCTAGAATGACTGCAATGGATAATGCAACAAGAAATGCAGGAGACTTGGTAGATAAATTAACTATTAACTATAATAGGAGTAGACAAGCTTCAATAACTAAAGAGCTTATAGAAATTATATCAGGAGCTGAAAGTTTATAATATGAGTAACAAAGGGAAAATAACACAAATTATTGGTGCAGTAGTTGATGTAAATTTTGAAAATGATTTACCTGAAATATATACTGCTCTCGAAGTTAAAAATTCAGGCAACAAATTAGTTTTAGAAGTTGCTCAGCACTTAGGTGAAAATGATGTAAGAACAATTGCAATGGATTCAACTGAGGGATTAAAAAGAGGGGATGAAGTTTTAAATACTGGATCACCAATTAGTGTGCCAGTTGGACCAGAAACTTTGGGCAGAATAATAAATGTAGTAGGTGAGTCTATCGATGAAAAAGGGGATGTAAAAACTAAAGAAAAATGGCCTATACATAGAGCTGCCCCCAAATTTACAGATCAAGCTACTGAAACAGAACAATTAGTAACTGGAATTAAAGTCATAGATTTATTAGCTCCTTACGCCAAAGGAGGAAAGATAGGACTTTTTGGGGGTGCTGGAGTTGGAAAAACTGTAACTATCATGGAATTAATTAATAATATTGCAAAAGCACATGGAGGATTTTCTGTATTTGCAGGAGTTGGAGAAAGAACAAGGGAGGGTAACGACCTTTACCATGAAATGATAGAGTCCGGAGTAATAAAAACTGAAGGTAAAGGATCAAAAGCTGCTTTGGTATATGGGCAAATGAATGAACCTCCTGGCGCTAGGGCACGTGTAGCACTAACTGGTTTAACTGTTGCAGAGTATTTTAGAGATAAAGAAGGTCAGGACGTATTATTTTTCGTAGATAATATATTTAGATTTACTCAAGCAGGATCAGAAGTTTCAGCCTTATTAGGAAGGATACCATCAGCTGTTGGATACCAGCCTACTCTAGCTACAGATATGGGTAATTTGCAAGAAAGAATTACATCGACTGACAAAGGCTCCATTACTTCTGTTCAAGCGATATATGTTCCCGCTGATGATTTAACTGATCCTGCACCAGCTACATCTTTTTCGCACTTAGATGCTACAACAGTACTATCAAGACAAATAGCAGAAATAGGTATTTATCCTGCTGTAGACCCATTAGACTCAACTTCAAGAATTTTAGATCCACGTATAGTTGGAGATGAACATTACAGAGTAGCTAGAGATGTACAAAGAATTTTACAGGCATATAAGTCGTTGCAAGATATCATTGCCATATTAGGTATGGACGAACTCTCTGAAGAGGATAAATTGACTGTAGCTAGAGCAAGAAAAATACAGAGGTTTCTATCTCAACCTTTTTTTGTTGCTGAAGTATTCACAGGCTCGCCAGGAAAACTAGTGGAATTGGACTCCACCATTAAAGGATTTGATGCAATTTGTAAGGGAGAATACGACCATTTACCAGAAGCTGCTTTTTACATGGTCGGTGGTATTGAAGAAGCAGTTGAAAAAGCAGAGAAATTAAATAAAGACAGCAAATAATGTCTGAACAATTTAAAGTCGAAATAATATCGCCTGATAATTCAATTTTAAAAACTGATACAACAGAAGTTATAATTCCTTCTTATGAAGGTGAGATTGGTATCATGAAAGATCATATTCCTCTAATAACCTTTTTAAGGCCAGGGTTAATTAAGATTATAAATGAAAAAGAGATAATCTTTTTTGTTGAGGATGGTACTGTTGAATTTTCAAATAATAATTTACTAATTTTAACCTCGACAGCTAATAAAATTTCCAATTTAGATAAAAAGTTTATAAATTCACTTATTAGTGTAACTGAAAAGAAGATCAGCAATAGCGATATAACTGACAAAGAAAGATATTTATTAGCTTATAAAATAGATACATTAAAAAATATCAATCAATAAAAATTTTAATTTTTTTCAACAATTTTAAATACATGTTCTTTTTAAAATCTACTATTACATTAGGAAGTTCATCGGGTAAAATCCATTTCCATTCAATGAACTCTGGTTTTTCTGTATTTAAATCTATTTCCTTTTCTTCACCAATAAATTTTACAATAAACCATTTTTGTTTTTGACCTCTGAATTTACCTTTCCAAATAATTCCAATTAAATTATCAGGAAGTTCATATTCAAAAAATCCATCTAATTCTTTTAGAACTTTGATATTTTCAATACTTGTTTCCTCTAAAAGCTCTCTTTTCATTGCAAAAAGATAGCTCTCTCCTTTATCTACACCTCCTTGAGGCATCTGCCATTTATTTGATGGATTATCTTTTCTTTTTCCAACAAAAATTTTATTCTCCTTATTTAAAACAATAACACCTACGCCAGTTCGCATAGGAAGTTTTTTTTTGTTCATAAAACTTAAGAATTAAAGAGATTAATAGCGTAATTTAATTGATTGTCTTTGTCAGAGTTAATTAGAAAATCTTCACCTTCTTCTTCGACTAAAATATCTGGAATTACTCCTACTTCAGAAATTGATTTACCAGACGGTAGATAATATTTCGAAATAGTTAATCTCATTCCACCTCCATTTTTTAAAGGTATTATGGATTGAACTGAACCTTTCCCATAAGAACTCTCACCTAATATGATTGCCCTTTTATGGTCTTTTAATGCGCCAGCTAATATCTCTGAAGCAGAAGCAGAACCATTGTTAATAAGAACTATTACTGGTTTTCCTTTAATTTCATCTCCTTTTCTTGCAAAAAATTTTCTAGTTTCTGAAATTTTTCTTCCTTTAGTAGAAACAATTTCTCCATCCTCTAAAAAAAAGTCAGTTATATTTATCGCTTGAGTTAATAACCCCCCAGGATTATTTCTTAGATCAACCACGTAACCCTTGATCTTAAATTTTTTTTCAAATTCTTTGACAGATTTTAAAAATTGTTTATCGCTATTTTCATTAAAAGATTTTAATCGGATATAACCTAAGTTTTTCTTATCACCCAATATTTTTGAACTTACAGATTGAACTTCAATTATTTTTCTTACAATTTTAAATTCTAAAGGCTTTTTAATATTTTTTCTCCTTACGGTAAGATCAATTGATGTACCAACAGGGCCTCGCATTAATTTCACAGCTTCTAATAGTGATTTACCTTGTACTTGTTCTTTTCCAATTTTTACAATGTAATCTCCGGCTTTGATCCCAGCTTTGGCAGCAGGCGTATCATCTATTGGGGAAATTACTTTCACCACACCTGACTCCATCCCAATTTCTATTCCCAATCCTCCAAATTCACCTCTCGTATCTGTTTGCATTTCCTTGAATAGTTCCGGACTCATATAGGCAGAATAAGGATCAAGAGATTGAAGCACTCCATTAATTGCTGAGTCCATAATTACAGTTTGATCTACGTCATCTACATATTCTTTTTTAATATTTTCTAGAACTTCACCGAAAAGATCTATCTTTTCGTAGAGATCATTTTTCGAATAGGCTTTAAAAGATAAGAAATTTGAAAAGACAATAGCTAAAATTAAAATTTTTTTCATATCATTGCCTTCTCTTTTGGAATTTCTTCTGACCACATTTTCTCCAAATCATAAAACTCTCTTTTTTCAGGGTGGAAAATATGAACTATTATATCTTGAGTATCTACTAGTTTCCAATCACTGCTGTCTTTACCCTCTATACGACAATCACCTAAACCAATTTTTTTTAATTCAGCTACTAATATTTCTGACAACGATTGAAGATGTCTTGAAGATGTTCCAGATGCAATAATCATATAATCTGCTATATAAGATTTATTTTTGAGATTTATAGTCGTGATATTTATTGCTTTATTACTGTCTAGGATTTTTTCAATATTTCTTTTTATATCTAAAACTCTCATTAATTAATTTAAAATTTTTTCCTCAAAAATGTTGATGAAATTTGTATAGGCTTATTTTTAATATAAGTAATTTTATTTTTATTCAAAAATTTAGCCACAGCAGATTCTTTACTCTTTTTATCATATCCTCTGCGAGAAAAAACAATAAATTTTGTTAAATTTACTATTTTTTTCCAACTTTTCCATTTATGAAACTTTAACAAAATATCTGAACCTACTATCAAGTAAAGGTTTTTATATTTTTTCTTTTTAAACATAAAATTTATTATATCTATCATTCTTGATGATTTAACAATTTCATCTAGATATAAAACCTGTATCTTCTTCACATTTTTTGTAACTTTTCTGGCTTGCGTCATTCTTTCCTCTAAAGTGAAATAGGTATTATTTTTAAAAGGATTTTTTTTGGTAACTACCCAGTAAATTTTTTTTAATTTAACTTTTTTTATTGCAATTTTAGAAATAGTTAAGTGACCTCTATGAGCTGGATCAAAGCTTCCACCTAAAATACCAATTTTTGCATTTTGAGCTTTAATCATCCACTACTGTCTTATAATACCTTTTCCAAATACAACATATTTATATGAAGTTAATTGATTAATTCCTACAGGTCCTCTAGGAGGTAATTTATTAGTTGAAATTCCTATTTCTCCACCAAAACCAAATTCTCCACCATCAGCGAATTGAGTTGAAACATTATGCATTGCTATTGAGCTATTAACACCATCTAAAAAAATTTTAGCATTTTTTTTGTTATTGGTAATAATGCTATCAGTGTGCATTGTACCGTATTGCAAGATATGTTCGACCGCGCTTTGTACATTTTTAACTGCTTTGATTGAAATAATTTTATCCAGATATTCTGTCCTCCAATCTTTTTCTAAAGTTTTTTTTAATTTACCTTTAAAAAGTTTATTTACTTTTTTATCTGCTCTAACTTCACAGCCTGAATTTAAAAGGGCATTTATTATTTCTTTAGCATGTGAGTTTAAAGCTTTTTCTTCGATCAGAAGTGTTTCAACTGCGCCGCAAATACTTGTCCTTCTCATCTTTGCGTTAACAATTAAATCTTTCGCCATTTTTATATTTGCAGTTTTATCAACATAAATGTGGCACAATCCTTCAAGATGGCCAATTACGTGAACATTAGAAAATTTTTGCACTTTTGCTACTAGTCCTTTACCTCCCCTTGGCACAATCACATCAATATATGCAGTCATTTTTGATAATAGTTGATCTACTATTTTTCTATTTTTATTCTCAATAAAC
>MDSZ01022452.1_pt1 | contig 11632 bp, 10 predicted proteins | sample 811201 | NCBI WGS metagenome assembly MDSZ01 (sample SAMN05326647, study PRJNA326480) | marine metagenome | isolation source: seawater | place: Indian Ocean: North | collected 2010 | reverse complement strand
TATCAATATCAAATAATTCAGATAAGCCTTTAATGGTAGTAGACGCATTGCTTGAACCGCCCCCTAAACCTGCCCCAACAGGAATATTTTTAGTAATTATAATATCAACACCTTCTTTAATATTATAATAATCACAAAATAACTTTGCTGCTTTATAGCATAGATTAGATTTATCTTCTGGGACTTGAATGCCATGGGAAATAATATTAATTATACCAGATTGATTTTTATAAATTTCTAATATATCATGTAAATCAATTTCTTGCATGATGCTTGATATATCATGATAGTCATCAGAACGTTTATAATTAATTGATAATGCTAAATTAATTTTAGCATAGGAATTTAATTTAATTGACATTACAGTTTAAAAATTGACCAATACGTTGACTGCATTGATCAGGACCCAGAATCACAATAAACATACTAATATCAGGACCACTTTCTTTACCAGAAACTGCTATTCTAATTGGTTTCCAAACATTACCAGAGATTGCTTTCGTATTTTTAATGGTATTAACAATTTGTTTAAATTTATCAACAGTTAGATTATCTATAGTTTCAAATTTATTTTTCAATTCATTTAAAAAATCATATATCATATCAGAAAATAATTTATCATTATTACTTGTACTTATTGGGGAATAAACAAAAAATGATTCTAACTGATTTTTAAAATCATTAAGAGTATCAACGCTATCTTTAACTAAATCTATCATGGGTAATGTTACATTCCAATCGGAAGGTATTGTTTTTTCAACATCTATTTTTAATAATTCACTATCTGTGTTTTTAATATATTGTTGATTAAACCAAATTAATTTCTTGACATCAAAGATGGCTCCACTGCTTTTAATCCTATCTATTGAAAAACTATCAAACAGTTCAGAAATATTATATATTTCTTTATTGTCAGATCCATGCCACCCTAATAACGCTACATAATTAACTAATGCCTCTTTAAGATAGCCATTTTTTTTATAGTCTTCTACTGCAACATCACCCTGCCTTTTAGATAATTTTGATTTATCTTGATTTAATAACAAGGGAAGATGTAAAAAATCTGGTAAATCCCAGCCAAAAGATTGATATAGCAAACCATGCTTAGGGAGACTGGCTATCCACTCTTCTCCTCTAATAACATGTGAAATTTGCATTAAATGATCATCTACTACGCTGGCAAGATGATATGTTGGATATCCATCAGATTTAATAATAATTTGATCTTGAATAAGACTTAAATCAAAATCAATTTTACCTCGAATTTGATCATTAATAGATATATTACCATGAGATGGAACTTTTAATCTAACCACATGATTTTCTGATGACATGCGCTCAATAGATTCTGAAATATTTACATCACGAAATCGTTTATCATATTCAGCTACAATATCGCTTGGTATATTTTTTTCTTTGATTGTATCTAATCGATCTTGAGGATAAAAACATGGATAAGCACACCCATCTTTAATTAATTGTAAAACATGTTCATTGTATATTGACAGTCTTTCTGATTGTACATATGGACCAAAATTACCTTCTGTATGAGGACCTTCATCAAATTCTATACCTAACCATTCTAAGGTAGAAATTAAATTTTCAACTGCTCCATCAACTAATCTTGTACGATCAGTATCCTCAATGCGAAGTATAAGACTTCCATTATTTTGTTTAGCAAATAAATAATTATATAATGCCGTTCTTAATCCACCTATATGGAGGTATCCCGTTGGACTTGGTGCAAATCTTACTCTAGTCATAAATTTTGTAAACCATCATCCTTCACTAGTAGGCACGTTGAAATGACAGCAATTCCCATTTTTTTTCCAATAAAACCTAGATGATCTGTTGTGGTGGCTTTTATAGAAATAGCATTATCATGCAAAAAACCGTTACGACTTATTTGATCTTTCATTTGATTTATATAGGGTTTGATAACTGGCTCCTGTAATACAATTGTTGAATCAATATTAGCAATATGCCAACTATTCTTAAGATGATTACAATAAATATTATTTAATAATTTAAGACTATCTGCATTTTTATATTGATTGTCTGATGAAGGAAAATGATCTCCAATATCTCCCTTATTCAACGCACCTAATATCGCATCCATTATACTATGAATTAAAACATCGCCATCACTATGACCATCACATCCAAAATCATGATTGATATGCACACCACCAAGAATTAATTTTCTTCCTTTAACCAGTGGATGAACATCAAATCCATTCCCAACCCTTAATGTTTCTTTTAATAGCATCACATTATCAACATAGAGTCACCGTATGAATAAAAACGATATTTCTTTTTAATGGCTTCTTGATATGCATGCATAATAAAATCTTTATTAGCATATGCTGAAACAAGCATCATTAATGTTGATTGAGGTTGATGAAAATTTGTAATCAACATATCACTCATCTTAAATTCATATGGAGGATAAATAAATTTATCAGTCCAACCTTCTCTAGGTGTAATTTGAAATCCAGATACAACAACTGTTTCAAGTGTCCGCACTGTGGATGTGCCTACAGTTACAATTCGTCTTTTCTTTTCACGACTTTTGTTAATTAATTCTGCTGTCTCTTTTGGTACTGAAAAATATTCTGAATCCATGTGATGACGTGTTAAATCTTCAACTAAAATTGGTTTAAATGTTCCCAAACCAATATGTAGCGTAACAAAAGTAGTTTTGACACCTTTTTTTTCCAATTTCTTTAACAAGGGCTTGGTAAAATGAATTCCTGCAGTTGGCGCAGCAACTGAACCTCGCTCTGTCGCATATACCGTTTGATAATCATCTTTATCTGATGGCCTAGGTTTACGATCTATATATGGAGGTAGGGGTGATGCACCATTTGCATCAATAAATGGATAAATGGAAGGCACATCATATGAAAACCGAATAACTCGTCCACCGGATACAGTATTATCAATCACATCACATATTATCCCATCACCAAAAATTAATTTGTTACCAATACGCACCTTCCGCGCTGGCTTAACCATCGCCTCCCATAAATCATTCGCTAATTCCCGTAATAAAAACACCTCTACTTTGGCATCTGATCTATCTTTAGTTGCCATTAATCGTGCAGGATATACTTTTGTATTATTTAAAACTAAAACATCATTTTTTTCAAAAAATTGATGAATATCTTTGAATTTCATATGATGAATTTTCTCTTCTTTTTTATCCAACACCATTAATTTGCATTCATCTCTTTTTTTTGCTGGAAATTTAGCAATTAATTTTTCTGGAATTTCTAAATTAAATTCTGATAATCTTGGTGGCTTTTCTACAGTATAAAAAAACATTGATTCTCCTATTTTATGTGAAATACTCCATCGCCTTATTCTGTGCAATCCTTCCGCGCGATGTCCTTTGTATAAATCCTTCTTTAATTAAATATGGTTCATATACTTCTTCTATTGTTTTTGCATCTTCTGAAATAGAAACAGCTAATGATTCTAATCCTACAGGGCCTCCTTTAAAATTCTCTACTAATGCCTGTAATATACGTCTATCCATATCATCTAATCCATTAGCATCAATTCCAAGACGATTTAATGTCTCATTGGCAATATTTAAAGAAATTTCTCCACTATTATTAACTTCTGCAAAATCTCGAGACCGCTTTAAAATACGATTTGCAATACGCGGAGTGCCACGAGAACGTTTTGCAATTTCCTGAGCACTATCTTTAGTTATATTAATATTTAATAGTTTAGACGACCTTAAAATTATTTTTTGTAAATCAGATGAATCATAAAAATCTAATCTCAAAATCATACCGAAACGATCTCGCATTGGTGATGTAAGATTGCCCAGTCTTGTTGTGGCACCTATCAATGTAAAATGATTTAGGCTTAATTGAACACTACGCGCATTAGGACCTTTATCAATCATAATATCAATATTATAATCCTCCATAGCAGAATATAAATACTCTTCTACTATGCTACTTAAACGATGAATTTCATCAATAAAAAAAATATCTGAATCACTAAAATTAGTTAAAATACCTGCAAGATCTCCAGGCTTATCAAGTATTGGGCCTGAAGTAATTTTAATATCAGCATTCATCTCATTGGCTATAATACGTGAAAGCGTTGTTTTTCCTAATCCAGGGGGGCCAAATAAAAGTATGTGATCAAGTGATTCTTTTCGTTTTTGTGCTGCCTTTATATATACCCTTAAATTATTTAGAATATCAGTCTGTCCAATAAAGTCATCAAAATGCTGTGGGCGCAAGGAAAACTCTTCATTTGCTTCCTCTTGAATTTTTTTAGGATTGACTATTGAATCACTATCTGTATCTTTATTATTGGTATCTTTGAATGATTTAATCATTGGCTAAGTTAATTTACAACTATATTAATGCACAAAAAACGGTTATAATCTATATTAATATTACAAAATTTTCTTTAAAAATTTTCCAGTATAAGATTTTTTGACTTTAACTAAATCATTTGGAGATCCAGCAAAAAGTAGTTGCCCACCTCCATCTCCACCTTCCGGACCCAAATCAATTACCCAGTCAGCAGATTTAATAATATCTAAATTATGTTCAATAACAATAACGGTATTACCTTTATCAACTAATTCATTCAAAACTTTCAATAAAACATTAACATCATGAAAATGAAGTCCAGTAGTGGGCTCATCTAAAAGATATAAAGTTCTACCCGTACCAACCTTAGATAATTCAGTAGATAATTTTACTCGTTGTGATTCTCCGCCAGATAAAGTTGTTGCCTGTTGACCTAGTTTAATATATCCCAATCCAACATTCATAAGCATTTGTAAATGCCGATTAATAAGATGATGATTTTTAAAAAAATTAAGCGCGTCACTAATGGATAATTGCAATATATCATAAATATTTTTTCCATTATATAATATTTGAAGTGTTTCTCTGTTAAATCTTTTACCGTTACATGATTCACATTCAATATATGTATCTGGTAAAAAATGCATTTCTACCTTAATAACACCCACCCCCTGACAATCTTCACACCTTCCCCCTTTAACATTAAATGAAAAACGCCCCGGCTTGTATCCACGTGCTTTTGACTCAGGGAGCTCGCTAAATAAATTTCTAATATGGGTAAAAACACCTGTATACGTTGCTGGATTTGATCGTGGTGTTTTCCCAATTGGTGATTGATCAATTGATATTACTTTATCAATATTGTGTATCCCAGAAAGCTCTTTGTATGGTAGTGGATTTTTTTTACTTGAATATAATTTTTGCATTAGTACTGGCAATAAGGTTTGATTGATTAGGGTGGATTTCCCTGACCCTGAAACTCCTGATATACAAATAAATTTACCCAGTGGAAATTCACACTTTACTCCTTTTAAATTATTACCAGATGCGCCATTTAATATAATTGATTTCGTATTACCCGGTCTTCGTCTAGAAGGGGTAGAGATCGATTTTTTGTTTAATAAATAGTCTGCTGTTAGGGATCCTTGGGCTGAATTAATTTGTGATAATGGTCCAGAAAAAACAATTTTTCCACCCTGATTTCCAGCGAGGGGGCCTAAATCAACAATCCAATCTGATTTTTCCATAATTTCAGAATCATGCTCTACAACAATTACAGTGTTACCAAGATCACGTAAATTTAATAATGTTTCAATTAATCGATGATTATCTCGTTGGTGCAATCCAATAGAAGGTTCATCTAATATATATATCACACCAGTTAACTGAGTTCCTACTTGTGTAGCCAATCTAATTCTTTGTGATTCTCCACCAGATAATGTATTTGCAGATCTATGTAGAGTTAAGTAGTCTAAACCAACATCCAATAAAAACTGTAAGCGAGATTTAATTTCTTTAATAATTTCATGAGATATTTCTGTTTCTTTATTATTTAAATTAATATTCATTAAAAAATGATACATATCATGGGTTGTCATTTTTGTTAATTCAATAATATTGCAATCATTAATTCTCACTGCTAAACTCATTGGATTTAATCTATATCCTTTACAGGACAAGCAATCATGTTTAGACATGAATTTTTCAATCCATTCTCGAATATAACTAGAGTTTGTTTGAGTATATCTTCGCTCTAAATTATTAATAATGCCTTCAAAATATTTGTTTGGTGAAATTTTATATCTAGCGATACTAGGTGTATCAACTGAATTACCATACATAATAAAATGTCTAATTTCTTTTGGAATTAATTTCCATGGTGTCGAGAAAGAAATATGATGATCAGAAAATAGTTCTTTTAAAACTTTTGATTGATATGAATCAGATGCTGGCTGAGGACCTAGTGGCTCAATACAGCCCTCTGCCAAATTTTTATTAATATTGGGAACAATACGATTAGGATTAATAGATAAACTACTTCCCAATCCATTACAATCTGTGCATGCTCCTATTGGTGAATTAAATGAAAAATTATGTGGTTCTATATCATAAAATGAAATATCACATGTAGAACAGTATTTTTTTTCACTGAATAAATATTCCATATCATCGTTTTCAACGTGTATTAATCCGTCTCCAATTTTTAGTCCTAACTCAACTGACTCAGTTAATCGTTGAGTGATTCCATCAAGAATTTTTAAACGATCAATTAAAACATATATATCATGTTTTTTATTCTTATTTAGTACAATTTTATCATGAATATTTTTAATCTTATTATCAATTTTTACACGTGTAAATCCTTGTTGAGCAATCATATTTAATATATCTTTATGCTGCCCTTTTTTCTTCTTTACTACGGGTGCTAATATCATACATGCAGAATCCCTAGGAAGACTAAGAATCTTATCTACAATTTGTTGTACCGTTTGGTTGTTAATTCCTCCATTGCAAATATGACATGCTTGCGAACCAATACGTGCATATAGCAACCTTAAATAATCATATATTTCTGTAATAGTACCAACCGTAGAGCGTGGGTTTTTGCTAACTGATTTTTGCTGAATAGAAATTGCAGGAGATAATCCATATATATGATCCACTTTAGGTTTTTTTAATCCACCTAAAAATTGTCGTGCATATGTAGATAGAGATTCAACATATCGACGCTGACCTTCAGAGTAAATAGTATCAAAGGCTAAAGTAGATTTTCCTGATCCTGATAAGCCAGTAATAGTAATGAGTTTATTCCTAGGTAATGATACGGTAACATTATCAAGATTATTATCCCGGGCACCAACAACCGTAATTTCATTAATCTGAGAGGGAATGTTATTATCTTTTTTTTCCATAACCCAAAATGTATCATAATATTATTACTAATCAAAATTAATTTTAGGAATATAATTTATAGGCATATATTAATGCTATGAAGAAGTTGAGTAAATATTCGCTTATAATATTATCTGCTATAACTATACTAGTAATAATGACATCCGCAGATAAAGATCCATTTAGAAAAATGAAGACTTTGGCACAACTAATTCGATTAATCTATGATAACTATGTCGAAGAAGTTGATATGGACAAGGTATTAAATGGTGCATTTGTTGGTATGTTAGAAAAATTAGATCCACACTCATCATTTATTCCAGTAGAAGACAAAGAAAGTATAGATGAGATTTTTAGAGGAGATTTTGAAGGTATTGGTATCGAGTTTGCAATTATTGATGGGTACATTACTGTAATATCACCGATTCCAGATACCCCCTCAGATAGAGCGGGTATAATATCAGGAGATAAAATTACAAAAATTAATGGTGAATCAGCATATAAAATAACCCAAAAAGATGTTGTAAAAAAATTACGTGGGCCTAAAGGAAGCAAGGTCATTGTAACCATTGCACGATCAGGATTAGACGCTACATTTGAAACTACATTGGTACGCGATAAAATTCCCCTTAGAAGCATTGCATCATCATTTATACTTGATGATAACATTGGATACATTAAAGTAACTCGTTTTTCTAAAACAACATTTAATGAATTTAATGATGCTATATCAAATCTAAAAAAACAAGGTATGAAAGAATTATTAATTGATTTGCGTAATAATGGTGGAGGGCTTCTAGATCAGGCTGTAAAAATGGTTGATTTATTCATTTCATCAAAAGATACAATCGTATTTACACAAGGACGTATACAGGGATCAAATAGCGTCTTTACTGCAAGAAAACATTACTCTGATTTAAAACTCCCAGTTGTGATATTAATTAATCAAGGATCAGCCAGTGCAAGCGAAATTGTATCAGGTGCATTGCAGGATTTAGATCGTGGAGTAGTAGTGGGTAATAGAAGTTTTGGAAAGGGGTTGGTGCAACGACAATATGAATTAAATGACGGATCAGCAGCACGTATTACCATCGCCAGATACTATACACCATCAGGTCGTTTAATACAAAAACCTTATGATGGGGGCCTAGATGAATACTACTTAAATGAAAATCAGGATTCATCTGATATTGATATTAAAGAGTACTATACTAAATCCGGTAGAACTGTCTATGGTGGAGGTGGTATTACACCTGATATAATTATAAATGATAGTACAACTTATAATCAATCAACACGTGATATTTATTATCACCCTGATCGATTGTTGTTTAAGTATGCTGGTCAAATGAAAAAGGATGTAATAGATAAATATTCTAAATATACATATTTTATTGATAGCTACGATATTAGTCAAAATGATTTTTTTCGCTGGCTAGAATCATTAGAAATTGAATATGTTCAAGAAGATATCACAAATAATGCTGACTGGAAGTTTATTGAAAAAAGAATTAAGGCTGAAATTGCTAACACAATATGGGGGAAAGATTATTTTTATAAAACGTTAATCAATACTGATCCCCAAGTACAAGAAGCTAAAAAACAATTTGAATTTGCTAGAACTTTATTAGAATAAAAAATTATAATAATAAATTATTAGAAAATATTTATTTTTGAGTCAGAATTAATAATATTTAAAAGGAGTTAAAGTTATGGTGCAATTATTCTTAGATGGTGGTGGTTTTATGTGGCCTATTTTGGGCATAGGTGCAATTGGTTTAATATTTGTTGGAGAACGACTTTATCATTTAATAAATGGATTGCAAGCAAACGATCAATTTGCATTAGATGTAGCAAGCATAACAGAAAATGAAGGTTATGATAGCGCTATGGAGCGATGTGAATCAACCCCTGGACCAGTATCTAATTTATGCTATAATGCACTCGAAAAAGCATCGGGCGGAGTAGAAGAATCAGAAAAAGCATTAGAGCAAACGGCAGGAATTGAAATGGCATCTTTAGAGAAAAATATGACTTGGATATCACTATGTATTGCAACTGCTCCTATGCTTGGATTTCTTGGTACTGTGTGGGGCATGATACAAGCATTTAATGATATTAAAATGGCAAATGATATTTCTCCAGCTATTGTAGCAGGAGGAATTTCAGTAGCACTTCTTACTACAGCATTTGGATTGGTCGTTGCTGTTATATTACAAATCCTACAAAATACAGTTTTATATATTATTGATAATCAAATTGTTACAATGCAAAGGGCAACAACCCACTTATTGGATGCCATTAAATCAAAATCATCAAAAAAATAAATAATGATTATTAAAAGAAAACGAAAAGTAGATGAAATTAATTCATCCTCAATGGCAGACATTGCGTTTTTATTGTTGGTTTTTTTCTTAGTAACAACAACAATCTCAATGGATAAAGGAATTAGTTTAGTGCTTCCAGCTGAGGGAAACGAAATGGAAGTTAATCAAAAAAATATTGTTAATATTCTTGTTAATGAATCAGGAAGAATATTGGTTGATGAAAAACCTAAAATGATTGGCGAAATAAAAAGCCTTGTAGAAAGGAAAATTGGTAGCAATCCAAATGTTATATTTTCTGTACAAACTCATCCACGTACTAAATATCAAGACTATATTAGTTTATTAGATGAATTAAAAAAAGCAAAGGCAACAAAAATTTCCATTGCTAATCCACCAGAATAATGAAAATTGAAAGAAAAACACAAGAAAGTAATGAAATATCAACTTCATCGTTGCCTGATATTATTTTTATGTTATTAATATTTTTTATGGTAACAACTGTTATGAGAGAATTTGAAGGCTTAGATGTTGTAATGCCACGCGCTAAAATGATTGAAAAACTAGAAAGCAAGCGACACACCTCATATATCTGGGCAACTAAAGATGGAATAATATCTGTGGATGATCGTATTACTGATGTTAATGGATTAAGCAAAATTATGTATTCAAAAATTACTAAAGATCCAAAGTTAACGGTATCTCTTAAATCAGATGAAAAAGCAACAATGAAAATGATTTCAGATATTCACACACAGCTTAGAAAGGCTAATGCTTTAAAATTAAGCTATTCATCCTTAACAAAAAGTGATAAATGAGAATAGATCCACTATTAACTAGCTATCCAACAAGGGTCCGCGAGGTAACTCTTGGAGTATTTGTTGGAATTTCATTAATATTTTATATCTTTCCTCGTGCTTTAGATGAAGCAAGAAAAACAAATTATACAATACAGGAAGAAATAGAAACATTTGATATTCCACAAACAGAGCAAATTAAATTACCGGAACCTCCAGCAAGGCCATCAGTTCCTGTAGCATCCGAAGACGATTTTTTTGATGAAGATATTACAATTGAAGATACTGATTTTGATGAATGGGATGATTGGGACGCACCTCCTCCATCTGATGATGGTGATGTAGAATTTATAGCATATGATAAAGCACCAACACCGATTGTAACCATTCAATCAAATATTATTTATCCTGATATAGCAAAGTCTATGGCTATTGAGGGAACTGTATTTTTAAAATTCTTTATTGATAAAAAGGGGAAGGTAGATCCTAATCGTATTACAATCATTAAAGGAATTCCCGCATTAAACAATGCAGCAATTGATGCAGTTAAAAAATCAAAATGGAAGCCCGCACAACAAAGAGATAAAAGAGTGGGGGTGTATCAGACTGTGCCTATAAAATTTGAATTAAAATAAATTTATTACCCAAAAATTTTACGAATCAACTTTTGTATAGGATCATAATATCTATCAACAACTCGTTCTTTTAAAGGAATAATACTATTATCTGTGATCTGTATGTGTTCAGGACATACATCTGTACAACATCGCGTAATATTACACATACCTGATCCGAATTCATCTTTAATAGATTCAATGCGATCCCCTTGATCCAAAGGATGCATTTCTAAAGATGCTAACCGCATCATAAAGCGTGGGCCAACAAATTTATCTTTTTTATCATGGTCTCTTAAAACATGACATACATTTTGACATAAATAACATTCAATACATTTCCTAAACTCTTGAATTCGATCTACATCTCTTTGCATCATATAATGGTTGCCATCTTTTTCACGAGGACGTGGTTTAAAAGGAGGAATTTTTTTATTTTGTTCATAATTCCATGATACATCTGTTACTAAATCGCGTATCTTTGGAAAAGATTTAACTGGCTGAATAGTGATAGTCTCATTTATATCAAATTCATTTAGTCTTGTCATGCAACCTAAACGTGGTTTGCCATTAATCTCAACACTACATGAGCCACACTTTCCAGCCTTACAATTCCATCTAGCTGCCAAATCATTCGCATGTTCTGCCTGTACTTTATGCAC
>MDSZ01007673.1_pt1 | contig 11635 bp, 13 predicted proteins | sample 811201 | NCBI WGS metagenome assembly MDSZ01 (sample SAMN05326647, study PRJNA326480) | marine metagenome | isolation source: seawater | place: Indian Ocean: North | collected 2010 | reverse complement strand
TAGATAACGTGAAACTATCCAATCCCTAAAGAATCTTGTGGGAACACCAAGAATTAAATAATCGTTGTATTCTTTAACTAAAGATATTTTTTGTAACCAACTGTTGTAAATTTCATTTCCAAAAGATTTTTTAAATGAGCTCTGAATTTCAATCCAGTTCAGCGTATTTTCTTCTTCAGAAATATAAACGTTTTGTTTGTTAATATTTTTATCCATGAAATTATTTTTTAAAGAGATTCCTTTAAACTCTTTTTTAAATTAATTTGCAACTATGTGGAGGTTGTAATTAAAAAAAAATATTTTTTTTGTTTATCGTATGAATAGAATTTTATTTTTTATTTACAACTTTTAAAAGAAACAATATTTGGTTTAGTAAAACTAAATGTAGTTTTCTTTTTTTAATTAAACAACTAAAGATTGTTTATTTCGATTTAAATCTTTTTGAAATCTTTGAAATTTTTCTAGATGCAGTTTTTTTGTTAACGATACCAGATTTAGCAACCTGCATTAGAATTGATTGAAATTTTGGAAAGAATTTTTTCGCTTTCTCCTTGTCTTTCATTTTAAGGAGTTGTTCCATTTGTTTAATAGCATTCTTATACTTACTTCTTCTAATCCTGTTTACTTGGGTTTGTTTTTTTACCCTCCTAACTCTTCTGATCGCTGATTTAGTGTTTGGCATTTTTTTTTAAATTGTATATATCCAGGTATAATTAGGGTCAACTTTATTAATTATTTTTGACAACTTTTACAAAAAAAAGATGCTCTATTACCAATTATTGACCTAATTATTATCTCATTGCAATCTGTATTAGAACACTTCTCTCCTTTTCGTGCATATACTTTAAAATGTTGCTGGAAGAGACCCTGTTTTCCATCATCACTAGAAAAATTTTTAATGGACGAACCACCTAATCTTATAGCATTAAGTAAGATTTTTTTAGTATTTTTAATTATTTTTTTTATCTCTTGATCTTTAAGCTTTGAAACTTTTCTAATCGGTTTAATACCGCTCGAAAATAGAATTTCATTTACATAAATATTTCCTAGACCCGATACAAATTTTTGATCCATCAAAATATCTTTTATGGTTCTTTTACGTCTAGAAATATAATTTTTAAAATACTCAAAATTAAAATCTTTTTTAAGTGGTTCAGGTCCTAAATTTATTAAGTGTTTAATATCTTCATATTTTTTTTGATTATATAATTTTATAAAACCAAATTTTCTCACATCATTATAAATTAATTTTTGGCTATTTTGTAAATAAAATATAACTCTATCATATTTTTGATCTTTAATATGATCTAAATTATAGTAAAAACTTGTTTTAAATTTCTTATTTTTTTGATCAATAAAAAAAAATTTTCCTGTCATGCCAAGATGCGCTAGCATGAAAATATTTTTTTGAAATTCAAAAATTAAAAACTTAGATCGTCTTATAATTTTTTCTATTCTTTTCCCTGGTAATTTTAAGATTTCTTCCTTATTCACCTTATACCTCAAATTCTCATCATTGATCTTTACTTTTCTAATTATCAAATTTAGAATTTTCTTCTCTAAGGACCTTTTAACAACTTCAACTTCTGGTAATTCTGGCATATAATTCTACTATGAAAACTACTATTCAAGATAAAACAAAATTAGTCAATTCTGTATTTTCTGAGGTGCATAATAAATACGATTTAATGAATGATATTATGTCTCTAGGTATTCATCGTATATGGAAGGAAAAATTTATTAATTGGATGAATCCACAAGAAAACACAAAATTGATTGACGTGGCATCTGGCACGGGAGATATAGCTAAATTATTCTTGAGTAAAACAAATGGTTCTGCAGAAATAACCTGTGTTGAACCAAATAATGAAATGTTAAATCAAGGTCAGAAAAAACTAAAAAAAATGAGATCTATTAAGTGGATAAATGCTAAGGCAGAAAAATTACCATTCCATGAAAATACATTCGACTATTATTCTATAAGTTATGGAATAAGAAATTTAACTAATATACAATTAGGTTTAAAAGAGGCCTTGAGAGTTTTAAAACCTGGTGGACGCTTTATGTGTTTAGAATTTTCAAAAATTAACAACGAGTTACTAAATTTTATCTATAAAGAATATTCAAAAGCTATACCTACTATAGGAAAATTTGTTGTGGGATCAGACAAACCTTATAAATATTTAGTAGAAAGTATTGATCTATTTTATAATCAAGAGCAATTAGCAGAGTTAATGCTGGCATCCGGTTTTTCCAATGTAGAATTTCGAAATTTATCGAATGGGATTTCTGCTATTCATTCTGGTTGGAAAATTTAAATGTTAAAAAGAATTTTTAAATTATTTCAAATTGCAAGAAAATTTTCTACTTCAGGGGCAGTTGGTACAATTAATGAAATTCATAAACTACCAACATCTTTAAACTTATTTTTTAATTTCATTTCTATTGGATCTCACAAAATGATCTTAGACAATCAGAAAACTTCTGGAGAAAAACTTTGCGTTGCCTTAGAAGGAATGGGAACAACATTTATAAAGTTGGGTCAGTTCTTAGCGACAAGGCCAGATATTATCGGTGAAGAATTAGCAAAAAATTTGGAAAAACTTCAAGATAAAGTTCCAGCTTTTGATCTTCATGATGCAAAAAAAATTATAAAAAAAGAAATCGGTGAAAATTATTACAAAGAAATTAAGGATATCAGTGAACCAATAGCAGCAGCATCAATCGCTCAAGTACATTTAGCAAAAATAAAAATTCAAGAACAAGAAAAACAAGTTGCAATTAAAATCCTTAGGCCTGAAATTGAAAAGCTTTTCAATGAAGAGCTAGATGCGTTAATGCTATTTGCGTATATTATTGAAAATACCCTATCGAAAGCAAAAAGATTAAAGTTAGTAGAAGTGGTTCATCTATTAAGAGAAATAACTAATATAGAAATGGATTTAAGATTTGAAGCTGCAGCAGCAAATGAGTTATTTGAAAACACAAAGAATGACAAAGGATTTAATGTTCCAACGATTTACTGGAACTTTACAACTAAAAAGATTTTAACTTTAGATAAAGTTGAAGGCATTTCTATAAGAGAACACGAAAAATTAAAAGAACTGAAAGTAGATCTAAAAAAGTTAGCAGAAAATTTAATACAACTTTTTTTAAAGCAAGCTGTGAGAGATGGTTTTTTTCATGGAGATATGCATCAAGGAAACCTGTTTGTAGATGATAAAGGAAATATTATCCCAGTAGATTTTGGTATTATGGGTCGACTTGATAAAAATAATAGAAAATATTTAGCTGAAATATTATATGGTTTTATTAAAAGGGATTATTCTAAAGTAGCAGAAGTACATTTTCAGGCTGGTCTTGTACCTAAAGACGCCTCCAAAGATGAATTTGCACAAGCGTTGAGATCTGTAGGAGAGCCTATTTTTGGCCAGTCAATTAAAGACATTTCTGGCGGAAATTTATTAGCACAATTATTTGAAATAACCGAAAAATTTAATATGGCAACACAACCTCAATTGCTTTTGTTGCAAAAAACAATGGTGGTGGTCGAAGGAGTTGCAAGAAAGCTTTATCCAGAAACTAACATATGGGAAGTTTCAAGACCAGTCCTTGAAAAATGGTTAAAAGAAGTTAAGAGTCCAAAGTCAACTATTGATACAGCTATAAATACCTCTTCAGAAATAATTAAAAGAATACCTGAATTACCGCAACTGATGGATAAAGCAGATTATGCATTAAAGTTAATGGCTGAAGGAAAGTTAAATGTTGCTGTGGGAAATAATAAAAATTTAGAAGTTGAACAAATGAAAATAAAAAACTTTAAAAATAATATAATAATAAGTTTTTTTGGTATTGTAATTGTCATTTTATTAGTATTTTAATTAATCATGGCTGTAAAAAATAAAAAAATTCTTATCATTATTGGAGGAGGGATAGCTGCATATAAGTCTTTGGACTTAATAAGATTATTAAAAAAAAATAATAATGACGTAAAAACAATTTTAACAAAAAGTGGCAAAGAATTTGTTACTCCATTATCAATTACTACTCTTACAAAAAATAAAACTTTTGAAGATATTTTTGATAAAAATTCTGAAGCTGAAATAGATCATATATCATTATCGAGATGGGCTGATTTAGTTATCCTGATGCCCGCTACGGCAAATTTTATGACAAAGTTAGTTTTAGGTAAAGCAGAGGATTTAGGAACAACTGTAATTTTAGCATCTAATAAGGATATATTATTAGTGCCAGCAATGAACGTGAGGATGTGGCTGCATAAAGCTACACAAAACAATGTAAAAACTTTAAAAGATTATGGATATTTGTTTATTGGACCAGAAAAAGGAGAAATGGCTTGTGGAGAATATGGCGAAGGAAAAATGTCAAGTCCAAGACAAATTTACTCTTATATAGATAACTATTTTAATAAAAAAAATCTTGTTAAAAGTAAAAATCTAAAAGCAATCGTTACTGCTGGCCCTACAAGAGAATATATAGATCCAGTAAGATATATTTCAAATGAGTCTAGTGGAAAACAAGGTTATGAAATAGCTTTAGCTTTAAATAGACTCGGTGTAAAAACAACATTAATTACTGGTCCATCTAATCTTATTTATCAGAAAGAAATTAAAACAAAAAGAGTAGTAACAGCTGATGAAATGTTTATTGAAGTTAAAAAATCTTTACCTGTTGATGTGGCTATTTGTGCTGCTGCAGTATCTGATTTTAAGCCGATAAAAAAAAGGGTAAGTAAAATAAAAAAGAACGAGAATAAATTCAATTCTATCGAATTAGAAAAGAATAAAGATATTGTTGAATTTTTAGGAAAAAATAACAAATATAGACCTAAACTTGTGGTTGGATTTTCTGCAGAAACTGAAAACTTAAACAGAAATGCATTATCTAAATTAAAAAGGAAAAACTGTGATCTTATTATAGCTAACGACATTTCTAAAAAGGACAGCGGTTTTAATTCTGATTACAATAGAATTTCAATTATAGATAATAACGGAAAAATAAAGATTATTAAAAAAAGTAGAAAAAGTTTTATAGCTAATAAGATAGTAGAGTTTATTCTAGGTAAACTATTGGTTAATGACAGAAATTTTAATTAAAAGATTATCAAAACAAATTAATTTACCGAAGTATGAAACAGAGGGTTCTTCTGGAATGGATCTAGCTGCGAATATTGAAAGTACTATAAAAATTGAGCCTGGAAAAACTTCAATAATTCCTACTGGAATTTCTTTAACAATACCTTTTGGATTTGAAATACAAGTTAGGCCTCGATCAGGTTTAGCGGCTAAAAATCAAATTTCAGTTCTAAATACGCCTGGAACAATAGACTCCGACTACAGAGGAGAAGTTAAAGTTATTCTTATAAATTTAGGTGAAAAACCTTTCATTGTGGAAAAGGGAGCGAGAATAGCACAAATGGTTTTATGTCCAATAATTAAAGCAAAAATTAAAGAGGTAGAAAGTCTAGAAAAAACAGAAAGAGGTTCTGCTGGATTTGGTTCCACTGGAACTAAATAATAGATGAATATTGACTTAAAAGATTTTAAAAGATTTGAGAAACAAATAATTCTTAAAAAAGTTGGTATTAATGGACAAAAAAAAATTTTAAATTCAAGAGTTTTAATAATTGGAATGGGAGGACTTGGTTGCCCAGTTTTAACTTATCTTGCTGCTTCCGGTGTAGGTACAATAGGTATTGTAGACCATGATAAAGTTGAACTAAGTAATCTTAATAGACAGACACTTTTTACTTTAAAGGATATTGGTAAATTCAAAGTGACTCGAGCTAAGCTCAGGATAAATAAAATAAATAAAAAAGTTAATATAAAAATTTACAAAAAGAAAATTACTATTAACAATATTGAAAAAATTTTAAACAATTTTGATATAATTTGTGATGGAACTGACAATTATGATACGCGATATATAATCAATGACCAATGTAAAAAAAATAAAAAAATTTTAATCTCAGCAGCAATTAGCAAATTTAGTGGACATTTATACAAATTTAATTTTAAAAAAAAAGGATCATGTTACAGATGTTTTATGCCAGAAAAACCGGCTGTAGAAAACAACTGTGAGATGGATGGAATTTTTTCTCCAGTTGCAGGGATTTTAGGTTCTTTACAGGCAAATGAAGTATTAAAAACAATTTTAAATTTTAAAAATGACCTTAATAATCAAATGATAATATTTGACTCGATTAAGATAAATTTAAGAAAGATAAAATTAAGTTATAACCCAAAATGCAAAAACAAATGTTCAAAATAATTTTATATTTATTTATTCTTATGTTGTCATTTCAAAATTTATGCAAAGCAGAAGAATATTTTTTAACTTTACGCAATGAAAAAGTTAATTTGAGGCAAGGACCTTCTTTTGAGTATCCTATAAAATTATTTTATAAAAAAAAATTTTTACCTGTTCTAGTCCAAGATAAATTTGAAAACTTTAGAAAAGTTCGTGACCATGAAAATAATACTGGATGGATACATATTTCTCAATTATCAAAGAAAAAAGCTGCTATTACGATAGATCAAGATCAGTTAGTTTTTAGTAAACCTTCAATTTATTCGAAACCTTTAGTAATGCTTAAAAAGGGAAAGCTTTGCAAAATAAAAAAATGTAAAGATAAATGGTGTAAGATAAAAATAGAAAATTTTAAAGGCTGGATTAAAAAAAATACACTTTGGGGATTATTGTAGCCTTATTTTTTGTATTTGGCAGTCCAAACTTTATCTAAAATAAAATACCAAACAGCATTAGCTAATGGCTCCACTATTGCATCGGTTAGTGCTATCATAAAAGAAACATTAGCTATCAACATTAAAACTGTTATAGCGATCGCAAAATGGCCTATTGTATAAATTATTGTCCTTAAAATAGACCCTTTATTATTTTGATATATACTTTTTGAGGCAGTTAAAATTCCGTGGGTAAACTCAGTCATTTAATTGAATGGGTTTTCGAGGACACAAGCTACAAGATGCAATCTATTTTGCTCGCCTCCATTAAAAAAATTATGATATTTAGTATTATTAGTTATAGTCACCGATCCGTCTGCTGGCATATGTTTGCAAACATCTTCTATAACCATTCTGCAGCCTTTATTAGTTATTATTGGTATATGTAATCTAGGCTCAGGGTCTCTATGCCAACTAAGAGTTGATCTCGGCTCTTTTAATAGTATTCTCACTCTTCCAAGTTTAAAATGTTTTCTTAAAGTATTATAAACCTCTTCAAAATAAGTTCCCTTAAATTCTGGTACTATTTCTGTATACTTAGTCTCATCTATTGGTTTATCTCTCTCTATTTCTTTACCTTTTTCATCGGGTATAGTCCAATAAGTTCCTCTGACATTATGGCCTTCTGTTGACGATGTATCTCCGGGTATTTGATTTAAAGATATAGCTCCAAAATTTTTAATTCCTAGAGTGTTGAATTTCTTTTTTTTGAGGACATTATTCAAATCTGCTCTCATTTTTTCAACATCAAATTTTAAGTTCGGAACTTTGTAAAAGTCATCCTTTATATTTCTATTTAATTTCTCTAGATTATTTGTTGGCTTAACTATTTCCATATTAATTCAATTTTTTTATATTTGGTCTATCAGCGTTCATAATTTTTGTCCATACATCAACAAAATCTTTAACAAATTTTTCATTATTATCATCTTGTGCATATACTTCAGCATAAGATCGAAGTATCGAGTTTGAACCAAAAACTAAATCTGCTCTTGATGCTGTGTATTTTAATTTTTTTGTTTTTCGATCAATAATGTCATAAGAGTTCTTTCCTGTTGGTTTCCAAATATATTTCATATCAACTAGGTTTACGAAAAAATCGTTTGTTAAAGCTCCAACTTTATCTGTAAACACTCCTTTATTTTTAGCAGACTCATGGTTAGTTCCAAGCACTCTCATACCTCCCACTAAACAAGTCATTTCTTTTGCAGTTAACCCCATTAATGATGCGCGCTCCAATATGAGCTCCTCTGGCATGACAGAATAATCTGATTTAACGTAGTTTCTAAATCCATCATGCAAAGGTTCTAACCATTTAAAACTTTTAATTTCAGTTTGTTCTTGTGAAGAGTCTCCTCTGCCAGGAATAAATGGAACTTTAATTTTAGATCCGCCCTTCTTTAAAGCTTTTTCTAATCCAACGTTTCCAGCAAGTATTATCGTGTCTGCAATAGATGCGCCTGCTTTCTTAGCAATATTTTCTAACGTTTTAAGCACTTTAGAGAGTTTCTTAGGCTCGTTAGCCTCCCAGTTTTTCATTGGTTCTAATCTTATTCGCGCTCCATTAGCGCCGCCCCTTTTATCAGTTCTTCTATATGTTCTGGCACTATCCCATGCGGTTGTAATTAAATCACCAATACTTAATTTACTAGTGGCAATCATTTTTTTTAATTTTTCTACGTTATATTTCTTTTTTGAAGGTAATACATTTCCTTGCCACAAAAGATCTTCCTTAGGAGCCCAAGGACCGATATAGTTATCTTTACTTCCCATTGTCCTATGAGTTAATTTAAACCAGGCTCTTGCAAAAGAGTCCTCAAAAAACTTTGGATCTTTGTAAAATTTTTCTGAAATTTTTCGATATTCAGGGTCCATTGCCATCGCCATGTCAGCATCTGTAAACATAAGTCTTGCTTTTTTATTTGGATTTTCTAAATCAACTGGTTTTTTTTCTTCTTCAAGATTTATCGGCTCCCATTGCCAAGCTCCTGCAGGACTTTTTTTACTTTCCCACTCATAATTAAGCAAAAGATCTAAGTATTGGTGATCCCATTTATCTGGGTTAGTTGTCCAAGCCCCTTCTAGACCTGAAGTAATTTGATTTACACCTGTGCCATTTTCTTGAACCCATCCGAAACCTTGTTCATGAATATCAGCTCCAGCAGGTTCAGGGCCTAGATTAGCTGGATTCCCATTTCCATGAGCTCTTCCAATGGAATGTCCCCCAACAGTTAGTGCTGCAGTTTCAACGTCATTCATTCCCATTCTTCCAAAAGTTTCACGAACATCCATTGCGGTTCTTACCGGATCTGGTTTACCTTCCACACCCTCTGGATTTACATAAACAAGTTGAAAATGAGATGCTGCGAGTGGTGCTTCTAAAGATGAACGATCTTGCGGGTCTCCGTATCTATTTACGGCCAACGGAACTGTCTCTTTACCCCAGTAAACATCTTTTTCTGGTCCCCAAATGTCTTCTCTTCCAAATGAAAAACCAAATGTTTTGAATCCAGCTTTTTCATAAGCCATCGTACCAGCTAAAACCATTAAATCTGACCAGCTTAACTTATTTCCATATTTTTTTTTGATTGGCCATAAAAGACGTCTTGCTTTATCCAAGTTTGTGTTGTCTGGCCAAGAGTCTTGGGGTGAAAATCTATGTGATCCCACGTTTGGTCTTCCATCAAATTCTCTATAAGTTCCTACTTGATGCCAAGTTAATCTAACCATTAAACCAGTATAACTCCCTAAATCTGCTGGCCACCATTCCTGGCTATCGTTCATTAATTTAAGTAAATCTTTTTTTAAAGCTTTAAAATTTAATTTTTTAACTTCTTTTTTGTAATTAAAACCTGGCAAAGGGTTAGTTTTTGTATCATGCTGATGCAGAATATCTATATTAATACTATTAGGCCAAAGTCTAGAGGTGTTAGACTCACCTGCTTTCGTTATGCCTCCGTGCATTACCGGACATTTTCCGTTGCTATCTTTTTTATAATCTACACTCATTTTTCTCCTAGTTTATAATTATTCTAAAGTGAATATCAAGCGACAAACTGTCAATTTTTCAAATTTATGAATACCTCTATGTTTTTTATTTTCTTGCCATTAGGTGCTTTTGGAAGTTTTTGAATAATTACTTCGTTTGCATCTATATCGATTAACTCTGAAGTTTCACTATCATAGAAATGATGGTGGTTTGAAATATTAGTATCAAAATAAGTTTTTTTTCCTCTCACTTCCACTTCGTTTATATGTCCTGCATTTTTAAAAGCATGCACTGTGTTATAAATTGTGGCAAGAGCGAATTTTGAAGCTGTTTTTTTTACCAAAAGTTTATTTAAACTTTCTACAGTAAAATGAAATGTTTTTTCTCTTTCAAATAAGAATTTAGCTATTTCTACTCTTTGTTTAGTAGGTCTTAAACCAGAGGTTCTTAATTTCTTAAAAATATCAATTTTTTTCACGTTTTATCAAGTTTTCTATTAGTTTATAATCATTCTAAACACAAATATATATGAAACTTTTGCTAAATCAAGTAAAACAGTTTCTAATCATGCAAAAAAATAGTTACAATTACGATGAACTAATTTCGTGTGGAGAGGGAAAATTATTCGGAGAAGGAAATGCCAAACTTCCGTTACCTCCAATGCTAATGTTTGATAGAATTACAGAAATAAAGAAAGATACTGGGGAATTTAAAAAAGGCTTTATAAAAGCTGAGTTAGACATTAAAGACAACTTGTGGTTTTTTGATTGTCATTTTCAAAAAGATCCAGTTATGCCTGGATGTCTTGGTTTAGATGCTATGTGGCAGTTAGTAGGTTTTTTTCTTGGATGGATAGGTGAACCAGGAAAAGGTAGAGCTTTAGGTGTTAATTCTGTAAAATTTACCGGTGAGGTTTTAAAAAATATTAAAATGGCTACCTATGAGATAAATATGAAAAGAATTTTAAAAAAAGAGGGTACAGTTGTTGGGTTGGCTAATGGTATATTAAGCGCAGATGGAAAAATAATTTACCGTGCAGAAAATTTAAAAGTAGGATTATTTAAGTCATGAAAAGAGTGGTAGTTACAGGAATAGGGGTAGTTTCTTGTTTAGGAAACAATCAAGAAGAAGTATACAATTCTTTAATTAATGCAAAATCTGGAATAACTTTTTCAGAAGAATATAAAGAGTATAATTTAAAAAGCCATGTTCATGGCAAACCAAATATAAAATTAGAAGACCATGTCGATAGAAAGTTTATAAGATTTATGGGTCCTGGATCAGCTTATAATTATATCTCAATGAATGAGGCAGTAAAAGACTCTGGTTTAGATGAAAAAGATGTAAGCAATATTTCTACTGGTATGATTATGGGTTCAGGCGGTCCATCTATCGAAAATGTAATTCTTGCGGCAGATAAAACAAGAGAAAAAAGTCCAAAAAGAATGGGTCCGTTTGTAGTGCCACGAACTATGTCAAGTACTGCTTCGGCAACTTTAGCAGTTCCATTTAAAATTAAAGGCGTAAATTATACTATTAGTTCAGCTTGTGCGACTAGTGGACATTGTATTGGCAATGCAATGGAATTAATTCAACTGGGAAAACAAAAAATTATTTTTGCAGGCGGGAGTGACGAAGTTCATTTTGCTATGACTGCAATGTTTGATGCCATGACAGCTTTATCATCAAAATATAATGACACTCCAGAAAAAGCTTCCAGACCTTATGACAAAACCAGAGATGGTTTTGTAATTTCAGGAGGTGGGGGAGTTTTAGTTTTAGAAGAGTACGAACATGCAAAGGCTAGAGGAGCAAAAATATATGCTGAACTTACAGGCTACGGTGCAACTTCTGATGGATATGATATGGTTGCTCCTTC
>MDSZ01204054.1_pt1 | contig 11636 bp, 1 predicted proteins | sample 811201 | NCBI WGS metagenome assembly MDSZ01 (sample SAMN05326647, study PRJNA326480) | marine metagenome | isolation source: seawater | place: Indian Ocean: North | collected 2010 | reverse complement strand
TTGCAACAACGTATTGCTGGAAGTGCAAGAAGTCTGCAAGCTCCTGCTGTCTCTCACGCATCTCAGAGATTCTGTTCTCCAAGGCTTTTATCTCAAGCAGTCTGTCCTCAGTACGCTCTGTCTGTGGGAGGTTCTGCAGTCTAATCTTCTGACGAGTCAAGGACTTCAACACATCCTTGGTTACATCTTCTATGTTCTGCTCCAAGGTAACAGATCGCTGCACCTTAGCACTCACTTGATTCACCAACTGCTCTGCTCGGATCTCTGCACCGAACATCTGTTCAGCCAACATGGCTGCAGCGTTAGGCTGTATACCAAACAGCTTACCAATGGCACGCAAGATCTTGTTGACTATGCGCTGTACTTTGGATGGGTTCTTACGCTCCAGCTTTGCACCCTCGAGTCCAATGGCTGTTACGAGTATCTCCTTACCAAGCTCAAGTCCCTCAAGATTAGGGTACTTGGCTTTGACTGCTCTAGCCAGTGCAGGGTTGGCCTTGACAATCTGTTGCACATACTTCTTGACCTCGTTCTGCGGCAGCATATCCACAAGGATGTGACCAAACTCGTGGTACACTGTGTCATCTGTCATCTGGTTGGGGTCAAGTGTAACAATCTTACCCTCTACCTGTCCCTTAACTCCAGGCGCAAGCTCACCAAGCTGGACCACAACATCTACACCTGCTTCTGCAAATGCTGCTTTCAGCCTTTCAATCTTCTGCTCTGCACCGAGCAGTGTCTCCTCTCCACCCATGTCGAGTCTGGACTCGCTGGGTCTTGATGCATCTATCTTACGGTGAGCGCTGTCTCTCAACACACTACCTTGGAACTTCTCGCCTGTCCTTCTATCTCTCAGGTTAGCTTCGTAAAACTTGTACTGCATACCCTTGGTCTTGGTGGGGAAGAACTGTCCGTTCTCTCCTCTCTTGTAGACCACCTTGTTGCCATTGTCGTTGACTACAACATACTGTTCTCTAGACTTAGGCATGTACATCACCGGTGTGTGTATGCCGCTGATCTGTTTGATCAATGGTATCCTGCCTGTTCTGTGTGTGCCGTAGCTGCTGATGAACTCGTCCATGAACTCTGTCATCTTATGGCTGTTCTCAGCATCGTTTAGCTTACGCATCTCGCGTGCCATGTGTGTAGTGACACCAAGCTGTTCGAACTTCTCCACCGGTATCAAGTCAAATGCAGAGTTAGGACCTGGAGCAAACCCTGTACCCACTATCGACATAGTCATGATAGCATCGATGATAGGCTGGTACTGAGGGTTGTTCATCATCCCCAAGAACGTGGCAGTCCACATGTCCTTGTCCAACTTGGTTTTGACCTTGGTTGGGTCAATCTGCATTCTAACCATGGCAAGACCGTTAGGTGCTGCTTCAGGGTCAGTCAGCTCCAAGCTCTCCAAGACACGGTTCATGTTGTCACCGTTCTCTTCTCTAGCTGCTTCCAGTGCTCTTTGGAATCCACCCCCGAAGTACAGCTCCTCCACATACTGCACATCAAGCAGCCCGCTCTCAAACAGAGGTGAGCCTTCCTGTGTAACAATGTGGTGAAGGATAGCACGGTTAATGTCTCTGTGCTGTATGTCAGTAAGCTTGCTAAGTGGAGTAACATCCCTGCCATCTATTCTGCCCAAGGCTCTCCTGAGGTTGGACTTGAATGATGTAACACCGGGTTGAGTACCGATAAGACCAACACTTCTAGCCACCTCGAGTGACTGCTGGATAGCTTCAATGTAGGCCTTGGCAATTGGGTAAGCTTCCCCTTGTGTAATCTCTCCCAATGCTTCAAGTCCTCCAAACACATTTGACTGTCCCAGCTTGTCCATCATAGCCAAGTGCTGTGGTGTAGTACCCGCCTTGTCTATTGCGTCAGGGGTAATCATTGAGTACAGGCTGGACAAGCTGTTGGCATCCATGGCCATCGCCTTCAACATACCTATCAACTCGTTGCCTGAAGCTGTGGGCTTTCCTGTTGCATCCAAGCTTGGAGTCACAGGGTCAATCTTAGGTCCAATGATAGAAAGAATTGACTCACCCTGCAATCTGGCTTGCTCTGTGATAGCCTTAATTTCTGGAGTAGTCAAGAAGCTAATTGCTTGTTGAGGTGTCATACCCAGTGAGAGCATGTAGATAGTCAACGGTGCTGTCACAGCATTGTCATTTATCGATGCCTGCAGAGGGTCCTTCACGGAGTCAACAGCTGCAGACAAGTACTGCGACATGTACTGGTCAGTGAACTTACCTGAGAACGGAGACCTGCCTACAATAGTCATCAAGGGTTCCTAGAGGCCTGCAATTTGAATACCAGCCTCAGCTCTGAACTCTATACCAGAAGCCTCTGCCACGTTTCTACCTGCAATTGCATTTGCATAGATGCCACGCAGCACACCACTCAACATGTTGTCCAGTCCTGTCTGTATACGTTGGACCGCACTGTTGATGTCAATCTCTGTAGTACCAAGACCCAGGTCTTCTATGGCCTTCTTGATGTCTACAATCTCCACACCACCAAGTATCTCACCAAGGTGTGCAGAGTTTGTGCCAACAGCAGCAAACGTCTCAAGTATCAAGTTGTTGAGCTGCTTCTCAGTCATGGTAGCTGGGTCAGCATTCATGTCGAACTGCACCCGCTCACCCTTGACAATCTCAGGGAAGACCACGAACATCTTGTCAACGTCAAAGTCAGAACCCATCATGGCAGTGGTACCGTTAGGAACTCTGATTGCCTTAGATGAACCCTTGGGCAACACCTTGCGAACCTTCATCACAAGCATAGATGCCTTACCCTGCTGTGGTATACGATACCCAATCAGTCTCTGGACTTGCTCGTTGATCTCTTCGATTGGTCGGCTGGTATCCACTCCCATGGACTCCAACATATCTGCTGGTACATCTGCCTCTGCTTCTACAATACGCTGACCCTCTAGTGTGTAGAACCTGAGACTACCTTCTTGGTCAGAGCTGTACTCACTGAACTGCACGAGCTCTTGTCCTGGGAGCTTCTGCTTGTACACTTCTGTACGGAACAGACCCAGCAACAACTGATCGAGCTTTGCGTGCATGTGTGGGAACGACAGTGGTATACGTGTAGTCAGGTTACCGTCTTCGTCCTTGACAATCTCAAGTGCATCCAAGAAGTTCTGAGGGTAGTCCTTCTCAACACCCAGTGCCTTCATCTTGTCACGAAGCTTAGGCAACATGTCCTCCATGGCCTTGAGCTCTGCTTGTCTGCTGCCTGACTCTCTTGCCTCCAACACTTTGTCAAACCCAAGCTCTTGGAACACTCTCTGCTTGTTGAGCTCGAGCTTTGCAACAAGAGCCCTCTGGTACATCTCTTTCAATGCCTTACCCTTGACAGGCTGGCCATTGAATATGTACGTGGTGTTGTCATCGATGTTGGCGATCGAGTTCTTACGAGGCTGTCTACCGAAGGTTATCTTATCCTTGAAGCTTTCAGGAAGCATCTGCGGGAACTTGAGTCCACGACTTGGTACAGTCATCACAGGAGCTTCAGCCAAAGCACTGGCACTTGTCCCATCAACAGGAACAAACGAGCCCAACTTCTTGGCAGACTCAGTGTTTACTACGTCTATCCGCTCCATACCTTCGAATGCACCCTTAGCTTCCATACGGTCTAAGAGTTGCATCAGCTGTGGGTTACCCTCTGCAAGTTCTCTAGTCAGTACGATGTAAGAGTTCTTGTGAGATACAGGAACGAGGTGTCCTTCATGCTCAACTCTACCTTCGTACGAAGGCTTCATTGGGTATGTCTTTATAGTACCGTCTTTCTGGTACTGAGCTTCATCCTCTTTTGTCCACAGCCCAAGGCCTTGCCTCAGGTTTCTGTAGTGTGCCGGTGTGATGAACGCTTGTGCGTCTGTAGTGTTGACGTTGCTAAGACTGTCAATGATGCTCTGTGCAGCTTCTTCACCAACCTGCTTTGTGAGCTCTTCACGGAAGCCTTCTACATTTTCTACAGCGACCTCAATGTCTTGCACAGTGATCTCCGTGAACGTCTCAGGCATTCCATACTCAGGGTCAGTAGCAACCTCACCCTCCATCATAACCTGAGTGCCTGGTGTGGTAGTCAGAGTTGCACGCTTGTGGTATGTTGCACCATCCTTCACGTAGTTAACACCGCTACGGAAAATCTGTCTGGTCATCATACGACCCAGGATATCTGCCTTGAGGAAGTCCTCTATGACTCCCATAGCAGCATCTTCTTTGACGTTGACGTTTGCAACAACAAACTCTTTGAGTTTCTGCTCTCCACCAAACTGCTTGATCATCGCCTGCTTCTCAGCTTCAAGGAAAGCCATGAACTTCTCAGTCTCTTGGTTGATGAACTCTTGGACTTGTGCAGGCATGGCAGGGTCAGCACCTATCACAAAGTTGTGAGCAAGGCGAGCTATCTCATCCTGGCTTGAGGCAAGCTCACCACCAGTCTGCAATGCTCTGTATCCACCATCGTGGTAACCTTTGATGGGTATAGATGGAGTGTGTCCCAGGTGTATGCGATGCAGGTCAACCAGAAGCTGTCTCTTGACAAGCTCTCTTGTTCTGTCTTCTTTGGATGCATTCCCACCAAACACCTCAGCCAAACCGTATGGGTAGTCTACATCGTTACGACCGTCCAACCAGTTAGGAATAGGGATGTAGACAAGTCTGTTTCTATCACCTGGAGTATCCATGGCGATGTACATCATCTTAGGATTGCTCCGGTTACGGAACATGCTCAAGCTCACAGCAAGAGCGTCCTGGTATGACATGTCTTCGTATGTAGATACCTGTCCACCACCAGCTTCAATCTCCTGCTTGAATGCAGAGAATGTGATAGGGACAAAGTCTTTTGCGTACTTGCCTCTAGCTTCAGTCAGAAGCAGAGTAGCCAAGGTCTTGACATCCCCAGCATGGTGACCAACCTTGTCTTCGATCAGCCTACCATACTCCCCTGAGCGTATCATCTCAGCTGTGATATCCAAGTCTGTCTTGAGGTTGAGTGCAAAGATGTCTCTACCCATGGCATCGACGAACGATGCACTGGTTGCAGTCTCGAAGTTCCTAGAGATGATGTTACCTATCTCCTTGATCTTAGAGTCAGCATCGAGGTAGATGTTCTGATTGCGCTTCAAGCTGTCAATCAAGTATGGTATGTCAGCAGCATTCAGGAATTCATCGTACTTACCTGCCTTGTTGGAGAAGGTCTGCATCACTCTCTCCAATGCTATCTCTCTTGTAGGTCCGAGCTCTATGCCCAGCTCCCACAAACCATTGGCAAGAGCGTTGAGTGTTGCCTCACTTGGGTTGAGTCTCTCACTCACAGCCATGCTAAGCTTGGCAATGGCTTTCTTCTTCTTGTTGTCGTTGATGGTAAACGTAAGCTGACCATCTTCATTGACATCTGTAGTGTAGATGCCTGAGCTAGAAGTGGCTTTCTGGTACCACCTCTTGTACATGTCAGTCCCGATGCTACCAACACCTGGGTCAAGGATCTTGACAACCTTGTTCCCGTTCTCGTCTGAGTCAATCAGAACCATGCGGAACTCACTCACTGACTGTGCCAAGCTAGAGTAGAACAATGCCTTCTCTTGTGCTCCAAGGTTGTTGACGAAGTTGTATACAGCACCAAGCTCCGGGTTACCCTGTGAAGCAACCTCAAGCTGAGACAGCATCTCAGTCAAGCTGCTTGTCCCTGCTACTGCAATACCAATCTTTGTGAAGACCTCATCGATAGGGACGTAGGTCTGGAACCCGAACATGGACTCCTCTACAGTAGACACTGGAATGCGAGACAAGGTTCTCTTTGCCTTCTCGCTGAGCTTCTTAGCTGGGTCCTCCTGCAGTCTAGCAAGTGCAAAGATTCTCTCGAAGTCTGCCTCTGCATCTTGCAGTGAGTTGTCCTGCAGCTTGAGACCGTAGTTCTTAAGTCTCTCTGCAATCTCAGACCTGAACCCAACACTCAGTGTCTCACCCTGCTCACCAACATTGTCAAACCAGTTCTTGTATACGTTGTAGAACTTCTTTGCTGCAGTTGCATTCTTGATGACCTTCTGCGGGTAGGGGTTACCAAACTCATCCTCAATAGGTGCCCCTGGGCTGATACCGTACTTGGCAATCACAGGCTTAGGGTTACCATTGTCGATGGCTTCTTTCAGCTCCAAGAACTGTGCTCTACTCAACGGTTGTCCGTACCGGTTGAATGCACTCTTCAAGAACCAGTCTCTGAGAACTGACTCACCAAGAGCTGCATTACCCATCAAGTCCTCTGCACTCTCCTTGGATTCCTCCATGGCGTTGAGCACCTTGTAGATGGAGATGTCAACCAACTCCTTGTGCATCTGTGGGTTAGCTGCATACTGCTTTAGCATGAATGCTGGGCCCGGTGCAAACTTGGATGCGTTGCGTGTGAAGCTCTTTGGGATGCGGTTCTTCTCAAGCAAGCTGAATGCCTGATCGACAGTTGCACGTCCTGTAACCACAGCCTTGATGTATGCGTACAAGTCCCTGAAGAACTTTGCAATACGTTGTGGCAGGTTACGTGATGCAGTCTCCTCGTTCAGCATGTACTCGCGGAACTCCTCTGCCATCCTCTCCTCTAAGGCAAGCTTTCTAGCTTCTTCCTTGGACATGTTAGGCTGTCCTCTACGTGCTGCTTCAATCTCTTCTGCAGTAGGCTCACCGTATGTCTCAACAGCAGACTGGTAGAGAGCCTCACGTTGCTCTTCACTCATCAGAGTACGGAACATCAAGTGGAATGCCTCGTGGTACTCAGTGCCTATCTCAGCATTGTTCCAGAGGTACACTGCACCATTCTGCACAAAGCCGTGGGCAACGTCATCCCCGATCTGTATGAGCTGGTCGAAGATGACGACAGCGTCCTTACCAAATCTCTCTTGCAAGAACTTCCTAGCTCTGGTTCTATTCAGCTTACGACCACTCTTCTTGCCTAGTCTAAAAGCTTTACCGTCAAAGTCTACTAGTTTCAGTACTGCCGCTCCTATAGAGCTTGTGCCTTGTATAGTCTTGCCAGTCTTTTTATTTGTGATTGTACCACTATTGATATCAACCACGTAAGTGTTGTTTTTGTATTCTACCTCTTGAACAGAAGGAGCTTCTTCAGTTTGCTCAGGTGCAAACTCAAAAGGTTCTTCGGATACAACCTTACCTTCTGGTGAACCGAACATCTCATCAAACTCCTCGTCTGTGTTTGTTGAGACCTCTTCACTCTCACGTACAACTGTAGACTCAGGCTTGTTCTGTTCAACCTGTTGTCCAACTTTCTCTACAACCTCCTCTGCTGGTGCCTGTGTTGTTTCCTCTACTACGATGCGTGGGTCAACAAACAACTCTCCATTAGGCAGAGCCATGAAGTCAACTTCTACACGGTTCAGCATCTGCCCCTTTACGTAGCCCATGTCTCCCACAAGGGTGCGGTCAACTTGGTATCTAATACCGGGGAGAATCTCTTTCAGCTTGGCAAGAGCCTGTGCTCTGAACTCATCTCTGTTCAGGTCTGTGGTAGGATCGTTCTTGCTCTTGACAAACCCCATTTCGTCTGTCTTCTCTCCATCCACCTCAACAGGTTGGAAGCTACCTACAGTGAACTCACCGTTCTTACCATCAGTCTCGTAGAGTGTCTGGAGCTGCTCAGCATTGAAGCTGACAATGTTCCCATCGATTTCCCAGCTGACAATGAGCTTGTCCCCTATCTGCTCTATGATAAACTTAGGAGCTTCTGTAGTCACCTGGTTGGTGATACCAAACTCCTGACGAATCAGTGTGAGGTCTTTGCCCTCGAAGATTGCACCAAGAAGATCTTGTGCACCCTTCTCTCCTATAGCCTTAGTGCTTACAACAAGAGGTTTGATGTCACCATTTGGTGCTCTTACAACAGCAACGACACCACCAATGGCTGCCTTATTCTTTTCCAGATTATCATTGAGTATGGCAACAGCTTCTTGCAACTCTTTGCTGGCACCCTCACCTGCATCAAATCTCTCGTTACGTCTGACTGCAAACCCGATAAAGCTTGGTACGTCAAGCAAGAACTCTACACTCCGCATCTCTGGAGTGTTGATTGGGTTGTTGTCAAATCGCTGTGCAACACGTGCAGGCTTAGACTCTCCTTCCACGAGCAGTCCTACAGAACCAGCTTGATCTTTGAGTACACCCACCAGCTTGCCGTCCTTGACAATACCTACAACCTGAAAACCATTCTTGTTGGTACCAAGATGCACGAGGTCAACAGTGTCTCCCTCCATTGTCTCACGCTGTGCCTCATAGTCAATCTTGGCAGGTGAGCCGTTGAGTGTAACACCATTCAGAACATCCTTCTCAAGGTTGCCGGGTTGCAGCTGACCGTCCTTAAGCACATGCTTGTTGTCTTTGTCCTGTTCGAACCTACCTTGAGATGCTACTCTTGTTTTGCCGGTACCCTTTGCCTGAGTTGGTTCTTTAGGTGGGTCTTTCTCTTCTGTCTGGTTGGCGGCATGCTCAGCTTTTGCTGCTGCCTTTGCCTCTTCAGTCTTCTTCTTTATAGCTTCACGTGCAGCTTCTCTTTCTTCACTAGCCTTAGCCTTGCTCTTCTCTGGACGTGGTATACCTTCTTCTCTACCCTGCGCCTCTCGCTCTGCAATGTGTGTTTGCAGCACAGCTTTACGTACAGGGTCCTCTTCTTTGGCAAGCTCTGCACGAAGTTTGCTCAGGTCTTCATAGACCATCTCGTCCATCATGTCTGTCTCAGCAGCATTGCGACGAGCCAGCTCTTCTGCAATCTCTTTGCCGAACTCAGGAGTAACCCCGATCTTATCCTTTTCAGCGTTAACTTCCTTTATAAGAGCATTAAGTTCTGCTGCAGTATTGGTCTCTTGCATACGCTCTCGTATAGAGTTCTCACGAGTGCGCATATGCTCCAATGTTTGCTTTGCTTTCTCACGAGCAATGGCTGTAGACATCTCCTCTGGTCTACCAGACAGCTCAGCAATAGCACCGACAGCGATATTTCTATCTCTGAGAAGCCTCTTGAGGTCAGCTATCTTCTTCTTTGCTTCTTCAGCTTCGATAGGATTGTTCCTCCTGATATCGTCCTCCAACTCCTGGAGCTTGACAGCAGCCTCTGCAGTTATATTACCGCCCCCGGTTGTAGTCACCTTACCCTGCTCATCAATCTCTACAATCTCTGCGACAGGGCCTACCTCAGCAAAGTCCTCTCTTGACAGCTCATTTCCCTTCTCCTTGAAGGTAGCCTTGTTACGCAACTCATTGAGCTCTTCGATAAGGTGATCAATACGACCATCTTTATCCTTCAGCCCCATGCCGTGCTCGATGATCTTGTTGCGAAGCATAGCCTCGTCAGTAAGCATCTCTTTCTCTGCCTCCTTCTCTTCCTTAGACATGAAGGCCCTGTCAATGCCGGTCTTAGCACGTGTGGTGAAAGCAGACTCTACCTGCTCACGAAGCTCTTCATACTCTTTGATCTTGCTCCTTACACTTTGGATGGCTTTGTTCTTGTCGAACTTCACATCCTTTGGGATGTTGAAGGCCTCTTTGAACTCTTCGTCCTCCATAAGAGCCGCATCGTCGAGCCTTTCTAGGTACAAGTCAAGTGTACCGTTCTCGTAGTGCATCGCAATCTCATCACGCAGCATCTCAAACTGTGCATCCCTGTATGCCTTGTGGTCTCCTTTCTCAAGAGCGTCTTGTGCTTTCTGTGCACTCTCTTGTGTCTTCTTGAACCGGGCAGCCATACCAAGCGCCTTGTCAATGGCCGGGTCGTTGAGAGAGTCAACTATCTTCTTACGGGTGGCATCTATCTCAGTGGCATTTGCGTACTGCTTTACACTCGCAAACCCACCCATCAAAGCACCGACAATGAAGCCAAGCATTGCTGACTCTTTGCCTTCCTTTGTACCATAGATATCTCCGTAGGACTCCATCATAGACTCGGTCCAGTCTTCAATCATGTTACCTCCTCCAGGTCTATTGATGACCTTGTCTGCACCTTCTTGGAACAAGAACTGTGAGCTCTCTTGAACAGCTTCCGACAGACCATCTCTGATCGGTCCCTTGAGGTATCTGTCTACAACACCTCCCCATGTTGGGGATTCTTTCCAGAAGTCTTTCCATTTGCCTGTCTTTGCATCCTTAGTCAGACCCTTCATGCCTGTACGCATGTTGGTAAACTTGGGCATCAGGTGTCTACCAAAACCAATCATGTTGGTTGCAGATAGAACAGACATGTTAAGGCCCCACACCATGTTGGCTGCACTAGATGCTTGATCATGTATGTCAGCAATATCAGCTTCACTAAGCTGACTGACTTTAATACCAAGCTCATCTGCACGCTGTTGCTTCAAAGCATCTGTAGTACGATGCAATGCTTCACGAGCTTCAACGTTTGACTCGCCTGCAGACATCATCATACCAATCTCTGCCATCTGCACACCCCTGAGTGCTCTACCCGCACGTGCAGCTCCTTTCAGTCTGTCTGCCCCTGCAGCCCCTGTACTGACAAGCTTTGCCGCTCTGTAGTATCTCGATCCCTTAGCTGCAACATTAAGACCTCTTGTAAGCAAACCTGCTCCACCGGTCAAATACACAGTACCAATGGCACCAATAGCATACCCAATGCCGTTCATGGCCTTGTCTGCCCAGAAGTTTGCGTACCCTAAAGAAGCTAGACCTTCTGCTTCTTCCTCTGCTCGTGTGTAGTAGTTGGCATAGTTCTCAGACATCCAGTTGTTGACTTTGTCAACTTGCTTACCAACTGCGTTGTTGTAGAAGTAGCTGAAGTCCTGGTGGTAAGCTGCTTCCCCTATACCTGACAGAAGTCCCAGTGTACCATCTGCTACAGCACCTATAGCAGTGACACCTCCCTTCATCAGTCCTCTTCCCCACTTCTCTGCTCTTGACTGGTATCTAGCTCTATCCTCTTCGTGATCTGCGAAGCGGCTCAAAGACACACCATACTTCTTGTAGCTTGCAAGATTGTCTCGCAGTTGAGGTGTAGTCAGTCCCTGTGCAGGAGCACCAACTCTACTAGTTCTAGACATCTCCTGAGAGGTGTAGTTCTTACCAGTCAGGGGGTTGATGTCAGGCGTAGTAATATCAATCTGCTCCTTTGTGTAAGGGAGTCCAGTCAGTGGGTTAAGCTCTGCCATTAGATTGTAATCTGATTGCGTTCAATTGCGTTGTGGAACGTGGTGCTGTCTACCGACATCTCTTCACTTCTCGTACCATCTGCAGAGATGAACACTGCTGACGGTCCTCCTTCACGGTAGGTAATCTCCATCTTACCTGGTCCAGCAGTGCTGCTGATTGGGAGTGTTCTGGTCATACCAATTACGTTGCCTCTGCCATACCTTTCAATCTCACCGTACACCTTCATAGATGGAGTATTCAAGTGTTGAGCGAGCTCTGGTATATTGACAGCTTGGTTCAATGGTACAATGTACGAACCATTGCCTTTCGTCTCACTTGTGTAGTTGATCTGCAAAGTAGGTCCAAGCTCTGGTGTTGGGGCTTGCAGACTGATGCCATGGGAAGCGTATTCAGCATCTGCAGGTATCATCATACTCTCAGGAATCACTGTATTTCTACCTGAAGAAGGCTCAACTCTTCCCACAG
>MDSZ01205151.1_pt1 | contig 11637 bp, 10 predicted proteins | sample 811201 | NCBI WGS metagenome assembly MDSZ01 (sample SAMN05326647, study PRJNA326480) | marine metagenome | isolation source: seawater | place: Indian Ocean: North | collected 2010 | reverse complement strand
TTCTAAAAGAAATGGATAAGTTTCTTTTTTTTTATTAAAAATTATTAGATTCTTAAATTTAATCAAAATTTCATGAAGATGAATTGGGATAATTTTTTTAATAATAATATTTAAATTACTTTTTGTTTTTAATGAAAAACAATTTTTATAAGAATTTGATGAAACATTAATTTCTTCATGGATAATAAAAATTTTATCTTTCGGGTAATCTTTGAATAAATTTTTTAGAAGTATACCTCCGCCCGTATTTTCTCCAAAAAAAAATTCACTAATTATTAAAATTCTTGGGTATTTAGATTTCATAAAATATCAAATTTTTGCTTTATAATTTTCAAAATTCTTATTGATGTCTTTCCATCCCATTTTGAAATTTTGATTTTTTTGTTTTTAATTTTACTAAGAGAGCTTGAAATATCTTTTATTTTTACTAATTTATTTGTTCCATTTATTATTGTTATAGGTCTTTCAGTATTTTTTCTGACCGTTAAACAGGGTATTCCTAAGTAAGAGGTTTCTTCTTGTAACCCACCAGAATCAGTAATTATAAAATTTGACTTACAGACTTGTAATAAAAAATCGTTGTAGTTTAGAGGCTCACAAATTTTTAAATTTTTAATTGTCTTTAAATCTCTCATTAAATTAAAGTTATTTATTTTTTTTTTTGTTCTAGGATGAACTGGAAATAAAATTTTATAATTTTTACACCAGGTTTTAATCTCTATTATAATTTCTTTCAAAGATTTCTTATTATCTACATTTTCAGGCCTGTGAAAAGTGATGATACCATCTACATTTTTATATTTTTCATTTAGGTTTTTTTTTTTTGATAAAAAATTTTTCAGACTATCAATCATAATATTTCCTACAAAAAAAATATTTTCTTTTATATTTTCATTATTAAGATTTTTATTTTCTAAAATTGAAGGTGTAAATAAATAATCAGAAATAGAATCAGTTAATCTTCTGTTAACCTCCTCTTGAAGATTATCATCATAACATCTTAGGCCTGCCTCAATGTGAGCTACTTTTATTTTTCTATTTTTTGCAGCTAATGCAGCCCCGAGAGTTGAGTTGACATCTCCAAAAACAACAGTTAGGTCTGTTCTATTTGTTTTTAAAAACTCATCATATTTTTTTATTACGCTTGAAATTTGATAGTTATGCGAGCCCGAACCAATTCCTAAGTTTATTTGAGGTTTTTCAATATCTAAATCAAATAGATTACTTTGATAAAGAGTCTTATCATAATGTTGTCCAGTATAAATAAATGTAGTGAGAATTTTTTTTTCTTTTTTCAATAGTTTAAGTAATGGAGCCAATTTAATTAAATTAGGTCTAGCCCCGGCTATTAGATCAATCTTTAACATCAGAATTTTATTATTAAATAATTTTTAAATTTTTAATTCCAAAAATAAATTTTTTTACTATAAATTTTAGATTAAAAATAAATTCATTTTGAATCTTAAAGTTTTTATTTTCTTTTTTTATTTCAAGATATGTTTGTTTCAGTAAAGAAATATAAGGTTTGTATATACTTTCAAATGTCTCTTTTTTTACTAGGAAATCATCACTGTAAATATTATAAACATTTTTATTAAATATCTTTAAACCTTGCATATGATAAAAAGACAAACTTTTTTTTAATTTTTTTGAAATTTCTAATGTTTTTTCATTTGTGGCAATATTCCATGGTGCTAAGTTTAGTCCTACTGAAGGTTTAGTTTGAATTTTGTCAAAATTTTTTGCTATATCGTTTAGATACTTTTGGTCTGCATATCTAGTTTTATCAGGAGTGTCATAACACCAATTAAGACATTTCTTCTTCCAAAAATTTAGAACGTTTCTGCCATTTTTGGAATTTTTAAATGCAATAAAGCCAGCGTTAAAATTACCCACCATATTTTCGATTTTTTTGAAAAACTCAATCTGGCATCTATGAGGTGTTAAAATAACATCATAATTTTTCTTGTACTCTTGTGAAAAAGATTTAAAAATCATTGAATCAGAGTCAAGATATGTAACCCATTTGCAATCGAGAAAATTTTTAAAAATATAATCAATTCCAATTGGTTTAAGAGTCCAGCAGTATTCATTTATTTTTCTATTGTTTTTTATTTTTTTTAGCTTAGGAAATTCAAATTTCTCGGAATTAACCGAAGTAAGTGATACTTCTTTTTTTAAAATCTCATAAGATTTTTTATCAACAGTAAAAATTATAAATTTCTCATCATTTTTCTTTATTTTTTCAAAGCTTTTAAACAAAGTCAGACCTCTTAGCACATAATTATAATTTACAATTGTGAAAAAATATTTCATTGTCTTTTTTCCCATTTTATTGTTGACTCTATAATATTTTTAATACAAGAATTAATTGGCTTCCAATTTAAATCTTTTTCTGCCTTTTTTATTGAAGAAACTAAATAAGGTGCATCACCAAATCTTTTTGTTCTTGATTCTATATCAATATCATTTTTAAAATACTTTTTTACAATTTTCAAAATTTCACTAATAGAGTAACCTTTCCCACTTCCTATATTGAAAACGTTATTTTTATTCTCAGTATTTATGTATTCAATAGATTTCAAATGAGCCATTGCAACATCATCCACATGCACAAAGTCTCTTATACATGTTCCATCTTTAGTCTTAAAATTTGTACCGTTAATAATAAGTTTTCTTTTTTTTTTTAAAAAGGTTTGGATAATCCGAGGAATTATCCTTTTTGATTTTTTTTCTCCAATTAAACCACTTGAACTTGCACCTGCTGCATTAAAGTATCTTAAAATTACATGATTCATTTTTTTATCTGTAGTGCTACTTCTAATTAAATTTTCACAAATATATTTTGTGTATGCATAGGGACTTTCTGGATTCTTTTCATCATGCTCAGATATGTATTTGTTTTTTGTATTTCCAAATATGGAACAACTTGAAGAGAATATAATATTCTTTATTCTATTTTCCCGCATAGATTTTAAGAGGTTTATTGTTGAAATGATATTGTTTGAATAATATAAATCTGGTTTAATATTTGATTCACCAATATCTGTATAAGCCGCTAAATGTATTACATATTTCGGCTCTGTTTTTTTTAGTACATTATCTATGTTTTTAATATCAAGAAGATCTCCCCTAAAAAATTCTCCCCATATTACTGAGGATTTATATCCTCGTGAGAGATTATCAAATATCAAAGGATAATATCCCATATCATCCAAAAGTTTACAGATATGGCTTCCAACATAACCCGCTCCACCTGTAACTAAAATATATTTATTCAATTTTTAAAATATCTTTCTGAGAATTACTAATCATCCATTCAGTCAAATGAATACTATTTTTACAATTTAAAAAATTTGATTCATTCTCATTAGAAATCCTTAAATTATATTTTAACTCATCAACACCAAATGAATTTGACTTGAAATTAATTTTTACATTTTTCAAAATAATTGGTCTTTTGTCATAACATATTTCAAAAAATCTTTGAGCTTTTTCCATTTTTCTTTTGGTTAAGGGCTTATATTTATGAAGATTCATCAGTATATCTTTATATTCTGTTTTTGATTTAGCATCTAAAGTAAATCCATTACCGTCATATCTTCCACTTCCAGCAGTAACTACAACTTTACCAAATGAACTTAACTCTAGTCCAATTGTACCTCTTACTGTAATACCATAATCAATAAAATCTATGAATGATAAAGTATTAATTTCTGTATCTGATTCAATAATTTGTAGATTTTCAGGAATGGCTCCTAATTTTTTAGAAATTGCCATAACTTCCAAATTTTCTAATTTAGCATTATCCATTTTAGATCTCCAAATATTTACAGGATGAACTTTTAATATCCAGTTAATATTTTTATTTTGTACTGCAATTTTTACAGTTTCAGTAAGCCAATCTTGGTAATCAAAATAAATATTTTTACCAAAAAAAAAAGTTGCATCATAAAAGATATGAGAAAAGATAACTGCAGTTTTTTTATTTCTATTAATTTTTATTTTTTTAACTAAATCGTCTTTATTAAAGTAAAATTTATTTTTATTAAGATCTTGTCTATTAAACCATGTCCCTTTGGAATAAAAATTTCTTATTTTAGAAATAGTCTGTTTATTTTTTTTCTTCGACCATTTTAATTGAAGTTGCTTTTTCCATGTTTCTTTATCGAGTGAAAAGGGGTGTGAAAATTTATTTTCAGAATTATATTTCTTAAAAACAAACCCTTCATCATTAACACTGGAAACCCATTGGATAACTTTTTTTTTTTTTTTTAGGAACTGATTAAAAATTTCTGAAGCAGGAGAATAACCTTTTTCATTAATAATAAGAAAGTCAAAATTAAATTTTTGATGTAATTTTTTTGATACTTTGATAGAAAGTTGATGCTCAACTAGATCATCAAATAACATTTTTAAGTCAAAATCACTTTCTAAATTTAATTTACCTTTTCTAAGTTTTCGTAAGGTTGTTGATAAAATTTGTTTTTTAATAATAATTTTTTTTTTTTTAAAATTTTCTATTATTTTCCTTGATTGGGTTTTTGAAGTTTCAATATCATTTTTATTAATAAAATCATCAAAATAAAGTATCTTGCAGTTTGGATTTACAGAAACTATTCTACCATAATAATTGTTTTTAGCTCTTATAAGGATATACCCTGAATAGTTCACAGTATAAAGCAAAGCTGAAATTATCATTTCAAATTTAATAGTTGCTGGCATTGCAAAAATAGAGCAAATTAAAAAAGACTTTTGCGTATTAATTTTTTCTAAATTCAGATATTTAAACTGATTCTGCCAGATTTTATAATCTGCAAATAATATTACTTTTCTATAAAAAAAATTTATTATCTTTTTTAATAATTTCATCTATCTTAATTTTGATTATTAGAGGTGTATTTTTATTTAGATGTTAATGAATATAAAAAGCCATAGTTTTCAAAAATTAATCTAGTCCTAGTCTTTTTTTTATCATTGTTACAATATTTTTTATTAAGGGCCAAATGGAGCTAGGTTTAAAAAAAAATGTAATTAAAAGATACCAAATTAATAAATGTCTAATTAAAAATAATTGGGTCTCAACATAAGGTTTTTTTGTGATCTGGTACTCTTGAATTGATAGCCCAATAGCTTTTTCTATATAATATTTTTTATTTTTAATTAAAGATAATCTTAGATATGCTCTATGAGTATTTTGTCTCTTGGGGGAATACTCGATTAAATTTTCAATTTTTATTTGGTCAGAACTTTTTATATTTAGACTAAATAAGTTATTCTTTGTAAGGTCATTAGTAAGAGGTTTTATTCCTGCAATTTTATTCTTACTGTAGAGAATACTATTTGATTCAAAAGATCGTCGTCTTGGATAGAGATTATTTATTTTCCTAAATTCATCTATTCTTTCTATTAGCCCTAGACTTATAAAGTTCTTATTTTTTAAATATTTCAGCACTGTTTTGGACTCACCAGAATATTCAACTCTATCATGAAAAACAATATCTTGTAAAAATATTAAATCTTTAACATTAGGAAAAAGATATTCTAAGTACCATTTTGCAAACCATGATTCATGACAAGAATCAATTAAAACCATATCAGGTTTTAATTTATCATTAATTTTTTCTGTAACATCTCCAATCAAAATACTATGATTAGAATACTTATACTCCTTGATATTTTTTCTTATTAATGATTCAGTATTTTCTTTAAACTTCTGTGCCTCAATCTCAAAAGAAAGAATTTCTCCTACATTATTTTTCTTAAAAGCGCTTGATATATATATTGTTGAATATCCACAATCTGGCGAAATTTCATAAAATAATTTAGGTTTTCTATCCCTTATTAAGCAATAAAGTATTTCACCTTCAAAGTCAGAGAATGTAGCTCTGTAATTTTTATTAATTTCAGCAAAGCTCAAACTAACTTTTTTTGTAAGATCAATTAGTTCGTTTGAATATTTTTTATAAATTTTTAAAAGATAGTTTGAATTAATAATTTTATTATTTTTCATTTTTTCTTTGAACATATTTTTTGATAATTTTTGCTAACTCAAGGTCTTCATTATTATCGATATCAATTGAATAAATCCAATCCATTTCATAACCCAAAATCTTCCCACCGAAGATATATTTTTTTAATTTTGATCTTTTTGTTATATAAATAGAAGCTCCATTTCTAGCATAATATTTTTTTTTATCTTGTCGCCTAAAAATTTTTTTAGAAAATTTTGAATTATATAAATATTCTTTTTTTTTTATCATAAGTGATTCAGGTGAAAAATTATGAGGTAACTTTATACAAGAAACTAATGAATCAGCTTTTTTATCTAATTTTATAAGATTGATAGCTTCATCAATATGTGAACTATCTCTAATTGGTGAAGTGGGTTGAAGCAAGACTATATAATCAAAATGGTGATTTTTTTTTTCTAATTCTTCTACTTCATAATTTATTACACTAAGGGTACTTGCTTCATCTGTTGAAAGTCTTTTAGGTCTTAAGTGAGGTGTGGAAAGATTAAATTTTTTTGCATAATTCCTAATTTCAATTGAATCTGTAGAAACTATAATATGATCTAAATTTTTTGATTTAAGAGCAGCATCAATTGTCCAATAGATTAATGGTTTAGAACAAAATTTAACAAAATTTTTATTCTTTATTGATTTTGAATTTTTTCTTGCAGGTATTATAGCTAGAAATTTCATATTAGTAAGAAATTCTCTTTTGTATTTCCAAACTTTTTATGTTTCTTAAAATTTTAGTTATTTTTTTAGCAGCGTTTCCATTCCCATAGACAGTCCCTCGCTTATATTTTTTAATTTTAATTTGTTTCAAAATTGCATTCCTTATACTATTTTCATTGAGATCAACATCAATTACATTTTTTCCTCTTTCTCTTCCTTGTTGTCTAGTGCCAATATTCACGCAGGGTACACCAATGAAATTTCCTTCCCTAATTCCACTGGAAGAGTTTCCTATTAAACAATGAGTTTTATCAATCATTTGAATATACGTTTCAGTAGGTAGGTTTTTAAAAAATCTTGCATTTTTTAGTTTATTATTTTCTCTAAATATTCTTATTACTTTTGCAATGTCAGCGGACCCTGCATCAGCATTTGGCCACAAAATAATTGTTGGATATCGAATTTTATCGATGACTGAAAGAATTATTCTCATCTGTTTATCAATTTTTCCATATTCGGTTGTAACAGGATGATAACTTAAAATTAGAAATGGATCATTTATATCTATTTTTTCACCTACTCCTTTCATTAATATTTCTTCATCTAATACATTGTTTTGGTTAAGTACTTCCTTAACAAAGTCAATTCTTGGACACCCAACATTGAAAATTAAGTCCTTTCTCTCACCAAGTTTTTCTAATCTCTTGGCTGCATCTTTAGATGCAGGAAAATGTAAATGCGACAACTTTGTTAAGGCATGTCTTATTGATTCATCAATTGTTCCAGTAACTTCACCACCCATAGTATGAGCTATTGGGATGTTCATATATGAGGCTGCTAAAGCAGATGACATTGTCTCAAATCTATCACCCACAACAAAAACTAAATCAGGCTTCAGTCTTGAGAAACAACTTGAAATCTCGATCAAACCTAGTCCTGTTGATTTAGCCATTGTAGACGGTGTTTCACCTTCAATTAAGGTAAATATTTTTTCATTTATTTTGAATCCGTCGTTTTTAACTATATCTGTTATATCACCATATCTTGAAAGAATAGATGATGTGGTTAATATTAATTGTAAATCAAAGAAAGTATCTTTTTGAATCTCAGACATAACTGCTTTAATTGAACTGTAATTTGCTCTCGAACCTAGAATAAAACATATTTTTTTTAACATAAATCTGTCTTTTTTAGTTTATGGTTAATAGGTAAATTTTTTTTTGTTTTTTTTCCTAAAATGGCTTTATAAGAATTAGCTGGTATTCCATTACCGGGTTTTTTAAAACATAAATCATCTTTTTGTATGAGGTGACCTTTTGGTAATTTTCTTTTTAATACTATACTTTTCTCAAATACTTTTTTTATTTTTAAAAAAGGTTTAAGATTATTTTTATTAACTGGGTTACTTAACATCTTCCAAATATTTTTTATTCCAATTACATAATTTTTGAATTCATCAAGTTCCATTGCGTAAGGGGCGTCACTTCCATACATTTTTCTAGAAAAAGTTATATGCTTCTCGATGAAGTTTGCACCTAATGCGGCTGCAGCAAACCCCGCCTCAAAACCTAAATAATGATCAGAGAAGCCAACAGAAATTTTATATTTTTTTCTCATTATCTCAATATTATTTAGCCCTACAAGTTTTTCTGGACATGGATAAACTGAGGTACATTGCATTATGACAGTTTTGTTTTTTGGTAATATTTTAACAGCCTGATCAATCTCTTTCCAACTACTCATTCCAGTAGAAAGAAAAATATTTTTTTTTGTTTTCTTTAATCTTTCCAGCAAACTTAAATTTGTGACCTCTCCAGATGCTACTTTATAAAACTTAAGATTAATTTTATCTAATAGTTCAACTGCATCCTCTGAAAATGGTGAAACCATAAAATCCATTCCAAGCTTTTCAGTATAATCTTTTAACAACTTGAATTGATCTAAATTAAAATTTGTCCGTAAAAAATACTTATATCTTCCTTCTTCTTTAAAAAAACTAGGGTTAGGCGCGTTTGGCAGCATTTCAGATTCTGGAATATGTAATTGAAACTTTATGATGTCTGCACCACATTCACCAGCAGCCTTAATTATTTGTTTTGCATTTCCAAACGAGCCGTCGTGAGTTGATCCAATCTCAGCGATAATTTTTTTCATATAATTACTATTTAAGAAGAGAAATTTCTAATTTATTTCACCTACTTTAAGAAAATTTGCGATTTTTTTGGGTACATTTTTCCATAAATTCACCATATATCTAATTTTTGACGGTTTTGATGCTATATACTCCAATTTTCTATATATATCTTCAGAAAATAATTTTGTATTTTTTAAAAAGTTTATGCCAGAGGAGTTAAAACCCATTGCAAAACATATTATTCCAAGTCTAAGTAGTTGTTGCTGATCTAAATTATTCAAATCAGGATCCGGAATAAAATAAGCATCACCCGCATACTGAAATCTTTTATCATAAGTCTCATCAACTGATGATTCCTTCCAGGAATAAGCATAATGATTGTTATCAAAATAGATTAATCTATAACCCAATTTATCTAAAAAGACTTGTTGGTGTCCGAGTAAATAATGTTTTTTATAATATGGTACTAAGAGAAACTCAGTTTTTATCATAAGAATTTTTTTTTTACGAAGATTTTTCTGAGCTCCTTTAAGAATATTTAATTCAGATCCCTCAGTATCTAGTTTTAAAAAGTCTATAAAATCATTGGTTTGCCATAAGTTATCAATCTTATCGCATTTAACATTTTCTGTTTTTTTTATTTTTTGATGTCTTAAATAATAGTTGGTACCTCTATCAAATTTCCTCCAAAGATTCTCTGTCATTTTTTTATTAGCAGGTCCCATTAAACTGACAGCGCCCGGCCCACTAGTTATGAACAACTTCATTTTGCATTTTTTTTCATAAAGAGCTAGGTTGTATAAAATTTTTTTTTTAAATTCTGGCTCAATTATTCCCTTTTTGAATGCATCCGTAGATTTACTTTTTAACTTTCGAAATTCTTCAGTGTTTGGTTCAAATGCATGCACAATTGTATTCTTAGCATAGTCTTTAGGTAACAAAAAACTTCCGTTTCTTGCACCCACATCAAAGTAATTAAATTTTTTATCTCTAAGGAAACTGTACAAAAAATCAGAAACTTTCTGTTTATTAGATATTTTCTTTCTTAATACATTAATCATTTTTATTCAATTAATTTAGATACAATAGATTTAGAGTGATAATATTTTTCAAAGGTTTTTCTAGCATTTATACCAATGTTTTTTCTTAAACTAAAGTTGTTAATACAATTACATAAATGATCTCTAATTTCTAATTCATTAGAACCTAATAGAATATTATATAAATTTTCAACCTCTGGCATATCCCTTTTTAAATTCTTATGAGCAATAACACATGAGCCAGAAGAAAAAAAATCTACAATTCTTGTATATCCCCCAGTGTATGAACCAGAATTATTCATCATCAAAATAATATCACTACTTAAAATTAAATTTTCAAAATTTTTTACGTAACCTTTAATTTCAAATACTTTAGAGTTTAGTATATTTTTGAAAACTGGGTTGATTTTTCCCTTTCCAGATATAACAATTTTTATATTTTTAGATATTAAAAGATCACTTATTAAAGGAAATAATTTATCATTAATAAAACTTAAACCTTGAAAATTTCCAGTTGCATTTAAGTCGCTAATATTACCCAATATTTTTATTTTTTTGTGTTTTTTTTTAAATGTTTGTCTCCATAAATCCTCATACTTGTCTTTTGAAGTATTTTGTAAATAATTAACATTAATTTTTTTTGATTCATAGTAAAGACTATCTAACTTAGAAATATTAAATATTTTTTTCATTTTTTTTATTCTTGAAAAATGAATTTTTTTCCTTTTTTTTAAAATAATGATATTAATAATTTTTTTTAAATTATTTTGTTTTTCTATAGAATTTTCAAATGCTGAAAATGGTGGTTTTGCACCATAGTAAATTGTTTCATAATTTTGTAGGTCCTCTATCAGTGAATCAAGTATTGTATCCCAAAAAAAAATTATTCTATCTGGTTTATAATAATTAATTTGATTTAAAATTTGTTCTTTTTCTAATTTAAAATCTTCAATTTCTTTAAAAGATCTAAAAATTTTGAATAAGTACTCAAAAAATTTTCTTTTCTTTAATTTTATAATTGATGAAAAGTTCAAAAGTTCAATTTTACCAAATTTTTTCAACTGATTATTGGAAAAAGAAAAGTTCTTAATTTTTATATTTGAAGCAAAAAGAACTTTTACATCAATTTTTTTTTTCAATAATTGTTTTAAAATTTCGAAAAGAGTTATATTACCGGCCTTACCCATATTTTCATATGGGTATACAGATGTCAAAATGATAATTTTCATCGAAATATTTATTTATTAAAAAATTTTTTTATTGTTTTTTGTTTAATTAAGAGATGTGTTTTTCCAAAAAGGTAATTATTTTCCTTATTTATATACAGGATTTTGTCAGTATTTTTTACAGTATTGATTCTATGTGAAGAAATTATTTGAATAGTATTTTTTTTTATTTTTTTTAAAGTTTCAAGGGTTTTTTTCTCTGAATAATCATCCAAACCTGTAGTTGCCTCATCTAAAATTATAATATTTGATTTATTTATCACTGCTCTAGCTATAACCAACCTTTGCCTTTGCCCACCAGATAGTAGTAAACCACGGTCTCCAACAACACTATCTAATTTGTTTGGTAAATCAGAAATAAATTCACAATAGCAGTCGTTTAAAATTTTTATTAAAGATCTATCAGTATATTTTTTTTTTAAGCCCATTAGTAAATTATTTCTTATAGTATCGTTAAATAACTCTGGGTTTTGAGGAAGATATGAAATATTTTTTCTAAATAAAATGTTATTTAAATTATTTAAATCAAAATCATTTACAATGATCTTTCC
>MDSZ01113407.1_pt1 | contig 11637 bp, 14 predicted proteins | sample 811201 | NCBI WGS metagenome assembly MDSZ01 (sample SAMN05326647, study PRJNA326480) | marine metagenome | isolation source: seawater | place: Indian Ocean: North | collected 2010 | reverse complement strand
TGATGGAGACCGCGCCGGTACGAAAATGCGGAGTCGCCATCACCCGCCGGCCCTGATACTCCCAGGTAATGCCGGAACCCAGGTGGGGCATGCCTGGCAGCGGCAGGGTGGCGACGGTTGCCCCGGTATCGAGGTGGATCACCACGCCGTGCTTGCCGTCACGGGCGGCGCCGATCAGGTGCTGGTAACCGGGGTCGAAGAAAAAGTCGTCCAGCCAGGTCTCGGTGGTCATGCGCCGGACCCGGGCCTTGCCATGCTCGACCCGGATCTCCCAGGCCTCGGGAATGTCTTTCAGCGCGGCAATGAAGCTGCCACGGGGCGGCGCGGCATAGACCGCGCTCACCCGTGAGCTGTCGCCACCGCCGGAGCGAACCGGGATCACCTCGGCCAGGGTCAGATCGGCGGCCTCGAACAGTACCAGCGAGTGGGGCAGGTAGTTGGCGGCCAGAATGTAGTGTCCGTCAGCCGACACCGCGATGTTGCGCATGTTGATACCGGCCCGGACTTCGGCCACCACTTTCAGGTTGTACAGGTCGTATTTGGTGATCCAGCCGTCCCGGGATCCGAAATACACATAGCGTCCGTCCGGGCTGTACTTCGGACCACCATGCAGCGCGTAACGGCTGGCGAAACGGTGGATCGGGGTCATGGTATCGCCGTCCAACAGGGTGACGTGGTGGTCACCCAGTTCCACCACCAAAAACAGGTTCATCATGTCGGCCTGGTATACCGGCTCGTCCGGGAGGCTGCCCATCGGGTGCGGCAACAGGTGGCTGGCACGGATGTCGGTCTCGTCCCATGTCGGGGTCTGGCTCGGGCTTTGGTAGATGTACCGGGCCAGTGTGGCAATGTCACTTTGGTTCAGAACGTCGCTGAACGCCGGCATCTGGGTGGCTGGGCGGCCATGGGCGATGACTTGTTCCGCCTGGGGCTGGCGCAGGCGCGACAGGTTGCCGGGCAGCAGGGCCGGGCCCATGCCGCCGAGCCGGTCGCCGCCGTGGCAGCGGGCGCAATGTTGCTGATAGAGCGTGTCGGTGTCGGGTGAGGCGGTTGCCAGCAGGCTGAGCGTCGCGCTGGCGGCGAGCGCGAGCACACGGACAATGCGAGAGAGGCGTGCGGAAGAATTGCTTGTCACCGGGTCAGACTCCGTCATTGCTTGAAACACAGGGTGCGACTCAGGCGGGCGAGGTGCCTAGCTGCGTGGGGGCGGTACCGGTCAGGGCCTGGTCCCAGCCGGCCTGGCCTGGCTGCGCCAGGGTGTTCGCCAGCCGGACCACGTCGCCGACGATGATCAGCGTCGGGGGCTTGAAGTCCTCGCGCCGGATCGTCGCTTCCAGCTCCGCGAGGGTCGTCACCGCCATGTGCTGCAAGGGCGTGGTGCCGCGCTCAATCAGGGCGGCCGGGCAGTCCTCGGACAGGCCATGAGCGGTCAGTTCCCGGACGATGGTCGGGGCGTTGTGCAGTCCCATATAGAACACCCGGGTCTGTCCCGGTGCGGCCAGTGCCTGCCAGTTCAGTTCCAGCGCGTGCTCGGCTTTGCGGTGGCCGGTCACGAAAGTGACGCTCTGGGCGTAGTCCCGGTGGGTCAGTGGAATACCGCCGTAGGAGGCACAGCCGGCCGCCGAGGTGATACCTGGCACCACCAGAAAGTCGATGTCGTTATCGACGAGAAATTCCGCTTCCTCACCGCCCCGTCCGAAAATATAGGGGTCGCCCCCCTTGAGCCGGACCACACGCCGCTGCCGGATGGCGAGCTGAACCAGCAGTTCGTTGGTTTCCTCCTGGGGCACGTAGTGGCAGCCACTGGCTTTGCCGACGTGAATGCGTTCGGCCGACGGGTTGACCAGCTCCAGAATCTGCGGCGACACCAGCCGGTCATAGACAATGGCGTCGGCCTGCTGAATTAGCATCAGAGCCCGCAGGGTGAGCAGACCGGGATCACCGGGACCGGCACCGACGATCGCCACTTCGCCCGGGCGCAGGGGCTGTTCCGCGAGCTGGAATTCCACCAGGCAGGTCTTCCTTGGGTTGGGGCTCATGATGCCGCTCCTCAGAGATTGTGAACCGGGATTTCAATCACCGGCGCGGCCACGCGCCGAGGCGTATCCATCACACCGATTTCGTCATTGGTCAGGTAGCAGCCGGGGTCTTCTTCCCAGAAATCGCCCGACACGTTGTAGGCGCGGACCCGGGTGTTGCCGTTGCAGATGTCCAGGTACCGGCAGCTGGCGCACCGTCCCTTGACCGGTCTTGGCGTCTGCCGGAAGCCGCGCATCAGTTCGTCCCCGGCCTCTGACCAGATGCGGGAGAACGGCTGCTGCCGGACATTGCCAAGGTTGTAGTCCCACCAGAAGGTGTCGGGATGGACTTCGCCCAGGTTGTCGATGTTGGCGATGTTCACCCCTGAGGCGTTGCCGCCCCAGTGGCGCAGCCGCTGTGCCAGCGCCGGCGCCTGTTCCGGGTAATGTTTCTGGGCCCATTGCAGCAAGAAGGGGCCGTCGGCGTCGTTGTTGCCGGTGACGTATTCCCGCTCGATGCCACGGCGGAGTTCGTCGTGGCAGTGATCGAACAGCAGGTTCATGGCGTCCCGGGTCATGTCGTACCAGGCGTCCCGCTTGCGGTTCCGACCGCCGCGCCCGGCGTAGTTCAGGTGCGACAGATAGAATTTGTCGATGTCGTGCGTGTCCAGCAGGTCCAGCATGTCGGTCAGCTGCGGAAAGTTGTCCTGAGTGAGGGTGAAGCGCAGCCCGACCTTGATGCCGGCCTGTTTGCACAGCCGGACCGCGTTCATGGATTCGGCAAAGGCGCCGGGCTTCTGGCGGAATTCGTCGTGGGTTTTTTCCAGCCCGTCGATACTGATACCGACATAGTCGTAACCGGCGTCTGCGATGTTCCCGATGTTACCGTCGTTGATCAGAGTGCCGTTGGTGGACAGCCCGACGTAAAAGCCCATGGCTTTGGCGCGGGCGGAGATGTCGAAGATGTCTGGGCGCATCAGCGGCTCGCCCCCGGAAAGAATCAGCACCGGCACCCCAAAGGCCTTGAGATCGTCCATCACCGTATAGACTTCGCCGGTGCTCAGTTCGCCTTTGAAATCGATGTCCGCGGAGATCGAATAGCAGTGCTTGCAGGTGAGGTTGCAGCGGCGGATCAGGTTCCAGATCACCACCGGACCGGCGGGCTTGGGCACCGGACGCACCGGGGTAGGTTGCATCAGGCTCTTGATATAACGGGTCATTCGAAACATAGGCGTTCACTATCCCCTGTTGTTGCCGCGGCCTCCATACCCTTGAAGGAGTAGGCTAGGCGGGTGTGTTACGGTTTTTCAGGCGCAGACCCGTTTTCTTCAGGATCGCCGAGCTGTACAGGATGGTGCTGTCGCGGCAGGCGTCGGCGAGCAGGGCCCGGATCTGCGCGGCCTTGTCCTCCACCTCCTGCTTGCTGGTGCCGTGCACCATGGCGAACAGGTTGAACGACCAGTAGGGCAGGTGCCGGGGCCGACGGTAGCAGTGGCTGACGAAAGGCAGCTCGCCGACCCGCCGGCCGAGATCGGTAATGGCGTCGTCAGCCACGTCCCAGACCGTCATGCCGTTGAACCGGTAGCCCAGCCGGTAGTGATCCGGCACCGCCGCCACCCGGCGCACCACGCCGGCGGCCTGCATGCGCTGGAACCGGGCGAGCACTTCGTCGGCGGGCATGTCCAGGCGCTGGCCGAGTTCGGCCCAGGGGTCCGATACCAGTGGTAAGCCGTTCTGGGTGGCGAGGATCAGCTGGCGGTCGCGCTCGGACAGCACATAGGGCTCGTTGGCGGCCGGATCAGACCGGGAAATGCAGCTGGACATGGAACTCTTCCTCCTTGGGCATGTTGTAGACCGGGTAACCGGTGGCTTCCTCGATCCGGCGCAGGGTGCTGTCGATGGCCTCGGGGGTTTCCGTGGCCAGCACGAACCACATGTTCAGTTGGTGTTCGCGCCGGTAGTTGTGGGCCACTTCGTGAAAACCGTTGACCAGCTCCGTGACCCGGGCAAAGTCCGGTTCCGGGATGCGCATCGCGGCGAGGGTCAGCCCACCCCCCAGTTCGCCGGCGTGAAACATCGGGCCAAAGCGGGTCAGTACCCGCTGATCCACCAGCCGTTGCAGGGTCTCGAGCAGCTCGACCTCTGCCATGCCGAGTTCGCCGGCGACCACGGCGTAGGGGCGTGCCACTAACGGCAGGCCGTGTTGCAGGCGGTTGATGATCTTGCGTTCCCGGGCCGAGAATTCGGGTACCGGAGGCCGTTCGGGCGCGATCTCAATCCTCGCTGACATAGCGTCCCCCTTGCTGCCGGTAGGCTTTGGTGCTGAATAGCACGCAGTGGGGGTAAGGCTGCAGGCCATGCTGGCCAATCAGTGCAGACAGCTGGCCCAGCACCCGTTCCCGATCGACGCCGTGAATCATGCAGAATAGGTTGTAGGGCCAGCTCGGCATACGACGCGGGCGCTGGTAGCAGAGCGTGACGCAGGAAGCTCGGGCCAGGGCCTGGCCAACGGCCTGCACCTGCTCGTCGGGCAGATCCCACACCACCATGGCATTGGCGGTGTAGCCCAGGCTGCGATGCCGGACCACCAGTCCCAGGCGCTTGATCAGTCCCTGTGCCTGCCATTGCCGGACCGCGTGGATCACGTCGGCCTCGCTCAGGCCGCAGCGCTGGGCGAGGGTCTGATAGGGGCGAGCGGTCAGTGGCAGCCCCTTTTCCAGCTGCTGGCGCAGGCGTAACAGGCCCCAGGCGCTGACCGGTGTCGGGGTGTGCGGCGCTCTCTGGACGGCCAGATACTCCATGGTCGGCGTCATGACACCGCCTCCCAGTCGATCGGGAAGCCCAGATCAATGTGGTAGCCCTCCACCATCGGTAAACGCAGAATTGGCAGGCGGAGGTCGTGTTCCAGTTCGTCCAGGCGCTCTTCCAGGGTGTCCTCGTCGGGCGCGGTCATCACGAACCAGAGATTGTATGTGTGCTCGCGGGCGTAGTTGTGATTCACCCCCGGCGAGCGGTTGATGCGGGCGGCGACCAGGTCCAGCTGTTCCTCCGGTGCCGCCACCGCCGCGAGCAGGCTGGCGCCTGCCCGGCGGTGCTCGAAAACCGGTCCGACCCGGCTGAGGACCTGATGCGACTGGAGCGCCTGCAGCCGGGCGATGACCTCGTCCTCGGAAATGCCCAGTTGTCGCGACATCTCCAGATAGGGACGTTCACACACGGGCAGGTCCCGCTGGTACAGGTTGATCAGCTGCTGATCGGTGGTGTCCAGTCTCATGGGCGTTCTCCTCCGGGCCGGAACGGGTCAGTACACGTCGTGCTGCGTGTTGTAGACGTTGAACTTGCCGGTCGGTGTCACCAGACGCTTGTCCTTGATCACCTTCTTCAGCTTGCGGGTCTTGTCGTCCACCACCACCAGCGCGGAGGCCTGCTCTTTGCCGTTCCAGACCGAGAACCAGACCTCATCGCCGGCGACGTTGTACTCCGGTTGCACGACCCGTTTCGGGCCTTCACCGAGATCGGCCCAATCGGCGATGGGCAGCACTTCGTAACCCGCATCCAGATTGTTGATGTCGTACACGGCAACGCTCTGGCTGACGGTTTCGGCCGGATTCAGCGCGGTATCGACGTAGAGGTTGCTGGATTTCGGATGGGTCTTGATGAACAGCGAACCACCGCCCTGGCCATTGAGCGTGCGGACCACTTTCCAGGCTTTGTCCGGGTGACCTTCCGGATCGGTGCCGATCAACTGGATGGTGGGATCGCCCAGATGACTGGTGGCCCATACCGGGCCATGCTCAGGATCGACAAAGTTGGCGCCACGGCCGGGATGGGGAATCTTGCCAACGTCCACCAGCGCTTCGAGTTCCCGCTCCTGCGAGTCGACGACGGCAATCTTGTTGGACTGGTTGGCGGCGGTGATGAAATACCGCATGGTACTGTCCCAGCCGCCATCGTGCAGGAACCGGGCAGCATCGATGGTGGTGATGCTCATGTTCTCCAGATCCTCGTAGTTGACGAGCTGGATCTTGCCGGTTTCCTTGATGTTGACGATGAATTCCGGATGCTTGTGGGAGGCAACGATCGCCGCAACCCGGGGTTCCGGATGGTACTCCTGGGTGTCCACGGTCATGCCCCGGGTGGAAACGATTTTCATCGGCTCCAGGGTTTCGCCATCCATGATCACATACTGGGGCGGCCAGTAAGTACCGGCGATGGCGTACTTGTCTTCATAGCCTTTGAACTTGGAGGTTTCCACCGAGCGGGCTTCCAGCCCGACCTTGATCTTCGCGACCGTGTCCGGATGCTCCATCCACAGGTCGACCATGTTGATCAGGGCATCGCGACCGATCACGAACAGGTAACGTCCGGATGCCGACAGGCGGGAAATGTGCACGGCGTAACCGGTGTCGATGACCTCAACGATCTCCTTGGAATCGCCGTCGATCAGGGCAACCTGGCCGGCATCGCGCAGGGTCACGCTGAACAGGTTGGTCAGGTTCAGCTTGTTCATCTGGCGGGTTGGCCGCTGCTCGGGGGGCACCACCACCTCCCAGGTCGCCTTCATCTCGGCCAGGCCATACTCGGGTGGCTCCGGCGGCTCGTGCAGCAGGTACTTGGCCATCAGATCCACTTCCGCTTCGGTCAGGTCGCCCGAGGTTCCCCAGTTCGGCATGCCGGCTGGCGAGCCGTAGTTGATGAAGGCCTTCAGGTACTCGATGCCGCGCTCCTGGGTGATGTCGGTGGTCAGCGGCTTGCCTGTGGCGCCCTTGCGCAGAACGCCGTGGCAGCCGGCGCAGCGTTCGAAAAAGATTTTCTTGGCGGTCTCGAACTCGGCTTCGGTCAGGTCCGGGGCGCCGGGGGTTCGTACCACTTTCGCGGATTCCGGCGAAATGGCGCTGGGCGTGCCTTCATACGCGGTGCTGGCGGAATCGCCGTTCTGGGGTGCGGCCTGGACCTGGGCGACGCCAAAAGACGCGACGGCAATGGCCAGTGCCAGAGGTTTTATCATCGGGCTGGGGACTCTCATCGGGTTCTCTCCTTGGATTTAAGAGTGCTTCTAGGGTTCGCTTCTTTACCGCCCCCGGCCTTGATCAATGTCAGTTGCGTGTTTTTTATCCAGCAACTACCCAACAGGTGGTATTTCCAATGATTTCTGGTCATAGCTCCGGCTTTTAACCAATATCAAGGTTGCGCTATGCGGGCGTTGCGACGATGCCTTAAAACCAACGGAACGGGAGCCGGTTGTGGTCGCCTCTGGAATCTGGAAATGCTGCGCCGGCGTCCTGCTGCTGGGGTTGCTGAGTGCTGCCGCGAATGCGGACGGGGACGCTGGCCGCGACCAGGCCGAACTGACCAACCTGGTCCTGCAGGACTGCGGGTCCTGCCATGGCTTGACGCTGCGTGGCGGCCTGGGCCCTGCGCTGCGGCCGGAGAACCTCGAGCACCGTTCGGTCGAGGCGTTGGCGGCGATCATCCGTGAAGGCATTCCCGGAACCGCCATGCCGCCCTGGCAACCGCTGCTGAGCCCCGACGAGATCCGCTGGATCAGCCGGCAGTTGAAGTCCGGCGCACTGGTGACACCCTGATGGACCGACTGGAGAGCCTTTTGCCGATGACTCTGCCCCGCCGTCTGACCTACCTGACATTTCTATGGCTGTGTCTGGCCCTGACCCTGGCCGGTTGCCAGAGTACCGCCTCCGTTGCTGAGACGCCCGGGCTGATGGGTACCGGCGATCTCGGCCTGATCGTCGAACGGACCACCGGCTCGGTTCTGGTCATCAATACCACCCGGCACCAGGTGTTGGCACGGGTGGATGGGCTGGGTGACCTGTCCCACGCCTCCGTGGTGTATTCCCGAGATGGCCGGTACGGCTACGTGTTTGGCCGGGATGGCGGCCTGACCAAGGTTGACCTGATCCGGCAGCGCATAGAGCGGCGGGTACTGCAGTCCGGCAACAGCATTGGCGGTGCCATTTCCCAGGATGGTCAGTTCATCGCCGTATCGAACTACGACCCCGGCGGCGTCAAGGTGTTTGACAGCCAGACCCTGGCCCTGGTACTGGACATCCCGGCGGTTTTCACCGACGCCGGCGGTGAAGCGCGGCGCTCCAAGACCGTGGGGCTGGTCGATGCACCGGGCAATCGGTTTTTGTTCAGCCTGTTTGATGGCAACGAAATCTGGGCACTGGATATGGAGAACCCGGAGGCCCGGGTGGTCCGGATGCGCGCCGGTAACGCGCCCTACGACGCCCTGATAACGCCGGATGGGCGCTACTACATCGCCGGGCTGTTCGGTGAAGACGGGTTGTCGATGCTGGACTTGTGGCAGCCGGAACGGGGCGTGGTCGAGATTCTGCCGGACTACGGCAAAGGCGAGCAGCGGTTGCCGGTGTACAAGATGCCGCATCTGGAAGGCTGGGCAGTGGCCGATGGCCGGGCGTTTTTCCCGGCCGTCGGGCGCCATGAGGTGCTGGTGGCGGACATGGCCGACTGGTCCCTGGTCGACCGCATCCCGGTGCAGGGGCAGCCGGTGTTTGTCATGGCCAGTCCGGACAACCGGCAGATCTGGGTGAGCTTCGCGCACCCCAGAAACGACGTGGTGCAGGTGATTGACGCCCGGACCCACGACATTGTGCGTACCCTGGAGCCGGGCAAGACCGTTCTGCACATGGAATTTACGCCCAGGGGGGAGGCGGTCTGGGTGTCGGCGCGCGACAGCGACCGGGTGACGGTGTACAGCACCCGGACTCCGGAGCCGGTGGCGACACTGGCCGCTGAAAAACCCAGTGGCATCTTCTTCACCAGCCGGGCCCATGCCCTTGGTCTTTAGCCGCCAGCGTTGCCTGGCGCTGATGACCCTGACCCGGCCGGTGCACCGCCAGATCTTTGTGGTTTTCCCGGACTGGGTGCACGGCTTTGTCGAATCCGAATCACCAAACTCAGAGGATGTTGTTCCATGACCTTTTACCAGCCCGTTGGTAACGAGATTGAGCTGTTCCAGGCTGCGGCCGAGAACGGGTTACCAGTGTTGATCAAGGGCCCGACCGGCTGCGGCAAGACCCGCTTTGTGCGCTACATGGCGGAGCAACTGGGTCGGCCGGTGTACACCGTGGCCTGCCACGACGATCTCACTGCCGCGGACCTGGTGGGCCGTCACCTGATCGGACCAGACGGCACCTACTGGCAGGATGGCCCGCTCACCCGCGCGGTGCGGGAGGGCGGCATCTGCTATCTGGATGAGGTGGTGGAAGCCCGCAAGGACACCACGGTGGTGCTGCATCCGCTGGCGGACGATCGCCGTGAGCTGCCGATCGAACGCACCGGTGAGCTGCTGACCGCAGCGCCGGGCTTTATGCTGGTGGTGTCCTACAATCCGGGCTATCAGAGCCTGCTCAAAGGCATGAAGCCCAGCACCCGGCAGCGTTTTGTGTCCCTGCGCTTCGATTATCCGTCGGCCGAGGCCGAGCAGCGCATCGTTGTGGCCGAGGCGGGCTGCGATCAGGACCTGGCCCGCCAGCTGGTGCAGCTGGCGGTGGCGCTGCGGAACCTGAAAGATCACGATCTGGAAGAGGCCGCATCGACGCGCCTGCTGATCCATACGGCCATGCTGATCAAGGCCGGATTGCCCGCGCTGGATGCGGTACGGGCGGGAATGATCGAGCCCTTGTCGGACGACGAGGTAACGGTAACGGCACTGATGGAGGTGGTGTATGCCGTATTCGGGAGACCGCAAGACCACTGACCGGGCGGTGGTCCCGGCCATCTGGTATTTGCTGAATCTGCTGGCGTTGCCGGTGCTCGGATTCATGGTCGTGCTGTGGTTGTTTCTGACCGGCAAGGACGCCAGCGAACTGCGGCGTGCGCACACCCGGGCCTGTCTGGTTATGTCGGTGATTGGCGCGGTGCTGATTGGCAGCGGGGTCGGGCTGGCCTGGCTGGCGCTGGGCAACACCGGACACTTCTGGACCTTTGCGCTGGTGTGGGCCATCGTCCTGCACACTGGTTTTGTGCTCTGGGGCATGATTGCCCTGGCCCAGGCGATGTCCGGCCGCAAACCTTATTTCCCGGCGCGCTGGTTGTAGGCGCATGGGTTTGCGGGGCGGGTGTCGACTCATGAACGCAGATGCCGCTTTCTGGCCGGTTAGCCGGCGGCGTGAAAGCCTGCGATCACCGCCACCACCACCGGTGCCCAGGCCTGGGCGGCCAGTCGCCAGCCCTTGGGGGCCTGGCGCATCTCCATGAAATGGTCGACCAGCAGCATGGCTTTGACAATCACCAGACCGAACACCAGCCACGCCAGCCCGTCCGGGCCGATGCCGGTTTGCAGCGCCAGCAGGGGCAGGGCGGTGCAGAGCATCAGAGTCAGGTAAATCGTTAGCATGTCGTGACCTCGCTACGCCAGTACGTAGACCATGGGGAACAGCACCAGCCACACCAGATCGACCATGTGCCAGTAGGAGGCGCCGGATTCCATGCCGTTCATGTCGGTGCCGTCGTAGTCGCCGCTACCCACTTTCACCGCCAGTACAGTCAGGATGATCTGGCCCAGCAGCACGTGCATGAAGTGAAAGAAGGTCAGGAAGAAATAGAACATGAAAAAGGTGTCGGTACCCAGGTGATAACCCTGTCCGTAGAGGTCGGCGTATTCCCAGAGCTTGCCGATGGTGTAGATGGCGGAGACGGCAAGGGCGAGCCACAGACACGGGGCGCTGCCGCGCCGGCCCTGACGCAGTCGGCGCACGGCCGTGGCGACCAGGTAGCTGGCGGTGATCAACGCGGCGGTGTTCAGCAAACCAATCCAGGGGTGTAACACCGCCCGTCCGTTGTGAAAGGTGACCGGGTCGAGGCTGCGGGCGACGGCGAAACCGATGAACAGGATGCCGAAGACCGTCAGCTCGGCAAAGATGAAAAACCAGACCGCGAGGTCGCCGGGCAGTTGCCGGCTCTCGGTGTTGGGTGTCTGTGCCGTCGTCATCGGGTCAGATTGAGATAGAGTTTGGGTAACTGCAGCGGTAGCTGCGCCGGATCGCGGATGACCACAAAGTGGTTGCTGCCGAACACGTAGGGCAGGTACTCGCTGGCCTCGTCGTCGATGGTGACGCAGAACGGCGTGAGGCCGGCCCGGTGGGCTTCCTGCACCGCCATCCGGGTGTCCTCGACGCCGTAGCGGCCTTCGTACAGGTCCAGATCGTTGGGCTTGCCGTCGGTCAGCAGCAGCAGGATCTTCTGGTGCTCGGGGCGGGCCTGGAGCAGGCGGGTGGCCTGCCGGATGGCCGCACCCATGCGGGTGTAGTACCCCGGCTCCAGGGCCTGTATCCGGCCCCGTATGGCTGCGTTGTAGGGCTCGTCAAAGCCTTTCAGGTGATGAAAACGGACGTGGTCCCGACGCCTAGAGGAAAACGCGAACAGGGCAAACGGGTCGCGGCTGGCCTGGAGCGCTTCGCTCAGCAATTGCAGGCCGTCCCGGGCAATGTCGATCACCCGCTGGTGATTGTTGATGTAACTTTCGGTCGACAGTGACACGTCGGCCAGCACCAGGCAGGCGAGGTCGCGCTGGCTTTGCTGGCAGCGCCGGAACAGCTTGAGATCGATCTCGCCCCGGCCCTGGCGGGTCTGGACC
>MDSZ01128221.1_pt1 | contig 11638 bp, 9 predicted proteins | sample 811201 | NCBI WGS metagenome assembly MDSZ01 (sample SAMN05326647, study PRJNA326480) | marine metagenome | isolation source: seawater | place: Indian Ocean: North | collected 2010 | reverse complement strand
GCCTTCATGCGCGCACGCTCGTCCAGCGGCAGTTCGTTCCAAGCGTCTTTCCACGCGCACACCACCGCAGGCCCGTAGACCTCTGTAAGCCCGTAAACGTGTGTGACGTTGATGTTCAGCTCTTCGATCGCGGCGATGACAGCAGCAGGCGGCGGCGCAGCGGCGGTCATCATCTCCACCCGCTGGGGGAAGGCACGCCGCTCGGCGGCCGAAGCCCCGCTGATCAGCGACATGATGATCGGCGCCCCGCACAGGTGGGTAACAGCGTGGTCGGCGAAGGCGTTGAAGATGGCATCGGCCCGGGGCGCGCGCAGGAACACGTTGGTCCCGGCCTGCAGCGTGATGGTCCAAGGAAAGCACCAGCCGTTGCAGTGGAACAACGGCAGGGTCCACAGATAGACCGGGTGGCGCGGCATGTTCCAGGTCAGGATCTGGTTGACCGCGTTGGTGTAGGACCCGCGGTGGGAGTAGACCACGCCCTTGGGCCGCCCGGTGGTCCCGGAGGTGTAGTTCAGCGCCAGCGGATCCCACTCATCGTCGGGCAGGCTGGGTTCGAAGGCAGGGTCGCCGCTGGCCAGCAGGTCGTCGTAGCTGAGTTCCCCGATGGCGGTGCCGCCCGGTCCCTGACTGTCGTGGATGTCGATCACTGGAATATCGCGGCCGAGCTGGGCCAGCGCGTCGCGCGCAATCCCCGAGAGTTCGGTGTCGACGAGGAAGACCTTGGCTTCGCCGTGGTCGAGGATGTAGGCGATGGTGCCCGCGTCCAGCCGGGTGTTGTTGGCATTGAGCACGGCGCCGATCATCGGCACGGCCAGCGCACATTCGAAGGCCTCGGGGATATTGGGGGCGAGCAGGGCGACGGTATCGCCCTTGCCAATCCCGCGGCGGGACAGGGCTGAGGCGAGGCGGCGGCACCGCTCACCCACTTCACCCCAGTTGCGTCGGATATCGCCGTGGATCTGGGCGGTGACTTCGGGAAAGACGCGCTCGGTCCGGCGCAGCATGGATACGGGTGACAGAGGGGTGAAGTTCGCCTGTCGCTTGACCAGTTCGGGTCCGTCGTACGCGCCCATTTATTCTCCTGTCCACTCCGGCATGTGGTCTTTGTTGATGAAGGCGTTGATGCCGGCTTCGGTATCGCGCGCCATCATGTTCTCCGCCATGACCCGGCCGGCGTAGGCGTAGGCTTCCTCCAGCGGCATTTCGGCCTGACGGTAGAAGGCTTCCTTGCCGACACGCACGGCGACGGGCGACTTGCTGACGATGATCTGCGCCATCTCGCGAGAGGTGGCTTCGAGATCGGCGTCGGGGACGACGCGGTTGATCAGCCCCAGCTCCCGGACCTTGTCGGCGGGTAGAAACTCACCCAGCAGCAGCATTTCCATCGCCTGCTTGCGCGAGACGTTGCGAGACAGGGCGACCATGGGCGTCGAGCAGAACAGGCCGATGTTCACCCCAGACGTGGCAAAGGTGGCGTTGTCGGCGGCCACAGCGAGGTCGCAGCTGGCCACCAGCTGGCAGCCGGCGGCGGTGGCGATGCCGCGGACTTCCGCGATGACCGGCTGGGGCAGGCGCACCACCCGCAGCATCATCGACGAGCAGGTCGCGAACAGGTCCTTAAAGTACTGGAAGCCGCCGTCGGCATCCTGCCGCCGCTGGCTCATTTCCTTGAGGTTATGGCCCGCGCAGAAGTGCTTGCCCCCGGTGCGCAGGATCACGGCCTTGACGCTGCGGTCCGCGGCGATGTCGTCGAGCGTGGCGATCAGGGCCTCTAGCATCGCCCCGGAAAGGGCGTTGATGCTCTTGGGTGCGTTCAGGGTCAGGGTGGCGATGCCCCCCGCGTCTTCGCGCAGCAGCAGGTCGTCGGCCGCAGCGGGTTGGTTCATGGCGTCGGTCACGGCGTCAGTCATGGGACTTGTCCTTTTCGGCCCGCTCAGTTGAGCCGAACCGTAGCGTGATCAGGGCGACACCCGCAAGGATGACAAGACCGCCCGCGAGCTTTTCCAGCCCCGGTCGCTCGCCGAGCAGGATCGCCCCGCCCGCCACTGAAAACAGCGGCAGCAGCAGCAGGTAGGGCGCGACCTCGCCCACGTCGTGGCGTCGGATCAGCCGGTTCCAGAGGTAGTAGCCAAAGGCGGTCATGATCACCGCCATATAGACGACCGCACCCCAGACCTCGAAGCCGGCGCGGGTGATGGCGCCGATCTGTCCGGTCTCAAAAATGGCCGACATCAGGAACAGCTGCGGGGTGGCAAAGACCGCCACCCAGGCCGTGACCTGCAGCCCGCTGATATCCTTGAGCCGCCGCACCATCACCTGCCCGAAGGCCCAGGCCATGGCCCCGCCGATTACCAGCCCCACCGACGGCAGGCTGGCGCCGAACTTGCCCTGCCACGTCATCAGGATGATGCCGCAGAAAGCGATGCCGATGCCGAACCACTTGCGCAGGCCGGGTTTCTCACCCAGCAGCAGCGCGCCGAGCATGACCAGAAACGGCACCTCCAGCTGCACGATGATCGCGGCGATCCCCGCCTCCAGCCCCAGCAGGCCGGTGAAGGTCAGGCTGTACTGGATCGCTGCACCGACGATGGCAATCAGGAACAGATTGAAGAAATTGCCCCTTGGCAGCGGGGTGAAGGCAACGAGGATCAGCGCCGTCAGCAAGAAGCGGAACGCCATCAGTAAAATCGGGGGAAAGTCGCTGATCGCGCCCTTGGTGAACACCAGCCCCATTGCCCAGGCCAGCGGCACCGTGACCGCCATCAGCACCTCCAGCGGTGTCAGCCGCCCCAAGGCGTGCCTGCTTTCGTGTCGACGATGGCGCCGTTCCTGACGCCGGATCTGCGGCTTAAGTCGACGATGCGTTTCATGGTGGGCGGGTCCTTGGCGTGAAGGGGCAGGGGGCGGACAGCGCTAGAATGCGGCTGTCATTGCGCTTTCGAGGTCAGCGATCAGGTCGGCGGTGGCCTCCATGCCGATGTTCAGGCGCACGAGGCGGCCGCCGAAATCCTGTCCGGGGCGATCGAGGTCCGGGTAGACCACGGCCAGCGATGTCACCCCGCCCCAGCTCAGCCCGATCCGGAAGATGGCGAGGCTGTCGAGGAAGGTCTCCACCTGCTTGGCCGACAGGCTGTCTTTGAAGGTGAATGAGAACACGCTCGCCGAGCCGGTGAAATCGCGCTTCCAGTGGTCGTGACCGGGGCAGGATGGCAGCGCCGGGTGCAGCACCGTTTCCACGTGCGGGCAGTCTTCGAGCCAGCGGGCAACCGCGAGCGTCGCGGTTTCCAGATAATCGAGCCGCAGCGCGAGCGTCTGCAGCCCGCGCAGCGCCAGTGAGCAGTCGTCGGGTGAGACGGCAAGCCCGAGCTGCCGGTACACCGGGCCGAGCTTTTCGAAGCTGGCCTCATCGCGGACCGATACCGTGCCGAGCAGGATATCGCTGTGCCCGCCGACGTATTTGGTCAGCGCCTGCATGCTCACGTCCACGCCGTGGGCGAAGGCGTCGAACAGCACCCCGGCGGCGTAGGTGTTATCCAGCGCGACCGCGACCCCGCGCGCTTGGGCGGCGGCGACAATCGCCGGAATATCCTGCACATCCATGGTCACCGACCCGGGGCTTTCGGTCCAGATCAGCGCGGTGTTGTCGCGGATCAGGTCGGCGATGCCAGCGCCGATCATGGGGTCGTAGGGTTCGACCTCGACCCCAAGCCCGGCCATCAGGCCCTCGGCCATCTCCTTGTTCGGGCCATAGGCAGAGTGGGGCACCAGCGCGTGACTGCCCGCCGTGCAATAGGCGAAGTAGACCAGCGCAATGGCGGCCTGTCCGCCAGGGACGACAAAGCTGAAATGGGCCTGCTCGAGCTCGGCCATGCGGGCGGCGAGTTCCAGCGTGGTCGGGGTGCCATAGAGGCCGTAGGAATAGCCGTTCTCGGACTGGTTCCAGTGGTCGTTGACCGCGGCTGCGTTCTCGAACACGACCGTCGAGCCCCGGAACACCGGTGTCGCCAGCGATGTGTAGTCGCGGCGGGCTCTGGGATCGGGTTTCAGCAGTCTTGTGCGCCAGTCCATGTGCGCTCCTCTCTTGTTGCCGCTTAGCTGTAGTTCTGTCATGGAGGTCAGGAAAAGAAAAATCGCGCAAGCGGTCGCTTTTTGCTGGCGCGGACGGCGGCAACCAGCGGCGGATGCAGGGGGGCTAAGGCCCGCCGGGAGAGACAGGCACATGCAGGGATTTGACGCCACCGAATATCAGGCCCGGGTCGCGGGGCTCCAGGCCGCGATGGCAGCCGAGGGCCTCGATGCCTTGCTGCTGACCACCGAAGCCGACGTGCGCTACCTCACCGGCTTTCTGACCCGGTTCTGGGAAAGCCCGTCGCGCGCTTGGTTCCTCGTGCTCCCGGCCAGCGGCAAGCCGATCGCCGTCATCCCCTCGATCGGCGCGGCGCTTATGGGCAGGACGTGGATCGACGATATCCGCACCTGGCGCGCCCCCGACCTCGAAGATGACGGCATCAGCCTGCTCACCGCCTGCCTCGACGAAGTGCTGGGGGGCGAGGCCGGTCGGGTCGGGCTGCCCGCCGGTCACGAGAGCAACATGCGCATGCCGCTGCAGGATTTCTGGAGCCTGCAGGCCGCTCGTCCAAACCGGGACTTTGTCGGTGACGGCAACATCGTCCGCGCCGCACGGTCAGTGAAGTCGGCGGCTGAAATCGAGAAAATCCGCCACGCCTGCGCCGTCGCCGGGCGGGCCTTCGGCCGCTTTGGCGAGATCCTGCGTCCGGGCACGACCAAGGCCGCGTTGTTCCGGGGCTATCAGCGCCTTGCGCTGGAAGAAGGCGCAGATTTCGTCCCCTATATCGCGGCGGGCAATGGCGAGTGGGGCTACGGCGACATCATTGCCCCGGCAGACAGCAGCGAGTTCCGCGCGGGCGAGGTGGTCATGCTCGACACCGGCGTCATCGTCGACGGCTACTTTGCCGACTTTGACCGCAATTTCAGCTTCGGGCATCTGCCCCGGAAGGAGGTTCGGGACGGCTTCGCGCGGCTGGTGGAAGCCGTCGATGCCGGGTTTGCAGCCGCAAAGCCCGGTGCGCGCGCCTGTGACCTGTTTTCCGCGATGGATCAGGTGGTTACCGGCGGCAAGAACAGCGCGGATTCGGGGCGTTTTGGCCATGGTCTGGGTATGCAACTGACCGAGTGGCCATCGCTGATCCCTGCAGAAACGGCGGAACTCAAGCCCGGGATGGTGCTGACGCTGGAGCCGTCGATCGAAACCAACGCCGATGGCGCTTTGCTCGTGCACGAGGAAAACATCGTCATCACCGAGACCGGTGCGGCGTGGCTGACCCCGCGCTCGGGGCCTGAGATCACGCTCGTCAACCCGGACTGAGGCCAGCGCCCCTGATGAAGGGCCGCAAATACCCGGTTGGGTGACTAGTCCCCGCGCATGAGCTGCAGCACTGCGCGATGGTAGATGTCCACGGCCTGCTCCAGCTGTTCGATCGACACGTATTCATCGAGCGAATGGCACTGCGCGAGCGCGCCCGGACCGCAGATCACCGCCTCACAGCCGAAGTTGGGCGCATCGGTCGAGCCGCTGAACGAGCGCACCGGGCTGGCCGTACCCAAGCAGGCTTCGCTGGCCGCAAGCAGAGCACGGACCGTGGCCGCGTCCTCCGGCGTCTCCAGCGGCGGAACGTTGAGGTCGTGGTGATCGAAGCTGTAGTCCAGCCCGGGCACGTCCGCCCGGACGCTTTCGACCACCGCTTCGAGTTCCGCTTGCACCGCTTCATGATTTTCGCCGGGAATGGTGCGGCGATCGACTTCGATCCGCGCCCAGTCCGGCACCGATGAGGCGTTGGTTCCGCCGCCAACCACACCGACGCTCAGGGTTGGCGATCCGCACATCGGGTGTGCGGGCCGGGCCGCAAGCTCGGCGGCGTGGTCTTCCAGCGCGCGCAGGATCCGGCCCATGTGGAAGATCGCGTTCACGCCCTTATCGGGCAGGCTGGAGTGCACCGAGACCCCGCGCGTGCGCAGGCCGAACATCATCTGCCCCTTGTGCACGGGGCAGATCGCCAGTTCCGAGGGCTCGGCGATGATGGCGAAATCGACGGGCGGGCCGGTCTCGCCGAAGGCCTTGGAGCCGAGCATGGCGTGTTCTTCATCGACCACGCCGGCGATGATCAGGTCGCCGCTGAGGGTCTCGCCGCCAGCCTGCAACCGCCGCACGACTTCGAGGTAGGCCGCAAGCCCCGCCTTCATGTCACAGGAGCCGCGCCCGTAGACCCGGCCGTTCTCGACCCGAGGCTCGAAGGGCTGGTCGTAGCCCGCTACGCCGACGGTATCGAGGTGCCCGGCGAGCATGACCGTGGGGCCATCGCCGCTGCCACGCAGCCGCCCCCAGACGTTGCGGCGGCCGTCGATGACCGTCTGCGAGCCCAGTTCCAGCCCCAGTTCGCCCAGTCGTTGTTCGTAGAGGCGCGCCATGGCGTCTTCGGGCGGGGGCGTTTCCGCCGGGCCGTCGAAGGGATTGATGCTGGGGGTCGCGACCAGCGCCTGCAGGTCGGTGACAAGGGTGGATTGGCTCATGGGCGGTTGCCTGCCTGCTTTTGGCCGTGGATGGGGAAAGACGCGCTCAGGCCAGGCCAGTCTGGAACAGCCGCCCGCGCCCGGGCAGGGCATCATCGATCCCGCTCAGCCGCAGCATGTGCCACGCCAGTGCGTGGTTGCTCGCGGTCACCGGCTTGCCCAAGGCAGCTTCAGCGGCCTCGATGATGCCGACGGCGCGCAGGCTGGTGCAGGAGATAAAGACGCCATCCACCGATGGATCGCTGCCGATCTCAAGAGCGGCGTCGAGGATCGATTGCGGGGCGATTTTGCCGACCACGGCGTCGCTGTCTTCGAAGAACGAGCCAACCACGCGCACGCTCACGCCGGACTGGGCGAAGTTGGCCTGCATCGCCAGCGTCACGTCGGGGGTGTAGGGCGTCAGCAGGGCGAGGTTCTGAACCCCCAGCGCCGCCAGCGCGGCCTTGGCCGCAGTCAGCGGATTGGTGGCAGCTGCGCCCGGGTGTGCGGTGGTCATGATCTCGGCGACGCGGTCTTCGCCGATGATAGTCGAGCCGGAGGTGCAGCCGTAGCCGACCACGCTCAGCCCCATGTAGCCGGGGATCAGGCTGGCGGCGACGGGCAGTTCCTCTTCCATCCGGGCCAGCGTCTCCGGGGTCACCTGCGTGTCGTTGGCAAGCCGGGCGTGATAGACGCTGACATCGGGCAGGGGGTTGAGCAGCGCGCGGAACTCGGCTTCCACCGATTGATCGGATTCGAGCACGAGCAGGCCCATGCGCGCTCGCGCGCCTTCTCCTGCGTCGGTCTCAAACGACAGGCGCTGCAGGCTCGGGGTGCTCGGGTTGCTTTGTTCACCGTCCATGACTGCCACTCCCTCAGAGGTGAATTCGGGCGCAATCAGTCTGTCGCAATTTTACCGGCGGCTCAATCTACAAAGTCGGACGCTGTGTCTGCCGCGAGTTCCGCTCAGGCTGCGGGCGCCATCCCGTCCACCATTTCGTAGATAAAGAAGCTGATCAGCTGGGGACGGCCCGTAACCCCGGCCTTGAAGTAAATCGCATTTAGCTGGGCCTTGATGGTGCCGTCCTTGGTGCTCTGAACGTTCAGGCAGCGCTCGCGGCTATGCCATTGCCGCCGGTCAGGCTGGCGTGGCCGCCAGTGGCTAACCCGCAATGTTGACGCTCGCTGATGGGCGTAGCAAGGTCAGCCCAATACCGGGCGGTGGCGATCAAACGTCGCCGCCCGCACTTCATTGAACGAGGAGCATCCCATGAGCACGAAACCTGTCGCGCTGGTTACCGGCGCCGCCCAGGGCATTGGCAAAGCCTGCGCCGAAGCGCTGGCCGAGGATGGCTATCACGTTGTGCTGGCCGACGTGCAGGAGAGCGTGAAGGACGCCGCCGCTGCCCTTGGCGGGACCGGGTTGATCTGCGACATGGCCGACCCCGCCGCCATTACCGCCATGTTCGACCATATCGAGGGCGAGATCGGCCCGGTTGCGGCGCTGGTCAACAATGCCGGTGTCGCCATGCCCGGCGACTTTCTGGACTACGACCTCGACGCCTTCGAACGCGTGATCAACATCAACCTGCGCGGCGTCTTTGTGGCGCTGCAGCGCGCTGGACGGACCATGGTCGACAGGGGCATCAAGGGCGCGATCGTCAACATGAGCTCGATCAACGCGCTGGTGGCGATACCGTCGATCCCCGCCTATTGCGCCTCCAAGGGTGGTGTGATGCAGCTGACCAAGTCAGCCTCGCTGGCGCTGGCTCAGCACGGGGTGCGTGTCAACGCCGTCGGCCCCGGCTCGATCGATACCGAAATGATGGCCGGTGTAAACGCCGACCCCGGTGCGATGAAAATGGTGATGTCGCGGACGCCTATGCTCCGGGTCGGCACGCCGCAAGAAATCGCCAACGTTGTCGCGTTTCTTTGCTCCGACAAAGCCAGCTACATCACCGGTGAGACCATCTACGTCGATGGCGGCCGGATTGGCATGAACTATCTTTCACCGGGCCTGTGAACCAGCCGCAGGCCGGAGACAACAGCCCGACGTCCCCCCGCCCGGGGCGTCGGCACAGAACCGGTTAACCGCCCCGCGAGGGGGCCAAACTCAGTATTGTGGATCAGACCATGCAGCACAGTCAGGACTTTTACATCAACGGCCAGTGGGTCGCCCCGCTCGAAGGCCTTCCCTTTGACGTCATCAACCCGTCGAATGAAGAGATCGCCGGAACCATCTCGCTGGGCGGCAAGGCGGATACTGATGCCGCCGTAGCAGCGGCGAAATCGGCCTTCGCTAGCTGGCGTCGTTCATCGATGAGCGAGCGCATGGACCTGCTCGAAACCATCCTCGGTATCTACAAGCGCCGCGCTAACGATATGGCCGAGGCGATCTCGATCGAAATGGGCGCGCCGATCGACATGGCCAAGGTGCAGCAGGCGAGCGCAGGCTCCGGGCACCTGCAGGCCTTCATCGATGCGCTGAAGGACTTCAAGTTCGAAGGCCCGATGCGGGAGGATACGCCCGATACTTACCTGATCAAGGAGCCTATCGGCGTCTGCGCGCTGATCACCCCGTGGAACTGGCCGATGAACCAGATCACGCTCAAGGTGATCCCGGCGCTGGCGACCGGCTGCACCATGATCCTGAAGCCTTCCGAGCAATCGCCGCTCTCCGGCCTGCTGTTCTCGGAGATCATGCACGAAGCAGGCGTGCCTGCGGGTGTTTACAACATGGTCAACGGCGATGGTCCGGGCGTGGGCAGCCAGCTTTCGTCGCATCCTGACGTGGACATGGTCAGCTTCACCGGCTCGACCCGGGCGGGCAAGGCGATCACCATCGCCGGTGCCGAGACCATCAAGCGGGTGACGCTGGAACTCGGTGGTAAGGGCGCGAACATCGTCTTTGCCGATGCTGACGACCGCGCGGTCGCCAATGGGATCAAGCGCTGCTTCAACAACACCGGCCAGTCGTGCAACGCGCCGACCCGGATGCTGGTCGAGCGCTCGCGCTACGATCAGGCGGTTGAGGAAGCCAAGGAAGCCGCTGAGGCGACCGTGGTCAGCACGGCATCTGAGGTCGGCAACCACATCGGCCCACTGGTATCCGAGCTGCAGTTCACTAAGGTGCAGGACCTGATCCAGAAGGGCATCGACGAAGGCGCGCGTCTGGTCACGGGCGGCCTGGGTCGGCCAGAGGGCCTGAACCGCGGCTACTTCGTCCGTCCGACCGTGTTCGCCGACTGTCACAACGACATGCAGGTCATGCGCGAGGAAATCTTCGGCCCGGTGCTGTCGATGATGCCGTTTGATACTGAAGAAGAAGCGATCCGCATTGCCAACGATACCGACTACGGCCTGACCAACTACGTCCAGACGAGCGACCCGGAGAAGGCCCGCCGCGTGGCGCGCGAGCTGCGCACCGGCATGGTCGACATGAACGGTCGGGCGCGGGCTTCGGGCTCGCCTTTCGGCGGCATGAAGCAGTCCGGTAATGGCCGGGAAGGCGGGGAATGGGGGATCGATGAATTCCTCGAAGTCCGCGCCATCGGCGGTTGGCCGACCTGAGGCGACCATCGCTAACTGACCGGCATTCACCTGCCGCTGGGAGCCAGCGGCAGGCCCCGGGCGCGCGCGGCGCGCGGTCATGACGGACCGGCCCAACATCCTGCTGTTCATGGCGGACAACCAGCCCGCCGACCTGCTCGGGTGCTACGGCAACGACGAGGTCAGCACCCCGCATCTTGATGCTCTGGCAGCGCGGGGGCAGAGGTTCGAGCAGGCCTATTGCGTCAACGCCATGTGCTCACCCTGCCGGGCGTCGGTCCTGACCGGGCTCATGCCCAGCCAGCACGGCCTGCACAACTGGCTCGACGACCGGCTGATCAGCCAGTGGCCGGAGAACTGGTCGGCCATCGCCGAATTCAACGTGCTGCCGGTGATGCTCAAGCAGGCCGGCTACGCCACCGCCCTGATCGGCAAATTCCACCTTGGCGTTCCCTTCGTCCCGCAGCTGGCCTTTGACCACTGGGTGACCTTCACTCACGGGCACACGACCAGCTTCTATAACAACGAAGTCATCGACGACTATCAGCGCTATCAGTTCGCCGGACACACGGTCGATTTCTTCACCGACAAGACCATAGAGTTCCTCGAACACCGCGCGGGGCAGGACAGCCCGTTCTTCGCCTTCGTGCCTTACAATGGGCCTTACGGCCACTGGCCCGCGATCAAGGGGCGGGCGGAGAATGAATTCGCAGAGCTCTATGACGACAGCGATATGCACTCCATCCCGCGTGAGGGGCTAAGCGCGGACGTGCTCGAGCGTTTCGGCCTGCGGGTGCAGGAGAGCGGAGGCGTGCGCGAGCAGTTCAAGGGGCCGCTGCTGCTGCCCAACAACGTCGAAGCGCTGCGCAACTATTTCAGCCAGGTCTCGCTGATTGACCACGGGGTCGGCCGCATCCTGCAGACCCTCGATCGGCTAGGGTTGGATGACAACACAATCGTCATCTACACCGCCGACCACGGCTTTTCGCTGGGTCACAACGGCATCTGGGGTCACGGTGCGGCAGCCTTTCCGGCCAGCGCGCATCGGGCGTCCTACCACATCCCGCTGATCGTGGCCGGGGGAGAGACGCGGGCCGGGGCTACCCATGCCGGGCTGGTCTCGCAGCTCGACCTGTTCCCGACCCTGGCAGCGCTGGGAGGTACCGGCACGGGCGCGCCAAGCCTTCCCAGCGCGGGGCGCGACCTCAGCGCCATCCTGACCGGTCGCGGTGCTCCTGACGACGGTCAGCAAGACCGGGCGGTGTTCATGGAGCAGGAAGAGACCCGCGCCATCCGAACCCCCGACTGGCTCTATGCCGCCCGGTTCCTCGGCGCCCCGGCCTTCGCGCTGGGCGATGAACTCTACGATCTGCGGCAGGATCCGCTGGAACGGACCAACCTGATCGACAACCCGCAGCATGCTGAGACGGCCGCCGGTCTGCGCGCCGAAGTCGAGGCTTTTTTCGAGTGCTACAGTCAGCCTCAGTATGACCTCTGGACAGGCGGTCGCGCCAAATCCAAT
>MDSZ01089952.1_pt1 | contig 11638 bp, 11 predicted proteins | sample 811201 | NCBI WGS metagenome assembly MDSZ01 (sample SAMN05326647, study PRJNA326480) | marine metagenome | isolation source: seawater | place: Indian Ocean: North | collected 2010 | reverse complement strand
TTTTTACAAACTCTTTTGCCATTGTGTTTGCGTTCTTTTTTACTTGAATCACATAATCCAGGTACTTGTCTGATAAAGCTTCTTTAAAAGCAACAGCTTTAGCTCCAATTATATGCTCTAAAGGCCCCCCTTGTGTTCCGGGAAAAACCCCTGAATCTAGCAATGAAGAAACAGACCTTAAAATACCCTTTGGTGTTTTAATGCCAAATGGGTTTTCAAAATCATTTCTCATCATTATGATCCCTCCCCTTGGACCCCTGAGGGTTTTGTGAGTTGTAGAAGTAACAACATGACAATAGTCTAATGGATCATTCAAAAGTCCTCTTGAGATTAGTCCGGATGGATGAGCAATATCTGCTAATACCAACGCGCCTACTGAGTCCGCAACCTCTCTTATTTTTTTATAGTCCCATTCTCTACTATATGCGGACGCACCACATATTATTAAATTGGGTTGTTCCTTTTTAGCTGTTTTTTCTAGACTGTCATAATCTATTAAACCATCTTCTTTATTTACACCGTAAAAGTGAGGTTGATAAATTTTTCCCGAATAATTAACAGGAGATCCGTGAGTTAAATGACCGCCATGAGCTAAATCAAAACCTAAAATTTTATCTCCAGGCTTAAGAAGCGCTAGCATAACCGCTGCGTTTGCTTGAGCTCCAGAATGAGGTTGAACATTTACCCAGCTTGCGTCAAACAATTTTTTTAATCTTTCTCTGCATAAATCTTCTATTTCATCAACAACCATACACCCACCATAATATCTTTTTCCTGGTAGCCCTTCCGCATACTTATTTGTTAAGATACTTCCTGCTGCTGCCATGACGTCTTCTGATGCATAGTTTTCAGAAGCGATTAGTTCTATTCCTTCTGTTTGTCTAATCTTTTCTTTTTCAATTAAATCAAATAATTTTGTGTCTCTCATAATACTCTAAATAATGATTAATTTTTACGGGATAAATAGTTATTTTGTGAAATAAATTAATCCTACTATAAAAGTAATGAACATTGAAGAATTAAGAACAAAAATAGATAAAATTGACTCAGATATTTTGAGCTTTTTAAATGAAAGGATGAATATTGTTCATGAGATAGGCGTACTTAAATCCGCGTCAAATGAAAGTGTATACAGGCCAGAAAGGGAAAAGGAAATTATTGATAGGCTTACCAAGATATCTGATGGAAAGTTAAATATTGAATCAATTAAGGCAATTTTTCAAGAAATTTTTGCAGCGGCAAGAAATATTGAACTTCCTGAAAGAATATCTTATTTGGGTCCCGAAGGGAGCTTTACGCATCAGGCAGCTGAAAGCAACTTTGGATCTCAGGCAAAATATTTACCTATTAATTCTATAAAATCAGTTTTTGATTCTGTTGAATCTAAAAAAACAAAATACGGAATTATACCTCTAGAGAATAATCAAGAAGGTATTGTACAAGAAACTATTGATCTTTTAGGGGTAAGTAACTTAAAAATTATTTCGGAGTTACCCTTATCCATAAGTTTTTCCTTTGCTACAAGAGCCAAAGAAATCAATCAAATAAATAAGATTTATTCAAAAGACATAGCGTTTAAACAGTGCAAAGAGTTTATTGAAAATTATTTTTCTGAAGAAATAAAATGTATTCCTGTTAATAGCACTAGCGCTGCTGTAAGATATGCTGATAAGCAAGAAGATTCTGCTGCAATTTGCTCAAGGTTTGCCGCAGTACAAAGAGGGGTTCCTATTTTGTATAATAAAATCGAAGACTCTAAAGAAAATCATACCAGGTTCATTGTTCTTTCAGCTACTGAAAACCAAATAAAATCCAAAACGGATAAAACATCTATATTAGTAAACCTGTCTGATGGCCATGGTGTTTTAGCTAAATTTTTACAAGAGTTCCATGATGCTAAAATTAATTTAACAAAACTTGAAAGCAGACCTGCAAAAAAAGGAACAGACTTTAAATATGTTTTTTATATTGACTTTGAAGGACATTTTTTGAATAGCAATTTTCAAATTATTTTAAAAAGGTACCAAGAGAACATCAAACTTTTAGGTAGTTACCCTAGGATGATTTAATAATTATTTAGGAGCCTCATATCTTTTCCATTTATCTATTACCTCCTGAATATCTTTTGGTAAATCAGTATCAAAAAACACTTTCTTTTTTGTTTTTGGATGAACAAAACCTAAGCTTTTAGCATGAAGCGCTTGTCTATTAATTATTTTAAAACTGTTTTCAACAAATCTTTTATAATTTGAAAACCTATTCCCCTTAACAACATTGTCTCCACCATATGTTTTATCACAAAAAACAGGATGACCTAAGTGTTTCATGTGTGCTCTAATTTGATGAGTCCTCCCTGTTTCCAACTCACATTCAATCAACGATAAGTAATGAATATTTTCTAAAACCTTGTAGTGCGTGACAGCTCTTTTACCTAAAGTGTTTTCTGGATAACCTTCAATAATTCTTCTGTCCTTAAGTGATCTTCTTAAGTTCACACTTATTGTACCTTCATGCTCTTTTGGTGTTCCCCAAATAAGAGCTTGATATTTTCTTTCTATGCTGTGGTCTTTAAATTGAGAGGCAAGAGAATCCATAGCGTTATTTGTTTTAGCAATAACTAAAAGTCCTGAGGTTTCTTTATCAATTCTATGCACTAAACCAGGCCTTCCCTCATTACCTTCCATTTCAGGTAAGTTTTTAAAATGATACATAAGAGCATTAACCAAAGTTCCCTCCCAATTCTCATGTGCAGGATGTACAACCATTCCGGCAGGTTTGTTAACAACTAATAATTCTTCATCTTCATATAAGATATCTAAGTCTATATTTTCAGGTTTTATTTCTGTAGGCTTTATGGGTTTTAATATTTCTACTTTTATTAAATCTTCCGGCTTGACTTTATAGCTTGGCTTGACTTTATTTTTATTTACAGATACGTGCCCACTCTTTATACCTTCTTGAATTTTATTTCTAGTAACATTAGGCATTTTGTCAAACAAAAAAACATCTAACCTTATTGCTGTTTGATTTTCGTCTACTTTTATGGTAGTCTTTTCAAAAAACTTATTTTTATCTTCTTTCATCTTTTTTTGATAATTCCCAAAATTCATCCATTTCTAAAAGAGTCATATCGTTTATTTCTTTTCCACTTTGGAGTATTTTTTTTTCCATAGCGTTAAACCTTTTAATAAACTTTACATTTGTCTTTTCAAGAGATTCTTCTGGATCAGCACCTATATATCTTGCAAAATTTATTACAGAGAAAATAAGATCTCCAATTTCACTTTCTATTTTTTCAGTGTTTTTTCTTTTCTTTAATTCTTTTTTTAGTTCTTGTAGCTCCTCGTCAATTTTATCTAAAACTTGTTCTTTATTTTCCCAGTCAAAACCGACTGTCCTAACCTTTTCCTGAACTCTCATTGCCTTAACTAAAGGAGGAAGGTTTCTTGAAATATTTGACAGTGTCTCTTTCGATTTTCTTTTGCTTCTTTTAATTTTTTCCCAGTTAGCTTCAACTTTTTCTGAGGTATCTGCTTTCACGTTTCCGTAAATGTGGGGATGTCTTTCTTTTAGTTTATTAATAAGTTTGTCAATGATTGAGTTTAGTGAAAATAGTTTTTTTTCTTCTCCTAGTTTAGCATAGAATAGAACATGTAATAGAAGATCTCCCACTTCCTCTTCAATGCCTTCAGGCTCCTTTTTAATTATTGCATCCGAAAGCTCATAAACCTCTTCAATTGTTAAACTTCTCAAAGATTGGAAAGTTTGTTTTTTATCCCAAGGGCATTTTTCTCTAAGCTCAGAAATAACGGATTTTAATTCATTAAGTTTATTTTCAGACATTAGATTAAAAGAATTTTTTATATTAATTAAAGATAAGAAACTGATTTCATAACTTTGTGATTATGACAGAAACTATAATAGCAATTGTTCTTGTTGGGTTTTTCTTTATTGCCCTTTCTTTGAGACTAATCTTAATCAAAGGCGGTGAGTTTAAAGGAACGTGTGCATCTCAGAACCCATACCTTAACCCTAAGGGGGAGCAATGTGGTTATTGTGGTAAAACAGTTACACCAGGTACAGACTGTAAAAAAAGTTAAAATGACACTAATAAAATCTATCTCTGGAATTAGAGGTACTTTAGAAAATATTCCAGGAGAGTCTTTATCAGATTACGACATTAAACAATTTACTTTGGCTTACCATCAAGAAGTAATATCAGCCTATAAAAATCAGGTTGTGGTATTAGGAAGAGACGCAAGGAAATCAGGAGAACACATTATGGGTATTGTTTCAGAAACTTTAATTAATGAAGGTTGCGACATTATTGATATAGGTTTGGTAACAACACCCACACTTGGTGTTTGCACAAAAAAACTGAATGCGTCTGGAGGGATTATGATATCAGCAAGTCATAATGATGAAAAATGGAATGCTTTAAAGCTATTAAATAATAAAGGTGAATTTTTATCTCCTGATAATGTTGCCCTTATAATTAAAGATATTAAGCGCAGCTCATACCCATCGACAAAAGGTAAAATAACTCAATATGATAAAGCTCTTGCTGACCATATAGATCTAGTGCTTTCTCAAAAAGAAGTCTCGAAGAATATAATTTCATCAAGGTTGTTTTCCGTTGCTGTAGATGGAATTAACTCAGTTGGAGGAATTGCTATCCCTGAATTTTTAAACAAGTTGGGTATTGAAAATATTAAAAAAATTAATTGTATTCCGGACGGAAAATTTGCCCATAACCCTGAACCGTTACCGGAGAATCTGACAGAGATATGTGATGTTATTAAAAAAGGGAATTTTGATCTGGGTATTGTTGTTGATCCTGATGCTGACAGGTTATGTTTGATAGACGAGAACGGTGAACCGTTTGGAGAGGAATATACACTAGTAGCAGCAGCAGAACATATTATATCAAAAATAAAGAAACCTGTAACTTGCTCTAATATATCATCCTCTCTAGCTCTAAAAAAAATTACCGAATTATATCATGGTACCTACTTCTCATCTCCTGTAGGAGAAATTAATGTTGTTGAAAAAATGAAAGAAAAAAATGCAGATATTGGCGGTGAAGGTAATGGTGGAGTTATTTTTCCGTCAACACATTATGGTAGAGATGCTTTAATTGGTATAGGTTTAATCCTTTCTCTTCTTTCTGAAAGAGACATTTCATTGTCTGAATTAAAAAAATCTCTTCCTTTCTATTATATACACAAAACAAAAATGGTATTTAATGGTAGTTTAGGTAAAGTGATTTCCCATCTTTCAAAGGAATATTCAAACTATGATATTGATTTAAGGGACGGAATAAGAATAGACTTTTCTAATTCATGGACTCATATAAGAAAATCAAACACGGAGCCAGTTATAAGAATTTACTCAGAAGCTGAAACATCTGAAAAGGCAAGTGAGTTATCTACCGAAATAATTTCTAAATTACAGTTGTTATGAATGTTTACTTTGATAATGCTGCTACTACTCCTATCTCTAAAAAGGTATTAGATAAGATGATTCCTTACATGGAAGAGGGCTTTGGTAATCCATCTTCTATTCACAAAAGAGGAAGAGAGATAAAATCTGTAATTGAAAAATCTCGATCAAAAGTTGCAGATATTTTATGTTGTGAGCCTGGTGAAATCTTTTTTACTTCTGGGGGCACCGAAGCTGATAATATGTTTATTATTAACACTGTATTAGAAAAAAAAATTGACACGATTATTACATCTAAAGTTGAACACCATGCGGTTTTACATTGTTGTGATTATTTAAATAAGACACAAAATATTAATATAAAATATGTCTCAATTAATGAAAAGGGGGAAGTAGATTTAGAAGACCTTGAAAAGATAATTTCTATTAACAAAAACTCGCTTGTATCTCTAATGCATGGAAATAATGAGATTGGAAATATTAATGACCTAAAAAAAATCTCAAAAATTTGTGAAAAAAACAATGTGATTTTTCATTCTGACACAGTTCAAACCGTTGGACACTATGCAATTGATTTAAATAAAATTAATATTCATGGAATAGTAGGTTCTGCTCATAAATTCCATGGACCAAAAGGAATAGGGTTTCTTTATCTAAATAATAAACATAAAATTTCCCCTTTCATTCATGGCGGAGCTCAAGAAAGAAATATGAGAGGTGGCACTGAAAATGTTTACGGTATTATTGGGTTATCAGAAGCTTTAAATCTAGCATATGAAAACATGAATGAACACAGAAAAAAAATAATATCTTTAAAAAAGCATATGATTAAATCATTAGCTAAAAAAGTAAGAGGCGTAAAATTTAATGGTTTGTCTTCAGATATTGAAAAAAGTCTTTATACTGTTTTGAATGTAAGCATTCCTAATATTGAAGATCAGCAAATGTTCTTGTTTAATCTGGACATAAATAATATTGCAGCTTCTGCGGGTAGCGCTTGTTCTAGCGGTTCAGATTCAGGGTCCCATGTCTTAAAAGAAATAAAAACAGAGAAAGGGTTTGTAAATGTTCGTTTCTCTTTTAGTAAGTATAACTCTTTAGAAGAGGTTGATTATGTTTCAAATAAGATTGTTGAAATTATTAACCTTTAGAAAGGGTGAGCCAACCATATAAAAAAACCATATATAGCATACCTAATAAATCTTGTTAGGGAATAAATCAAATACTTTTTTCTATCAAAACCTACAGCACCTACTACAGCACATGTTGCAGAGAAGGGTAATGGAGTGATTGCAGCAACCACAATAAACAACCAACCAAAAGTGCTGATTTTTCTTTCGTATTTTCCAATGACATTTTTTTTCATAAAATCATATAACCATGTGTTATGTAAATACTTTCCAAAATTAAAAGCAGCGAAGCCTGCTAAATATGAAAGAATTGAAAACGTTGTCACATAAAAAAAATAAGCACTTAAAGGCCGGGAAGTTATAGCCCATATCATAAAGAGCTCAGGAGGAATTAAGCCCAAAATTAACTCTGACATAAAAAACAATAAAAAAACAAACACGGAAGGAAGATCTAATGAAACTTGGTTTTTTAATGATGAAAGGTCAATGTAGCTAAATGTGATTTTATAAAAACCTAATGCAAACGCGAAGAAAAGCATGCCTTTTAGAAAGTTTTTTAACAAAAAGATTAGCCTAACTTTATCTCTCTTTAACATTATGACTTGGTTTATCTTTAAATTTAATAATATAAACTAATTATATATATTTTTGTTGCATGAATAAAAAAATGTCACTCTTTGCTGATTCATTGCTAAAAAATTACGGATCTAAAACAGTAGTTGATAATGTTACTGTTAAGGTTAAGCAAGGCGAAATAGTTGGGTTGTTAGGACCAAATGGCGCTGGAAAAACTACTACCTTTTACTCAATCGTAGGTCTTATAAAACCAGATTCTGGGCTAGTATTTATAGGAGATGAAAATATTACAAAGCTACCCATGTACCAGAGAGCAAGAAAAGGGATAGGATATTTAGCACAAGAAGCTTCAGTGTTTAGAAACTTATCAGTAAGAGATAATATTTTAGCAGTGCTTGAGGGAACGGGTTTAAGTAAAGATGAACAAATAGCAAAAACAGAAAAACTTTTATCGGAATTTGGCTTAGAAGATGTCCAATACAGCATGGGAATGGTATTATCAGGAGGTGAAAGAAGAAGAACCGAAATTGCTAGAGCATTAGCAACTGAACCAAAATTTATTTTATTAGACGAACCTTTTGCGGGTGTTGATCCTATTGCCGTTGAGGAAATTCAGTCTATTGTTTATTCTCTTAAAAAGAAAAACATTGGTATTTTAATAACAGATCATAATGTTGATGAAACTCTTTCTATAACAGATAGATCTTATTTAATGTTTGAAGGAAAGCTCCTTAAATCAGGTACTTCAGAAGAACTTGCCTCAGATGAACAAGTAAGAAAATTATATTTAGGTCAGAGGTTTGAGCTTAAAAGAAAGATTTAGTAATGAGCTTATTTACCTTTTTTGCGCGTTTTTTTTTAAGGCGAAGAGAGAATGCAATTTCTTATTTTACAAAAAACCCAATTGATCATCAAAAACAAATTTTTGATTCTTTAATTAAAAAGGGTACCGCAACTTCATATGGCAAGGAATTTGATTTTGTGAATATTAAATCCTATGAAGAGTATTCTGCCATAGTTCCGGTTGTTGATTATGAAGATTATTTTAAAAACATAAAGATGGTTCTTGAAGGTAAAACTAATATTATATGGCCATCAAAAATAAAATGGTTTGCAAAGTCTTCAGGCACAACTAATGATGTTAGTAAGTTTATTCCTGTTTCAGAGGAGTCTCTTAATTTAAATCACATGAAAGCAGGAAAAGATTTGCTTTCAGTCTATCTTAAAAACAACAAAAAATCTAAGCTTTTTGATGGTTTAGCTTTAGCTCTTGGAGGCAGTAAACAAATCACACCATTTGATAAAAAGAAACAAATTTTCACAGGAGATATCTCAGCTATTTTATTAAAAAACCTTCCTTTTTGGGCATCATACTTAAGAACTCCAAGTATTAATATTGCTCTTATGCCAGAGTGGGAAGAGAAAATAAAATTGATGGCAGAAACAACCGCAAAACAGAATATTACTAACTTATCAGGAGTGCCAACATGGACTATTGTCTTAATAAAGGAGGTACTAAAAGCCACAGGAAAAAAGAACATATTAGATGTGTGGCCAAATCTTGAGCTTTTCATTCATGGGGCAGTGTCCTTTAAGCCTTATGGAAATTTATTTAAAGATCTAATCCCAACTAAAAAAATGAACTATCTAGAGACTTACAATGCCTCAGAGGGTTTTTTTGCTTTTCAGGATGACCCTAATACCAGCGCAATGTTGTTGCTTACTAATCATGGAGTTTTCTATGAGTTTGAAGATATAAATTCTAAAAAAATAACAGATATTTCTGGCGTAGAATTAGATAAAGATTATGCATTAATAATATCCACGTATTCAGGGTTATGGAGATACAGGATTGGAGATACAATTAAGTTTGTTTCTTTGAAGCCTTTTAAAATCCTTATAACAGGAAGAACCAAACATTTTATAAACGCATTTGGTGAAGAGGTTATTATAGATAATACAGATACTGCGTTATCAATAGCCTGTAAAAAACTCAACTTGTCTTTTTATAATTATTCAGCTGCCCCTATTTACATAACAGGAAAGAAAAGAGGGGCCCATGAGTGGATTATAGAATTTATAAAAGAGCCAAAAAATAAGGGCCAATTCATTAGCTTGTTAGATGAAGAATTAAGAAGAGTTAACTCAGATTATGATGCTAAAAGATATAAAGATATAGCGCTCAAGAAACCAAAAGTTCATTTTGTAAAGGAAGGGTTCTTTGATTTCTGGCTTAAAACAAAGAAAAAGCTTGGAGGTCAAAACAAAATACCAAGGCTCTCTAATGACAGAGTATATTTAGACAGTATGCTTGACCATATTAATCTTTTTCAATAAAATCAAAGGTTGATAAGATACTTGGCTTTCCATTAATAACAGCAATATTATGCTCAAAGTGAGCAGATGGTTTTCTGTCTTTAGTAACTACTGTCCACCCATCACTTGCTTGCTCTACATCTTTACTCCCAAGGTTAATCATAGGCTCAATAGCAACCACTAATCCGTTTTTGATTTTTGGACCCGTGTTTTCTTTACCAAAGTTTGGTATATCTGGCTCTTCATGTAAACTTTTCCCTAGGCCGTGTCCTACCAATTCTCTTACAACTCCATATCCATGACTTTCTGTGTAATTTTGTATTTCAGAACTTATATCACCAATTCTATTTCCAACTTTTAATTTTTCAATACCTCTATACAAAGATTCTTTAGTTACCTCTAAAAGTTTTGTTATTTTTTTATCTACATCACCTACGGTAAAAGTATAAGCATGATCACCATAATAATTGTTTTTTAAGACCCCGCAATCAATAGAAATAATATCTCCATTTTTTAAAGGGGAGCTGTTTGGAATACCATGTACTACTTGTTCATTAATTGATACACATAATGAATTTGGAAATCCATACATCCCAAGAAAACCAGGTTCGGCATTGTGGTCTCTAATATAAGTTTCTGCAATTTTGTCTAGGTCTAGGGGAATTGCTCCTGGAAAAATGTATTTTTTTAATTCACCAAGAGTTTTAGATACCAAAAGAGCACTTTCTCTAATACGCTCTATTTCCTCTGAGTTTTTATAAATTATCATCTATTTCCCAAGCATCTTTTTTGGGTCAACCCATTTATCAAAATCTTTTTCTGAAACTAGCTTTAAACTTAATGCAGCCTCTTTAAGGGTTAAGCCTTCTTCGTGAGCTTTTTTAGCAATTTTAGCAGCATTGTCATATCCAATGTGAGTGTTTAAGGCTGTAATTAACATTAAGGAGTTTTCAAGTTTATCTTGAATTACAGTGTGGTTTGCTTTTATGCCAATAACGCAATTTTTATTGAATGAGTTGGCAACATCTCCTAATAACCTAGCAGAGTTTAAGACATTATGTGCAATCATTGGCTTAAAAACATTAAGCTCGAAATGACCACTCATTCCACCTACTGAAACAGCAACATCATTTCCTATTACCTGTGAGCAAACCATAGTCGTAGCCTCACATTGAGTTGGATTAACTTTTCCAGGCATAATAGATGAGCCTGGCTCATTTGCAGGTAAATTAATTTCTCCTATACCGCTTCTTGGTCCTGAGGATAACATTCTTATATCATTTGCAACTTTCATTAATGCTACAGCGCAACCTTTTAGAGAAGAAGAAGCCTTAACCATTGCGTCATTTGCTGCGAGAGCTTCAAATTTGTTTTTTGCCGTCTTAAAATTATAACCAGTAATTTCAGATATTTTTTCTGCTACAAGCTTTGAATACCCTTTTGGGGCGTTAAGACCAGTTCCAACTGCAGTTCCTCCTAGAGCTAATTCTGAGAGGTGATTTAGAGATTCCTTCATGGTTTTAACAGAATTTTCAAGTTGCGTAAAATATCCACTAAACTCCATTCCAAGAGTTAAAGGGGTGGCATCCATAAAATGAGTTCTTCCGATTTTAACTACATCCTTGAATTCGTTTGATTTATTTTTAATTTCTTGAGCTAGATTCTCAATAGATGGAATAGTATAGCTGTTTATTAGGTGGTAAGCTGACATATTCATGGCAGTTGGAAAAGTATCGTTAGAAGATTGAGACTTATTTACGTCGTCATTTGGATGAATGGTTTTCTTTTTATCAGTTAGCTTACCACCCATTACCACATGAGCACGGTTTGCAATAACTTCGTTCACATTCATATTAGATTGAGTTCCGCTCCCTGTCTGCCATACTGATAAAGGAAAATGATCCATTAGCTTTCCATCAATTATTTCTCCACACACACCAACTATAACTTCCATTTTCTTTTTGTCTAAAACCCCTAATTCATAATTTGTTTCTGCTGCAGCCATTTTAAGGACAGCAAAGCTTTCAATTATTTCCCATGGCATTTTCTCAAATCCAATATCAAAGTTTTGTAATGATCTTTGAGTTTGTGCCCCCCAATATTTATCTGAATCAACTTGTATATTACCAATTGAATCTTTTTCAGTTCTTTTGCTCATATTATTGTAAAATTAA
>MDSZ01062117.1_pt1 | contig 11638 bp, 8 predicted proteins | sample 811201 | NCBI WGS metagenome assembly MDSZ01 (sample SAMN05326647, study PRJNA326480) | marine metagenome | isolation source: seawater | place: Indian Ocean: North | collected 2010 | reverse complement strand
TTCATGGCAGCAAAATCCGCCTTGGCCATGTAGACTTCGCCGCGCACCTCGATCACGTCGGGAAAGCCCGCCCCGGCGAGGCGCGCCGGCACGTCCTGCAGGGTGCGCAGGTTCTCGGTGATGTTCTCGCCCACGGCGCCGTCGCCCCGGGTCGCCCCGAGCTGAAACACGCCGTCTTCGTAGGTCAGGGCGGCGGACAGGCCGTCGATCTTGGGCTCGCAGGTGAGCTCCACCGGCTCGTCTTCACCGAGGCTCAGGAACCGCCGCACCCGCCCGAAAAACTCGACCACATCGTCGTCGTCAAAGGCGTTGGACAGCGAAAGCATGGCCTGCGCGTGTGTCACCTTGGCAAAGCCCCCCGCCGGCGCTGCGCCTACGGTCTGGCTGGGGCTATCCGCGGTGACAAGATCGGGAAAGCGGTCCTCGATGGCCAGCACTTCAGCGCGCAGGGCGTCGTAGTCGGCGTCGCTGATGATCGGATCGTCGTGCTGGTAGTAGGCAGCCTCAGCCTCGGTCATGCGGGCGCGAAGCGCCGTCAGCCGGGTTTCGGCCATCAGGCGGTCGCGCGGGATCGCGGGCGGCTTCGGGTCGGGCCCGGTCATCGCTGGCTGTCCCGCAGCAGCGCCTGCGCAGCGGCCTCGGCTTCGGGGGTCAGGCTGTCACCGGCGAGCATACGCGCGATTTCCAGCCGCCGTTCGTCGGCACTCAGCGGTCGCACGTCGGTGGTCATGTTTGGCGCGCTGTCACTCATGCCGCCAGAGCCACCGTCACGGGCGGCGGCGTCGCTCTTGGACACGCGCAGATGATGGGCGCCCTTGGCGGCGACCTGCGGGCTGTGGGTGATGACCAGCACCTGCACCCGGCGCGCGAGCTTCTGCAGCCGCCGACCCACAGCCTCGGCCGTTGCCCCGCCCACGCCCGCGTCGACCTCGTCGAACACCAGCGTCGGCAGTGGATTGTCGTTGGCCAGCGCCACCTTGAGCGCCAGCAGGAAGCGCGACAGCTCACCGCCCGAGGCGGTCTTCTGGATGCCGGTGAAGGCCGCCCCGGCGTTGGTGGCTGCGGTGAAGGTCACCGCGTCCACCCCCAGGGCGCTGCGACCCTCCGCGTCGGTGACAATCTCGGTGCGGAACCGTGCTTGTTCGAGCTTCAGGACCGGTAACTCGCCCATGACGGTCTGGTCGAGCCGCAGGGCGGCCTCGTGTCGGGATGCGCTCAGCCGCTGGGCGGCCTCGTCGTACTGCGCCCGGGCCCGGGCCAGCGCGGCTTCGAGGGCCTCCATATGCGCGCTGCTGTCGTCCAGCGCTTCCAGACCCCGGCGGAAGCGGTCCAGCAGCGGCGCCAGATCATCGGGCGTGCCGCTGTGCTTGCGTGCGAGTTCACGGTAGCGGAACAGCCGGTCTTCGACCTGCGCCAACGCGGCCGGATCAGCCTCCAGCGCCTGTTCGACCGCCTGCAACTGGGACAGCGCTTCGTTGACTTCGACCGCCGCACGGTCGACCGCCGCCAAGGCGGGCTGCAGGGCCTCGCCACCGCCACGCTCGGCGGCGCGTTCGAGCGCGCGATAGGCTTGATTCAGGCGCGCATCAGCGCCCTCGCCAGAGGTATCACCGCCCTCGCCATCGGCGCTGCCACCGCCACCGCTGCCAGCCCCGGTGCCCCCGCCGTAAAGGGCGTGGGCGGCCTGCTCGACCGCTTCCTGAACCCCGGCCATGTTGGCAAGCAGGCCCCGCCGTCCTTCCAGCCGCGCGACTTCGCCGACTTCGGGCGCCAGCTCTTCGAGTTCTTCCGTAGCGTGGCGGAGATAGGATTCTTCGCGCTGGGCCTGTGCGAGGTCTTCGCGCGCGCTGTCCAGCTCGGCCTCGGCCGCCTGCAGCGCTTGGTGGCTGCGCTGAACCGCCGACAGCAGATTGCCATGGCCGGCAAAGGCGTCGAGCACGCTGCGATGGTGGGCTGGGGAGAGCAGACCGTGCAGGTCAAACTGCCCCTGGATCTCCACCATGGTCTCGCCCAGACGGCGCAGGGTACCCGCCGAGGTTGGTTCGTCATTGACGAAAGCGCGGCTGCGGCCATCGGCCTGGATCACCCGGCGCAGCACCAGCTCGCTGTCGTCGATCTGCAGACCCAGCTCGCGCAGCTCGTGAAACACCGGGTGCCGGTCTGGCACGTCGAAAACTGCGGTAATCGAGGCCTGCCGCGCGCCACGGCGGATCATGTCTGGGCTGGCCCGCAGGCCGATACAAACACCCAGAGCGTCGAGCAGGATCGACTTGCCCGCACCGGTCTCACCGGTGAGTGTGGTCAGCCCCATGCCCAGCTCCAGATTGAGCTGGTCGATCAGGACGAAATCACGAATGGACAAAGTCGTGAGCACAGCGCCCTCTCATTCCCGTATCAGCCGAAGGGGTTCAGGCGTCCGATACCGCCACCCTTGGGTCTGATATGGCGCGGCGGAGGGCCTTCAACAATCTCATAGGCCTTGAGATACCACGTGCTGGCCGGGAAGTTGTGGCCGAGCAGCACGGCTGTGTTCCGCGCCTCCTGCGTCAGGCCAAGGCTCACGTAGACCTCGATGATGCGATACAGCGCCTCCTCGACGTAGGTAGAGTCCGGGAATTCGCTGACTACGTTCTGATAGCGGGTCAGCGCGGCGAGGAATTCCTTGCGGTGGTGGTAGAACTTGCCCGTCACCAGCTCCTTGGCCGCCCGCTGGTTCTTGATCGCGTTCAGCTTGACGCTGGCGTCGAGCGCATAGTCGGTGCCGGAGAACTTGTTGATCACCTCGAGCAGGAAGGTTTCGGCCTGTCGGGTATCACCCTCGTCCTTGTCGACTTCGGATACCGAGCGGTAAGCGCTGACCGCGCGCAGGTAGTAGCCGTAAGCAATATCCGGGTGACCACCGTGGTCGCGGATGAAGCGGGAGAGGACGGCGACCGCCTGCTCGTATTCCTGACCTTCAAAGTAGTAGCGGCCGGACAGGATCAGCGCTCGAGGCGCCTCGACCGATGTCGGGAACTGTCGGTCGATTTCATCGAGCAGCCGGGCTGCCTCGATGTAGCGCATGCCATTGATCGAGCGCTGGGCTTCTTCAGCCAGCTCGTCAATGGTATCCGCCTCGGTCTGCAGTCGCACGACACGATCCACCCGGTCTTCGCAGGCGGTCAGGGCGAAGAGGGCAAGCAGGCCGACAAACAGGGACAGGATCGATTTCAAGGCTTGGGCTGACCTCGCAGAATGGGCTGTCAGGACACAGGGAGCGCAGCTTGGACCCGGGGTCAATCGCCAGAGTGCTCGCCGCATAATCCTGCCGCCGTTTTAGCGCCGGAAGTGGTCCATGGCTACAACTTTGCTGGCGACACTCTCTTCTGTCCAACGCCAAGCCGTCTCATCGGCGAACAGGGCGCGCAGCAGGGCCGCATGCAAGGCGTGACCCGCCTTGTACCCCTGATAGTGCGCAAGGATCTGCACCCCGCCGAGGTACATATCGCCCATGGCGTCGAGCACCTTGTGACGGGCGGGTTCGTCCGGGAAGCGCAGCCCCTCCGGATTGCGCACGCCTACCGCATCGAAGACCACAGCATTGGCCAGCGACCCGCCACGAACCAGCCCCTTGGACTGCAGGGCCGGCAACTCACTGGCTTCCACAAATGACCGCGCCGCCGCGATTTCAGCATTGAAAAACGCCGGCTTGGCCTCGCCGGAAAACGACTGCGCGCCGATCCCGATGGAGGCAAATTCAATCCGTGCGGTGAAGGTTGCGGTCTCCTCGCGGTTCTGGAGCGGTATCAGGGTCGCGTGACGGTCGTCGTAGGACACCCGCACCTGGCGCCGCAGCTCGACCATGGGGGCGACGCAGTCCTGCTCGAAGATGCCGGCTTCTTCGATCGCCCGGACCCACGGCAGGGCTGAGCCATCGAGGATCGGCACTTCCGGGCCGTCGAGGGTGATCAGCGCGTTGGTGATGCCGTAGACCCGAAAGGCTGCCATCAGGTGCTCGAGCGTGGAAATACTGGTCCCGCCCTCGTTGGCTATGCGAGAGCACAGCGGTGCAGCGACCAGTCGGCCCGGAGCCACAGGCACGTCGGCGACCTCGGGCAGGGAATCAAGCCGTCGGAAAATCAGGCCATGACCAACACTCGCGGGAGCTACGGTGCAGGACACCGGCACGCCGGCGTGAAGCGTGAGACCCGAGAGCCGCAAGGGCTGGGAGAGAGTTCGTTGGTTTGTCACGGGCCACCATTCCTTCGTCATTGTCACGGGTGTGCGTCACCCCGCCCCAAAAAGAAAGGGCGAAGGTGCCTTGGCACCCCGCCCTGAGGGAGAATAGTGGTGGTAAGTCGGTGGTTTTGTGACTTCCTGCTGTAATCAGTTCATCTGACGACGGAGGAAGGCGGGAATGTTGATCTCAGACTCATCGACATCCAGAGGGTCGACCCCCGTTGGTGTCGTCGAGAGGTTGGTCAGCGCAGGCTGCTGACCGGGGCCGTTCAGGCCACGGGTTGCAACCGGTTCTGCGGGTCCGTCGGGCTTGAAGGCAGGCCGGGCAAGCCGGTCGAAACCGTTCTCGCGAACGCGGCGTTCCCGCTCTTCGGCTTCATGCACATCCTGCGCGGTCGTGGTCTTGGAAAAACCGCCACGGGCGAGACCCTTGAGGAAGCCGAGCGCACCACTGGGCCGAGCCGTCTGGTCGGGCTCAGGCGAGGTTTCAGCGCGGGCTTCATTGCGGGCTGGTTCTTCCATCCCGGCGAAGGGGTCGTCCCTTCCACCAAGGGGTTCGAACAGCTGCGGCTCGGCGGCTGCGACGGCTGGCGCTGCCGGCGCAGCAAGTTCCTGCCGCGCCTGTTCTGCGCGGGCCTGCGCGGTCATCAGGTTGCTTGGCTGCGGGGCTGGTTCGGCGGCCTGAGCGACAGCCGGAGCGGGCGCGGATGCCGGCACGGGTGCCGACACTGGTGCCGCGGCCACTTCTTCACGGTGCTGGGTTGCCTGCGCCGCTGACTGGCTGTTGTAAGCCTCCCGCATGTCCATCAATTCATTCCGCGCAGGCGGGGTGAGCAGGGTTTCAGGCAGCGGCGCAATCGGGTTGCGCGGCTTTTCCATCACCGGGGCGTCAGCCGCTTCAACGGCCTGCGGTGCCGGGGTGGGTTCGGCGGCTGGCTTGGGTGGATTGGCGACAGCGCGCGCGAATTCCATCGAGCCGGGCACGCCTTGGATCGTGTGGATTACGCCGCCGGTGCCGCTGCCAATGGTGAAGGCGCCGCCGCGCCCCTTGCTGGCCACGTTGGTGGCGGGTGCAGGGGGTGCAATCGGGGTTGGCTTGACCGGTGCCGCGGCCGAAGGCGCGAGGCCCAGTTCCTGCCGCGCAAAACCGTTGGTCGGGGTCGCCTCCTGCTGTCCCAGTTCCTCGTCGATCCCGGTTGCGACGACCGAAACGCGGACCGTGCCGTCGAGCGATGGGTCAATCGACGTGCCGGTGATGATGTTGCTCTCCGGCATGACTTCGCGGGTGATGCGCTTGGCGGCTTCGTCGACCTCGTACATGGTCAGATCGGGGCCGCCGGAAATGTTCAGCAGAACGCCCTTGGCCGACTTCAGGTTAACGTCGTCGAGCAGCGGGTTCTTGATGGCGCGCTCGGCCGCGTCCAGCGCCCGGTTTTCGCCATCGGCCTCGCCCGTGCCCATCATCGATTTGCCCATAACGGTCATCAGCGCACGCACGTCAGCAAAATCGAGGTTGATGTTGCCCGGGCGGACGATCAGGTCGGAAATTGCCCGAACGCCGTCGTACAGCACTTCGTCGGCCATCTTCAGCGCGTCGGCGTAGGAGGTATTTTCGTTGGCAATCCGGAACAGGTTCTCGTTCGGGATCACGATCAGGGTGTCGACGGTCGAGGCGAAGAGGTCGATGCCTTCCTCGGCCTGACGCATGCGCACCACGCCTTCGAATGCGAAGGGCTTGGTCGCGACGCCGACAGTCAGGACACCGCGCTCCTTGAGGGCTTTGGCGATCAGCGGGGCTGCACCGGTGCCGGTGCCGCCGCCCATGCCAGCGGTGATGAACACCATGTTGACGTCACCGATCTCGTCGAGCACGTCCTGCAGCGATTCTTCCGCTGCCGCGCGGCCCACCATGGGGTTCGCGCCTGCGCCCAGGCCCTGCGTGGCCATGGTTCCCAGTCGCACGCGACGGTCGCTGAGCGACATCTCGAGCGCCTGTGCATCGGTGTTGGTTACGGCAAACTCCACGCCTTGGAGGTCTGCCTGAATCATATTGTTAACAGCGTTTCCACCGGCGCCGCCGACGCCGAGGACGAGGATCCGGGGCTTGAAGATCGACTTCTGATCCGGGACGCCCAAATTAAGAGCACACATAAAATTCTCCACCAGTATCTTGTGCGACTGAGTCGCTTATATTTTTTATGATCGATGTATTGATCGGGGCCGTCATTTCACGCGGCCCTCTTGTTGAACAGGCCACCCACGAGCGGGATGGACTGCAAAATGGACTTCCGCTGCAGATGTGCTGAGCCGACCGAGCCGTTGGCCGCAGTCTGACCGGGAGCGGCGGCAAAATGTGCCAGTCCCAGAGCGGCCGAGAGCTCGAAGCCAATGTGAGACGCGGGCAAACCCGCCATCTCCCGTGGCCTTCCAATTCTGATCTGGCGGTCGAGCGCCAGGGTTGCATAGTCGCGCAGGCCGGTGAGGTTGGCCCCGCCGCCGGTGAAAATTACGCGGCGACCGGCGAACTTGCGAAGATTTGGGTGTTCCATGCGCTGCCGGATCAGGCCGAACATCTCGTCCAGCCGGGGCTGCAGCACGCCGACGACCAGCGAGCGGGTAATGCGGTCGCTGCCGACCAGCCCGCCGTCCATGGCCTCGCGGGGGAGCCGGATTTCGCGGTCGCTGTCTGACGGGTTGCTCAGGGCGGAGCCGTAAAGCGTCTTGATGCGCTCGGCCGCTGCCGTGTTGCAGTTGAGCGCGGCTGCCAGGTCGCGGGTCAGGTGGTCGGAGCCCACGGGCATGGTTTCAACGTGAACCGGGCCGCCGCCATTGAAGACGACCAGCGTCGAGACCGAGGCGCCGATTTCAACGAGGCAGGCGCCAAGCTGCATCTCTTCTTCGGTGACAACCGCATGGTGGCTGGCCAGCCCGCCGATCATCACCCCACGGATGGTGAGGTGGCACTTGTCGATGGCATCGACGAGGTGGTCGAGGCTGGAGCGTGACAGGGAAACAGCGAGCAGGCGTGAACCGAGGTGGAAGGCGGTCATTCCGCGCGGATCACGGATGCCGTGGTTGCGGTCGACGCGGTAGTCCACGGGCAGGGTGTGAATGCGCTGCATCGGCCGCACCGATTCCTGCTCGAAGGGCAGTTCCTGTGCCGCGTAGTTGAGCAGGGCATTGATGTGGGTGTCGATGACCGCGTGCCCGCCGACTTCGATCTCCAGATCGATCAGCTGGCTGCGCGGCTTGCCGCCGGCGTAGGTCAGAAAGACGTCTTCGATGGTCAGGCCAGCGGCGTCTTCAGCGTCGGTGATGGCGGCGAGAATGGCGTCCTGAGCCGCGTCCATGTCCACGATTTCACCGCCGCGCAGTCCCTTGGACGCGCGATGCCCCATGCCGAGGATCTTCGGTAAGCGGGGGTTGGTCGCGTTAACCACGAGACACGTGATTTTCGACGAGCCAACGTCAAGAACTCCAAAGAGCCCGCGATGTGAACGTAGCGTTCGCATGCTCAAAAATATTTCCGTCAAATCATGGCGCCAAAACAGCGCCTTTTGCCTTTAAAATCCCGGATCCACACCCTGACCCGAGGTTGCGGCCGACGCGTAAAATGAGCGCATCGTACCCCTTCAGCTCATAATGTAATCGAATCTGACACAGGAGTTAAGCTATTTTCTGTATTATCTTGAAAATAAGTCGAAACATTCTCATCATCTGAGAACAAATCAAGATCAAAATCCTCAGAGTCGTTTCGTTTTCGGACGATCATGCGGTTAGGGATCCGCAGGTCGATATTGACGATATCGCGGTCGAACAGCCCGTATTTCAGGTCGGCTTCGCTCAGCTGCCGCAGTGCCAGTTCGGTGTCCTGCGCCGGCAACTGCACTTTGATCCCCAGTGTCAGGAACAGGTCCCAGCGACGGGTGCCGCGCCGATGCGCAGCGACCACGTACTGCTGCACGTTGGGCACTTCGGTCAGCGCGTCGATCAGGGTCGATGCAGCCTCCGGCGCGCCCAGACCGGATACAACCGGTAGCTCTTCGAGGAACAGGGACGCCTGCTGGTCCGGGATGACCATGCCTTCAGTATCGATGATCTGGTGCCGAGCATCGTTCTGCCAGATGGCCAGCGGCACCCGCTCGACCACGGTGACCGAGATGGTCTTGGGCAGGATGCGTTCGACCTCGGCGCTCTGCACCCAGGGCAGGCCCTCGATCCGCAGCTTCGCGTCGCCCGGCTCGATGCCGAGAATGGGATCGCCGTAGTAGGCGCCAACGGCGGCCACAATCTCAGATTCGCGAGTATAACGGCGCCCCGAGATTGAAAACTCTTCAATACGCAGGCCGAGGGTGGCCCCGGCGACCTGCGCCGCTTCGGTCCCTCGGATGCTGGCGATATCCAGACGGCCGCTGTACCAAGCCCAGCCACCACCACCGATGAACAAAGTCAGCAGCGTGAGCGGAACAGCCACGCTGAGCACGGTGCCGATGCGGCGGGCGCGGGAGACGCGGGAGAGCCGTTGGCGGCGCTGCTCCAGCGCAGTCCGGGTTGAGCGCTCGGGCTTGGGGGCAGGGGGCGGCATCGCTGCAGCGCGGTCGGCCATGGACCCGGCGAAATCTTCCTCGGCCAGTCCAGCGCCAGCCCGTTCGGCGTCGCTGGAGCGTGCATCGGTGAATTCAGTCTCGACCGCCGGATCTTCGGTCGCCCAGTCTGCATCAACGGCCGTTTCGGCGCTGGCGTCGGCAGCCGCCTGCATCGGCTCAGCACCGGTCCCAAAGCCCGGCTCTAAGTCGTGATAATCAACGTTATGCGCCGGATCCCGGGGGGACTGATCCCCGTTTTTCCGCCAAAAGCGCATCAGGCGTCGCATGCTGCGTTTTCCACCATCCAAGTGACGAGCGTGGTAAAATCCATGCCGGTGGCCAGAGCCTGTTCCGGCAGCAGGCTGAGCGGGGTCAGCCCGGGTTGTGTATTTACCTCAAGAATCGCGATTCGGCCAGAGTCGGGATCGTAGCGGAAGTCCGCCCGCGTCGCGCCCCGACAGCCGAGGGTCTCGTGCGCGGCCTCCGACCAGCGCAGCAGGGCCTCCTGCACATCTCCGGGCAGGCTGTCCGGGTTTACGATGTGCCGGGTCTGCGCCTCAGCGCTGTATTTGGCTTCGTAGTCATAGAAGGCGGCGTCGGTTTCCAGCTCCGTCACCGCCAGCGCGCGTGGCGCTTGGCCCCGGGCCTGCAGCACCGATACGGTCAGCTCCCGGCCCGGTACGTAGTCCTCGACCATGAGACTGTCGTAGGTCTCCAGCCCGCTCAGGTCTGTCGGGCCGCTGCCGGGCATGACGATCTTGACCCCGACCGAGGAACCTTCGTGGCTGGGTTTGATCACGTAGGGGCGGGGCAGCGGGTCGCTGCCAGTGCGTAGTTCGGCCAGCGTCACCGGGCGATCGTGCACGATGGGGATACCCGCCGCGGCGAACAGCAGCTTGGAACGTGGCTTGTCCATGGCTAGCGAGGACGCCATCACGCCCGAATGGGTATAGGGCACGCGCGCAAAGTTCAGCAGCGCCTGAATATTGCCGTCTTCACCCCATTTGCCGTGCAGGGCGTTGAAGACCACGTCGACGCCCTCAAGCGCCCGGGGCAGGGTCTCGGCCACGTCCCAGCCGGGGTCGAGGCTGGTAACTTCGTAGCCGGCGCCGAGCAGCGCGCGTTCGACCTCGGCCGCGCTGGTCAGCGAGACCTCGCGCTCGGCCGAAAGCCCGCCCCGGAGCAGCAGGATACGTGCGGCACTCATAGCCCCAGCACCTCTTCAGCCGGGGTGACAACGGCATCTGGCGCGAAGGCGCCGACGCGCCGGATTTCCCAGTGCAGCAGCAGGCCGCAATCGCGGTAGACCCGCTCCCGGACTGTTTCGCCCAGTTGTTCGATGTCGAAGGCGGTGGCCTCACCGGTGTTGATCAGGAAGTTGCAGTGCTTCTCGGAAACCTGCGCCCCACCGACCCGCAGGCCCCGGCAGCCGGCTGCGTCGACGTGCTTCCACGCGCTGGGGCCGTGGGGGGCGTCATCGGGCGGGTTCTTGAAGGTGGAGCCGCCGGTCTTCTCCCGGATCGGCTGGGTGTCTTCGCGCTGGTTCTGGATCGCGGCGAGTTCGTCCTGAAGCGCGGCGGGGTCGCCGTCGTCGGTCTCGAAAGTCGCGGAAACGAACAGCCAGTCCGGCGGAAGGGAACAGTGTCGGTAGGACAGGCCCAGATCGGCGGCGGGCAGGTCCTGCAGCACGCCATCGGGTGAAATCACCCGCGCGGAAACCAGCCGCTGGCGGGTCTCGCCGCCGTGGGCGCCAGCGTTCATGCGCAGCGCCCCGCCAATGGTCCCGGGAACACCGACGTAGAAGCCCAGCCCAGCCCGACCGGCCTTGGCAGCGGTTTTGGCGACGGTGGCATCCAGTGCAGCCGCGCCGGCGGTCAGGCGGCTGCCGTCGATGCTAATGCTGCCGAAGGCCTTGGCGCTCAGACGGATCACCACACCGGGGACGCCGCCGTCGCGGATCAGGCTGTTCGAACCAACCCCGAGGATGGAAACCGGCACGTCTCTGGGTCGGTCGCGGAGGAAGTGGGCGAGGTCGTCGGGGTCTTCGGGCCTGAAGAACACCTGCGCTGCCCCGCCGACGCGGAACCATGTCAGCGGACCGACCGGGTGATCGGGCTTGTAGCTGCCCCGGACCGCGGGCAGGGCCTCGATCAGCACCTGCGGATCATCACCCTGCTGTGTCACGATGGTGGCAGCGGCGTTCAAGGGGCCTTGTCTCCGGCAGCCAGCTGTTCGGGCAGGGCGTTGGCCCAGGCCGTGATGCTACCGGCGCCCAGACAGACGACCAGGTCGCCGGGCTCGGCGCGTTCCCGGACCCGTGCGGCTAGATCGCCAGCATCGGCGAGGTAGCCAGCGCTGCGGTGGCCCCGTGCCTGAATCCCCGCGACCAGCGCGCTGGCATCGGCGCCTTGGATCGGGGCTTCCCCGGCGGCAAAAACGTCGGCGATCAGCACGCTGTCGGCCTCGTTGAAGCAGGTGCAGAAGTCTTCGAAAAGCGAACTGAGGCGGGAAAAGCGGTGGGGCTGGTGGATGGCGTGAACCTTGCCGCCCGTGCTCTCGACCCGCTGCCGCGCCGCGCGCAGGACGGCGGCAATCTCCACCGGATGGTGGCCGTAGTCGTCGATGACGCTGACCCCCTGCCACTCGCCGGTCAGCGTGAAGCGCCGCCGGACCCCGCCGAAGGCTTCGAAGCCACTCTGGATGGTCTCCGGCCCGACCCCGAGTTCGAGCGCCACGGCAATGGCGGCAACGGCGTTGGAGACGTTGTGGTCGCCGAACATGGGCAGGTGGATATCCGCGATCACCTGACTGGCGCCGGTCGGGCTGACCCGCTC
>MDSZ01053162.1_pt1 | contig 11638 bp, 17 predicted proteins | sample 811201 | NCBI WGS metagenome assembly MDSZ01 (sample SAMN05326647, study PRJNA326480) | marine metagenome | isolation source: seawater | place: Indian Ocean: North | collected 2010 | reverse complement strand
TCAAATAAGATTCTCTCAGTCTATTAAAGAAGAAGCAGGAGTTGCTTTCTATTCTGGACTTAACTCAAATGGTGACCTATTCATTGGTAACCAAGTTATTAACCCAGTTACAGGTCAGATCACTAATGAGGATATAGCACAATTAAATGTTATTGGTGAAGAGAACACAACTATCGAGACATTCTCTGAGTTGGTTCTTACTGATAAACTAACCGTAATCGGTGGTGCATCTAACCAATTAGAATCTATATTTACTGGTCCTGTTACATTCCAAGGACTTACAACATTTACAGATAATATTCAAGCAAGAAAGGTATCATATTATAACCAAGATGGTACGGTAATTAAGCAAACATTACTTGCACCAGAATTAGCAAATGGATTACCTGATTTTTCTAATATTCCAACATATACTACACCTGCTGATGGTGATTTAGTATATAATATTAATTGGTCACCAGGAAAATCACTTGGATGGATATATTATGGTCAAGTATGGAAGGAATTTGGTTTAACTGATACTGGTGATATTAATATGGGTGATGGTACTAATGCTACCAGTGGTCATATTGGTCTTGGAATCGCAGCAAATTCAACTTATAGAGTAGATGTTAATGGTTCTGCAAGAGTTGATGGTGATTTAGTTGTTACTGGTAGAGGTGGTGTTGCTGCTTCTAAGTATATTACTAAAACATATGCAGGTGATGGAACTACTTTAACATTTGCACTTACCACTTATACAGGTGGTATTCAACACACTGATGATTCATGTTTGGTATTCCTTAATGGCGTAGCACAAATTGCAGGTACTAATTACACAGTAGATGCAAATGGAGCAAATATTGTATTTAACTCTGGTGATGCACCTTTAGCAAGTGATACTGTTCATATTTTAGAATTACCTATCTAAATATACATGAGGAACTAAAGAGATATGGCAATTTCAAGAATTAGTGGAAATCAGATTTCCACAGCAACCGAAGCAATTATTACTACACTTAGTTTCTTGAATTCTAATAGTGTATTAAGGATGCCATCAGGTACTACTGCTCAAAGACCTACAGGTGTATCTCCTGGTACTCTGAGATTTAATACTGATAATGATGCAGCAGAAATTTATAAAGCAGATGATGGAACTGGTAGTGCGGGATGGGCAGCAGTATCAGGTGGTGGACCAGCATTAGGTGATAAAAGTGTTATTAGAACTAATGCAACAACTATTTCAGAAAATATTACTGTAGGACCGACTGCTGGTAGTGAGTATGCTAATGGAATGAGTGCAGGACCAATAACTATAGCAAATGGTTTTACAGTCACCATAGAAAGTGGTGGTTCTTGGAGTGTAGTCTGATGGAATTAGGTGTAGCAACTATTAGAGGTAACTCACCTAGTTTTAAAGTTACTTTAGATTCTGAAGCAACATTAGAGATGTCATCTGATCTTAGAGTAAATGGTCAGAATTATATACCATTTCCAGGAGGAAATGGAACTACAGATAGAAATCCTGACCCTATTATGGGTTCATTAAGATTTAATACTGACGGTAATTACTTGGAAATTTGGACAGGTTCTCTTTGGAAACCACTCTAAATAATACTATAAAATAATTGGTAATATGAGTAAACTGTCAACCGCCAAATTAAAAGGAATACCATCAACTTTGGGGCAGGTTTCTATACCTGCTGGTCATACATTTGAGGTTGATGGTAATTTGGATATGTCTACTAATACGGGTGCATTACAGTTACCAACGGGAAATACTGCTAATAGACCAGGAAGTCCAGCAGCAGGGTATGTAAGATATAATACAGATACTAATAAAGTAGAAATTTATAGTGGTAGTGATTGGGTTGATATTGGTACAGGAAATTATACTACAGATTCGGGTATAACAGAATATTTAATTTACTTTCATTCATCAAGTGGTGATGCAAGATCACCTAACACTGGAATTTTAGGATCAATGAATGCTGCAACAGCAAATAGTGTTGAAGCAGTTCCGTGGGCAGAAGTTGATGCCTTAAGTACTTGGACACATGTTAAATTTACAAGTGTCAATAATCCTAGTGTTATGTACAGGATTGAGAGGGGCAGTGAAATAAATAATGTTCTTCAATCATTATTAAATCCTTATGCTTCTTGGAGTATGGGTGTTAATCAAGGACAATCGGTTGTTATTGCTCCAGGATCATCTGGAAGGGTTGGAGATACTATGTATTTTCAACATAATAATGGTGGTGGAGAAACCCATGATATTGTTACTCTTGCTAGTAATACTAACGTATGGAGTAATGGTATGGTTTGGGGTCAGATAGATAGCACTAGTAATTATGGTGGTATATTAAATACTGTCTATCCTCATTCTGGATCGGGTGGTGGTAATACTGGTGATACCTTATTAGTATATCTTGAAACTGCTAATAGTAAGGCAAACCCGATAGCAACTGATTATACAAATTATCTAACACCAACAGGTCCAATAGGTAATGCACAAAACTTTACTTGGACTTATGATGGTAGTAGTGGTCTTGGTGGTAATCCTAATATGGTTGCTGATACTATTGATAGAACAACTACTGGCAGTTGGTCAAGTTATGGTTTCCAGCAAAATGGTGACAATAGATATATTCAAGTAGATTTAGTTTCACCACAAAGTTTTGATTATACATTTGCCATTGGTTATCCTGGTGATAATCATTGGAGTGATGAAAATTATGTTGAAGGATCAAATGATGGTAGTAATTGGACAGCAGTAGGACAATGGAAGTATCATAATGGTAGTGGTAATGCAGATGGTTATTTAATATATAATCAGGGTAATCATACTTATAGTAATACTATAAATGATACTAGTAAATGGATTCCATTACATAATGATGGTACTGCATATAGATATTGGAGATTGCATGGTACTAATTTTGGTGCATCAAATAACTATCAATTAGTATTTAACTGGGCATTATTAAAGAAAAACTAATGAGTATATTAGAAGTAGATAACATAATTGGACCAGAGAAGGAAGACTTCAAAATTAGGATGGATAGTCCTAATCATTTGAATATTGCTGGTGTACTATCACTTATTAATAATGGTCAAATGTCTATCCCTTGTGGAACTACAGCACAAAGACCTGCATCACCTAATGCTGGAATGATTAGGTTTAATATTCAAACATATGTTTGTGAAGTATATAATGGTACTGATTGGGAATCATTTCCTGTAGGTTCTGGTGTTGACGGTACATCTGCTGCTTCAGCAGCACCTTCTGCTAAGTGGTTATATGATAATGGTGTAAAAACATCTGGTAAAGAACTTCTATGGATTGAGACATCAAATGGTCCTAAAGAAGTATGGTGTGACTTTGATACTAATGATGCTAATGGTCAGTCTGGATGGATGTTAGTTGCTGCTTTTCAAGAAGGATATAGATGGGGTGGTGATGGTCAGAATATTATTACTACAGAAGATGTTGTAGGACCAACATCTGCTGGTTCATATCCTGTTTCTGCTAATTTTGCTGATATGGATATGAATATGTTTAGATGTACTTCAAACTCAACTATTGCTTCTGGTAGTAGTTTAGGAAGTGGGGCATCAGCAGATTGGTATTATAATTGGAATACTGCAATTAAGTGGAAGCAAGTTTGGGCACCAACGAATAATACTCAACATTACTTGTCTAATGCTAGTAATCCTAGTGTTCAGAGAACTTGTATAAGAAAGTTTGATAATAGTTATAATATAAGATGGGGTTATAATAATCCTAATCACAAATATAATAACATAACTGATTATGGTTATACTAATAGTAGAACTGATACTGCTGACTATAGTTATGGTGTTGTAGGTAGTGGTAATGCCCCTGTTAATGGTTGGTTTAATGTTTGGGATGCTTTATCAAGTGGTGGTAATCAATTTGAATGGTTCTATGTTGGTAGGTCTGCTAACTATTCTGCTAGATCTAGTGGTGATACTGACGGAACTTTAGCAATTCCTACAAATGGATCTGGTATTGATCTTACAGGTCAGGACAATGACAATAACATTGGTGCAAAAGTTGGTAATGATGATAATACAAATTGGGGTGGTGCTACAACTGATGGTAGTAGCAACGCTGGAAACAATGGAGCAATCACAACCACTCCTTTGTGGTGGTGGATTAAATAACTAAATACTTTGGGGATTTATAGTACAAAATGCCAGATTTAAATGTAACCACTGTAAATGCTACAAACATTACAGCAACAAAAAAAGTAACATCAACAGTTGGGATTCAAATACCTACTTTTACAAATGCTACAAGACCAGGATCAACTGATGCTGGTGTTTTAATTTGGAATAGTGATGCTGGTTTAGCACAGGTTTATAGTGGGAGTGCTTGGAAAGAATTGGGTGATGATGGTACTGTTGATACATGGGCAGATGCAGATAATCGACCAACAACAGGTTTAGAAATAGGTAGTTGGGGTTTAAACATTGATTCAGGACAACTAGAAATCTATAATGGTGTAAATGATTCTAATGAAGCACAATGGTATACTCTTGGTGAACCACCAATAGCAGGAACATATGCTACATTAAAGAATGTTCTTTTACCTGCTTTACAAAGTTACGGACATACAGACGATACTAATATTATTAATACTATACAATCTAATGGTTATAAAGTATTTGCTACTGCAACTTATGGTGGTATTTGTGAATCTATGTCTAGTCAAAGTCCTATAACTGGTAGAGGATATTTTGATGCACCATATTTTGATACTGGTGCCACTATTGTTAATACTTCAGGATTTGCCAATAACACCTTTAATGGTATACCTTGGTATGCAATGGCAGCATATAATGGTAGTACATTTTATGGTATCTCTATCAATATGTTTAGAGATTATTCTAGTGCTGCTGTTAAAGATTTCTTCTATCCAGTTGAATGGAAGAATTTATATTGTTTTGTAATAAATGCTGATGGAACTGAAACTTCTGATGATGGAGGTAGTGCCAGAACATACTATTCAGATAACTCTCAGATGAATAGTAATGGTTACCGTGACACCAGTAGATTCTCTGCTGATGACGGTGTCTGGGGATTTACTATGCAAGGTGATGTTAATGGTGATGCACCTGGTCCTAGATTAAATGCAAACTCTTCAAGAAGTTATGGTTGTGAAAACTATCATGCTGGTGATACATCTGGACCTTCTCAATATTTTTATTGGGGGCAACAAATAAGTTCAACTAATTATACATTTTACATTTTTACTCAAAGTTGATAAATATTAGAGGAATAGCGTAAGTATATGTCAAATCTAGCAGTTACTGGAGATATTGAAGCAGCAAGCATTGAAGCATCTGGTTTGTTGACTGGTACTAATGGAGTAAAACTTCCATATACTACAACCAATAATAGACCATTTTCAGATGCTGCTGGTGCTTTGATTTGGAATAATAGTAATGAGTCAATAGAAATGTGGGATGGATCAAGATGGAACGCCCAAGGAGGTGGACCTATTCCCTCACATACAGAGTCAACTAAACCTAGTACTAATTTATCAACTGGTCAGTTTGGTTGGAACACAGAATTAGAAAAATTTGAAGTATATAATGGTACTAAATGGGTTGGAGTTAGAACTAATGCACCAGTTAATACACCTGGATTAGATCAAAATAATCCTGCGGTTAATGCTCAAGCAATATACGAAGCAGATCCTACAATCTCTGATGGATTGTATTGGATTGATACTGCTAATGGTGGTGTTACACAGATTTACTGCATCTTCTCTAATAATAGAGGATGGATGGTTATGGGTAAATTTGCTGCTGACGCATCTAATACAGTTGCAAATAATCCAATTACTACTGCAAGAGGTACAGTAGATAATAGTTCAGGTACGGTAATATCTGCTGACTTTGGTGATTATCAACCTCAATTCCAGAGATTTATTGGTACTAATGATATTACTAACTGGGCAAATACTAGAAATCTTGATTGGTACTTTGGTGTACCTTCAGGTCGTGCATTTAAGAGATTCTGGACATCTGGACAATCTTCAGGTATGCCTAGAGTAAGAAGAAATGGATTTGCAACTAATGGTGCATATGATAGTAGGGAAAGATGGTCTAATCCAGGTTTCAACTTCATGCAAATGTCTGATACTGATGTAACCATTGACGAGTCTTATTTTACATCACCAAGTAATAGTTTATATTTCCATAATGCTAGTGATGCTAAATTTGCAGTTGATTCTTCTAACTCAACTTCAGGACAAGATGAATCTGTTATGACACAATTTGGATATGATGATAGCAGAAGATCATTTATGGATATATACCCTAATAGAGAAGGTAATAACACTGATCGAAGGGATTATAGTTCAGCAGTATATGTTTTATTGAGTTAAGAATATGGGATTAAATATAGGAAAACTTAATATCACAACAGGTACAGCAAGTAATATGGTGTCTGGACCTATTACGGTACCTACGTTTACAACTGCTACAAGACCTGGATCTCCATCTGTAGGTCAAATGATATTTAATAGTACAGAGAAAATAGTTGAAGTCTATTCTGGAAGTGCATGGTCTCCACTCGGAACTTCTGGACAATTTGAGACATGGACTGATGGAACAAGACCTGGATCTCCTGCTACTGGTTTAATTGGTTGGAATACAACCACAGATGAGGTTCAAGTATATGATGGAACTGAGTGGAAAGTATTTCCTGGTTTATCAGGTTTACAAGCAACTGGAGGTAATAGTACTATTACTACTGGTGGATATAGATACCATGTATTTACATCTAATGGTACATTTACCATTACTGCTGGTACAGGAAACATTGAATACGTTATTGTCGCTGGTGGTGGCGGTGGCGGTGGAGGAGACGTTGGTGGCGGTGGCGGTGCTGGTGGATTTAGAACCAATGCTCCTGGTGCAACATCTGGTGGAAATTCTTCCAATGAACCAGTAATGTCAATTAGTCCTGGTAGTTATAATGTAGTAGTTGGTAATGGTGGTTCTGGTAGTAATAGTTCTAGTAGTAGAGCAGACGACGGTAACGATTCATCATTCAATGGTATAGTTTCAATCGGTGGTGGTGGAGGTGCTTCATGGTCATCTGGTACTGGTAGATCTGGTGGATCAGGTGGTGGTGCAACTGCTAATGGTAGTCCTGGTCAAGGTACTGCTGGTCAAGGATTTAGTGGTGGTAATGGTCGTAGTTCACCTAACTATTGTGAAGGTGGCGGCGGTGGTGCTGGCGAAAAAGGAGAAGATGCACCAAGTTATAATGTCGCTGGAGATGGTGGTGATGGACTACCTAACCCATTTGGTGCTGCAACACAAATAGGTGATTTAGACGGTGGTACCTATTGGTTAGCAGGTGGTGGAGGCGGTGGAGTCGAATCATCTGGTCAAGTTGGTGATGGTGGTAAAGGTGGCGGTGGTATTGGAGGTAGACAATCTCCTAACACTAATCCTGGTAATGGTGATGCAAACACTGGTGGTGGCGGTGGTGGTGAAGACTCAGGACAAGGAGGTAATGGAGGTAGTGGAGTAGTCATTCTCCGATATACAATTTAATTAGTGGCACATACTTGACAAACTAGGCATTATATGTGCTATAATTACGAGGTATTTGGATAATTCCATGCCTCGTTTTTTATTAACTGCTACGGATGAAGATGACGTAGTAACAACAAAAGAATTTGATTCATCCTATTTAAGTGATGCTATTGAACATGTATCTGATTTCCTTCATGGTGTTGGATTTTGTTTTGATAGTTTATCAATTTCTAATGAATCACATATAGATGATTCATCATTAGAAGATCCAAGAATTAATGATTCTGGTGTTGTGTTTCTCTCTGAAAAAGTAACTAAAAATACCAATACGGTATATAAAGATGAAACTTGACAATATAGCATTTCTCATCTAATATATACAGATGTAGTTCAGTTAAACTATAAAGTCAACTCATGGGCAAAACTTTTAGACGAGGTGGTTCCGAGAGAGGATATTATTCTCCAGGCAAATCACTAAGAGATAAAAGGCAAAAAAATGCTACTAATCGTACTAAATGGGAGGAATCTTCTTATGACTATGGATCAAGAAAAAATTCAAAAAGAAAGTATGATGTCTACCAAAAAGATTGGGATGTTTGATGATGATTTTGACGATATAGAATATGATGATGCTTCATATGATGGAGTTGAAATAGAATACACTACACAAAGTTAATGCCATCTAAAGATCAAGCGACAATAGAAGATAACGAGACCAAAGACCAGAAATGGAACCGAGGTCTCGACCTTTTTATTGAGTCCTTACATAAACCAGACCACGAATTACGTGGATGTGCTCATAATCAAAAATGTTTTGTTGAATTGATGGAAGTTCGTGATAATATAGTAGAGTACACAAAAACACTCCGAAGATGATCGGAACTAAAACACAATTACTAACATTTGAACAAAAATTGATTATTAAAGATTCTCTCATCATGTATGTTTGCCAACTACAGAAACAATACTTCAGAGATAAATTAATATCCTTTGATGAGTATAGTGCAAGGATGCAAGATATTGATGAAATTACTGACAAATTACATTTGAAGGAGTTGTATAAAAGATGAAGGTTGTAATTACACCTGACAATTTAAAGTATGATGAATACGATTCAATTCGTGAATACTTTAATGATGAACAATGGGAAATAATATATGATTCAATCATAGCAGAATCAGTATGTGTACCTGAAGATGATACAGAGAAGTATCATATAATTTTAAGAAAGATTAGGGAAGTATTTGATATTACTGGAGAAATAGACAGATAGTGACAGTTGACAAAGTGAACACTATCTTAACACAGATCATTCATTCTATACTATATTAAGACTATGAGAAAGTTCTTCTCAACCAAGATGCAGATTAAACTGCTAAAAAATGCTTTAAAAAAAGCAGATCAAGATCCTTTTCTATACAATGAGGAGGAATTGATTAAATTGAAAACTTCTCTTCGTGATTTACGAAAGCAAGTTGAATCTACCCGACAAGCACAAAACGGAGGTTTTGGTTATGACATCTAAAAAATTGTTTGTTCCCTCAGTGGAATATGATGAAAGACTCGATAACTGCCAAGAGCAGGAAGATGAGTGGGTATCATCAATATTAGGTACTGAAGATGATGCAATTTATGATGTTTTGGATCAGTTATGAACACTTATGAAGTACTATTACAACGTGAAAGTGGACATAACAAAACTGTCTTTATTCACGATTGTTGGAATGAACAGGAAGCAGAAACTACTGCTGAATCAATGTATGGTTTACCTGTAATAAGGGTACTATGGAAAGGAGAATCAAAACAACCAGAAGATAATTCTGGTTATGATTCTAATTTTGGTAGACCTCATTTTGGTAAAATGCTTGGTTGGTTTCCAATATTAGTTGGTGGTGCTTTTATTATATTACTTGTACAATTATGGTTACCACTTGCTATAATAGGTGGTGTACTTGCTCTTCTCGCATGGTATGGTTCTCTTGATGATTAATTTACTTACTATTTTTATTATAGGTATAATAATAACCTATGCTCTTTATCTTAAATCATTTAATCCTCATTAATTATGCACATCTCTGAAGTTTCTAATGCCATTTATGTTGGTGAAGTTGCTGAAGCACCTAAAGCATATTCTGGTAGTCGTTATGTAAAATATGATAAGAAACTTGTATTAGAATATGATGATAAGTTTCCAAAGGAACTTAGAAAGAAACATGTTTCTATGGTGTATATTATTACAGTCAATGATATAATATTCAAAATAGGACAATCATCTGCTGAAGATGGAATTCATGGATGTATGAGTTTTTATATGGGTGCAGGTCAAGATGATCCTGGTCAAAATAGATTTACTATTAATTATTTGATGAGAGAAGAACGTGATTCAAATAATACTATTAAAATCTATTTTATTTACATGGATCAAATACAAGTTGAAGTTCCTGGTCTTTATGGTAAAGAACTTGTATGGACTCCTGTAAGTGCAAAGGCAATAGAACAATTATGTTTACGTCAGTATAAAGAATCTACAGGTAAATTACCTATTTGGAACTTCCAAGAAAGAGGTGAAGCAATACCTATTCATATTAGTGAATCTTTTGCTGATTACAAACAAAAAAGAACAAAAGGTTGACAATATTATATTATAATATTATAATACCAATGAACTCTAATGAGACATATTTTTTATGACATTAACTGAAAGTATAATCCAAAAGGCACAACATGTTGGATTAAATACTTATTATATGCCTATATCTTATGATGATTTTATACAATTAGATCCTTGGATTAAGCAACGTGATGATCTACTTCGTATAGAAAAATCTAAAACTAATCATATGAACAAGTTGGGTGATACTCACCTATTAGTTGCTATTGGTATCCTTACTGAAGATGATACTGATGAAGATGGTCAATTATATAAAGCAGGTTCAACTTTTATTCTTGATGCTAATACTCGTAAACGTAATTGGAAAAATGGTAATGTAGATCAACTACCACCAAATTTACTTGCTATTGTATATAAGAAATCAACATTAAAAGAACTTCATTTCATATACAGTTGTTATGATTCTCCTGATTCATGTGAAACATCTGGTGAAGCATTAACTGGTGCATATAGATTATTAGGATTTAATCCTGTTTCACCTAAGTTTATTGATGGTCAAATAGGTACTGCTCTTAATTTTGCATCAATGTGGACTTACGGTGCACCTTTATATGGTACAAATAAAGGTATAAATGGAATTGAAGCAGGTCCAAATGAAACTAAAACTGCAAAGAAAAGGGAAGCATCTGCATTACAATTACAACATTTCTTACCACAAATACGATACTTAGATAAGTTTAATTTAAAGAAAGATAAGGGTATAGATCAACCTTTATTATGTGCAATGTTAGCAGCAACTAAAGCATTTGCTGATGATCCTTATTTTGAGGAGGTAATTAATGCTTGTAATGATAAAGAATATTATAGAGGTAAAACAACTAACGCAATAGGAAAGATATTACAAGCAGCAGATCAAATAGAATGTGATGAAGTATATAGAAAGACTTCTGAAGCAAAATATGATACTTATCGTAGAGCATATAATTATTATCTCTATTGGATTGTACGTTATGTTGAGAATGCAGCAGATAGAAAAGTAGGTAATGTATTAAAGAACAGGAAAAATGGTTTTGATGGAGACATGATTATCAGAGAAGATGGTTCTTATAATGCTAAATGGGGTAAAGATGAGAATTCATACGGAAAAGAATTTAATCAAAAGTATATTAGACCAAAAAATGTTAATGTACTTGAGAAATTAAGACAACAATCTACTGTATGAAAACACCAATTAGGTATGCTGGTGGTAAATCAAAAGCATACGATATTATAACCCAACAAATACCTAAACTACCTATTCCTAATAGGATAATATCACCCTTTATGGGTGGTGGTAGTTTAGAATCAAGATGGTCAAGTGAGTTGGGAATAGAAGTACTAGGGTTTGATATTTTTGATGCCCTAGTTATTTTTTGGGATCAATTATTATATAATAATATAGAATTAGCAGATAAATTATCAGAGTTA
>MDSZ01202468.1_pt1 | contig 11640 bp, 8 predicted proteins | sample 811201 | NCBI WGS metagenome assembly MDSZ01 (sample SAMN05326647, study PRJNA326480) | marine metagenome | isolation source: seawater | place: Indian Ocean: North | collected 2010 | reverse complement strand
CGTCGTATCCCATTTTGGAAACGTACCCGTTTTTGCCGCAAAAATCGAGCTGCATGTCGATCAGAATGAACGCGGTGTGTTCGAACGCGTCGAAATACCCTTCGTTGTTTGGGTCGGGGAAGGGCCACGGGTACGGGCGGGAGTTTGGGATCGCGTCCATTATGAGTAGTACGTCGTTTAACAATACTACTAATAAGTGTGTAAAGCGGCTTTTTCTAACGAACTTTTTGCCTTTTCAAAAGCGGGGAAATTCCGCAAAAAGTTAACACTAAAGACGCACACAAAAATGACGAGCGCAATAATAACAGAGAAGAATACTACTACTGCTCGCATCGTCGTCGATCAAGACGTGGACACGGAATCGAAGCTCTTGACGTCCGGGTTAGGCTTGAAACGCGCGTTGAATGATTCCGCACATTCCGTCCCGGTGATCGATTTTTCCAATTGGGACGTTTTGGATTATTCTGATGATGATGTGTTGGACGCAAAGTTATACGACGCGGCATCAAACGTAGGGTTTTTCGCACTCGTAAACGCACCGTTCGTGAACAAGGAAGACATAGATCGACAATTTGAATTCTCCGAGAAGTTTTTTGCGCGAGCGCGAGCGGTGAAAGAGCAGGAGTCGCCCTATAATGCAAAGTTGAATTCTGGATACGAGTACAAGCTCCAAGTGAGACCGAGCACGCAACTGAAAGACGAAAAGGAAAGTTTTCAAGTCACGGCGAAAGAGTCGAGCATGGAAACGAGGTGGCCGAAAGATATGGGTCCGGATTTTGAAGCGAACACGAGAGAGTTCATGGGGAAATCTTTGGAGCTGGCGAAGATGGTCATCGCGCGTTTGCAGCGCGAACGGAGAAGGAGGAGGAGAGCGCAAGGCGGAGAAGAAGAAGAAGAAGAAGAAGAAGATATCGCGAGTAAACACAGTTTATGGGTAGAGAACGAGAGTCAGTGCACTTTACGAATGATACATTATCCACCGTTTGATTCAGTAGAAGAGGCGGAGGACCAAGCGAAAATGGGATACATGCGCGCAGGAGCGCACACGGATTGGTGCAACGTGACTTTGTTGTATCAACGAACGGAATTCGGAAACGGTGGTTTAGAGTGCGCGGCGAACCCGAGGAGAGATGGATTCGAAAACACCGAGTGGGCACAGATTGATCACACGAACCCTGGTGCGATTACCGTGAATATTGGCGACATGCTGAGTCGTTGGACGAATGGCGACTTGTTGAGCAATTTACACAGAGTTCGAATGCCGGAAGGAGAGGAGGCGCTGAAGAGCCGACACTCGATGGCGTTTTTCGCGCAAGCCGACGAGTCCGCAGTAATTCGAGCGTATCCTGGACAAGAAAGTTTGACTGCAAAAGAATACATATTAGGACGAATTAGAAGCAATTACGGCGGCACCACCGACAAAGCGGTGATGGCGGCGGCGGCCGCGGTATAAAAGGTTTCACGTTGTCGTTGTACATTTAAATATCTACCAAAAATCGCAATCATTTTAACTCGTCCAAAGCTTCCACCACGGCGTCCACGGTCGCGACTTCCCCGAAATACAAACCTACGCTTTTGTGATGATTTTGTTTCGCAATTTGCGGTCCGTTAATCAAAGTGACCGCCATATCGTGCCAACCTCCCTCTTTCTCCTTCCCGAATGCCCCGCACGCGTCTTCGACTAAACACACCCGGAAAAATCGATCGCACGCCTGCACCGCAGTCGCCATGACGCACACGTTCGTCAGTATCCCACACAACAATATCCGTTCCACCCCACGTCCGACTAATTGGTTTTCTAAATCCGTGCTCGCGAACGCGCCGAACGTCCATTTATCCACGATAATTTCCCCGTCCTTTGGTTTCAACCGCTCGACAAAGTTATACGTAGCGTCCACGCCTTCGATCGGGCTACTCATACTCACGTCAATTCCGTTGAGTAAATCTCTCCGGATTTCCGCTCCGTACCTGTGACTTCGACTGTGCGCGATCGTAAACCCTTTCTCTCTGCACTTTTCCAGAACTCTCGCCACGTTCGCAGTCGTCGCTTCCAAACGCTCCAGAACGTCTCGAGAATAGTGTTGTCCGAGCCTTCCGGATTTGCTCAAAAAGTCACTCTGCATGTCGATGATAACCAGCGCGGTGTTCTTTCCGTGCGCTGGAAACGTTCTACTAAAACTTCTTCGTGTCGTCAAACGTCGTGTTTCTTTTCCTTCTTTGTCTTTGTCTTCTTTGTCTTCTTCTTCTTCTTCTTCTTCTTCTCCTCCTCTGCACCGGACGTGCGTTTCCCCTTCGATCGCGTCTTTCCCTTTCCGCAAAGCGACGCTTCGTCGCGCGACTCGATCCATTTCTCTCTTCTTCTTCTTCCGGAGACGCCGCCGCTTTAAGAATACTACCGAGCATGATGATTCGAGCGCGAAGACTACGTGGTAGAACGCGGCCCCGGCGCAGAAAAAACCCACATAGGAAGAAACATTGAGCAGCAGCATCTCGTCGCAGCTCCTCCTCCTCCTCCTCCTCCTCCTCCGTCGTTTTGCCCCGGCTTTGGCCGAGAAGAAGAAGAAGAAGAAGGATGATGTGATGATGATTCTCTTCTTTGGTGTTAAACTGTTTCGATATCCAATTAAAATACCGACCTTAATTAAATAAACAGGAAGGTATACGTAGGTAAATAAGTAAGTAAAGCTTTGGTCACTTCAAACACAGAAAGACAGCCGTCAATCTCGAGGGCAACAACAACACCAACAAGAGAGGAGGAGTCGTTCGTGATGTAACTGTACTATATACTCTTGCTTTGATGTGGTGCCACGCGCGATTGATACTCTACGTAGAGTACCGTGAGTATAGAATACTCCTTCTTAAAGCTGTGTGATATTATGGCTTCAATAGGAAGTACTACTCAGTTGAGAGTACAGAGAGGAGTAAAAGGTAGTACCACGTAAAATACTTTGTACCGTAAAATAGTCACTCGATTACATGTAGTACCTGTACTAGTACCAGGTATACTACTCACTGTCAAGTGTTTCTCTCAGACGAAAATAAAAGACGGAGTAGTAGTATTTGAGTCGAGAGTGTGTTTCCTGTCTTAGGGTTTAAGGACTCGAGTGAGACGTGAGACTCTCAAACAGTTTTGTTCTCTCAAAGTTGTTTTCCCCTCTATAAAGCTTTAAGTCGGCGCGGCTTTGTCGTGACTTCTGCAGCAGAGAACGTCATAACGCTTTTAACAACACAGATCTACTGTGGGAGAAAGAGTCTGAATTTCATCCTGATAGTATGTGGAGTGTCTATAAACGAGAGGAGTGTTTTCTGCGGATACGAAGAAGACAACAACAACAACACAGAAACGGAAACACAGAAGAAGAAGAAGAAGAAGGAAAATGACGACGAAAACCACCACCAAATCAGCTTTCCCGAGGGCGAATACAACACCAACGACGAAAACGAACGGACGCCAAAAGTGGTTCCTCCTGTGCCTCTCCGTCGTCGAGTGTCTCTTGTGCACCGGGGTGACGTTTGGTTTGAGCGCGTTAACGATCTCGTTAAAACGCGACGGCCAATTTGCGGAAACGTGCTTTCGCGGCGCAGAAGAAGGAGCGACGATAATAATGCCAGAGGGAGAGGGAGAGGAGGAGTGCGTGGGGCAGAAACTGAAGTTTAACGCGATGTTTACCGCGGGAACGGTCTCGGTGCCACTCTCGATGATGTTTTGGGGAAGGGTGATCGATTTGAAAGGCGTGAAGTGGGTGCGATTGGTCTCGTTGTCGTTGTTTACGGTCGGGTGCGCGCTCTTCGCGGAATCGGATTCGAAGACGTTTGACGCGTACGTGGTCTCTTGCGTGTTCCTCGGCAGCGGGGGCGCGGGATTTTTCATCTCGCATTTCCAGTTTTGCGAACATTGGAGGCACACGATGTATTTTGGAATGTCGCACAGCGCGATGAATATGGCGTTCGATTCGAGCACGGTGACGTTTTACGCGTTCGAGGCGATGCATAAAGCGGGGTGTTCGGTGAGAGCATTGTTTTACGGGTTAGCCGGGTTGAGCGCGGTGTTTATGATGAGCACGAATAATTACGTGTGGGGGAAGTACTTGGACCCGCCGGAGAAAGAAGAGTACGTCGAGGAAGCGGAGATGGAGAGCGGTGGGGATGGTGAACTTGCGAAGGTTCAAAGTTCTCGCGCCAAAGGGTTGGAGCATCTCGGCGTTCCGCTGACGCAGATGAAATTCACGGAACAAGTGCGAACGCCGTATTTTATATCTGTTGCAGCGTGGTCTCTCGGTAGTATTTATCGTTCGATGTTCATTTTGGGAAGCATATTCGAACAGATGTTGTATAACGGCGACGGTAGAAGTACGAAAGACGCGAACGCGTACGTTCGCGTGTTCAACGCCTTAATTTTAGTGAGCACGTTTCTGACGCCGTTTTTCGGCTTTTTCGTCGATAGATTCGGATTAGCACCGGCGTTCACGTTGGTCAACGTTTTAGGGGTGATAAGTTTTGTAGGTGTGCTTTGGAATCACGATATAGTGAGCTTATCGATTGCATTTTTAGCGTTCGGTTGCTTTCGCGCTTGGAACTACTCGTGCTTGACGATATACGTGCAAGGCGTATTCGGGAACGCGACGTTCGGACAGTTATATGGTATAGGTATCGGCGTATTCGCCGTGATTTCCGGCGCTATGCAGTATCCATCCATGCACTTAATTTTGAAAGAAGGCGACGGCAGTTTTCTCGTCGTTGACTTATTGATGATTTGTATCGGTATCCTACTCTTCGCGTTTCCAGTTTGGATTCGCAAAAACGGCGTAGTTGGCGCGCACGGCTCGTAAACAGAAGGTTATTTATACATCTAGTAGTAGTATTTATAATAGGCAAGTTTTAGATGAATGCTTCGCTGTGCGCGCACCGTGCAGCGTCGTGAAACCTCAAATTTTTTACCTTGTTAATAACTCCCTTTATTTAGTAAAACTCCCTCTTTGGTATCGGCGCAAGAAAGACGCACCCTTTTTGTGTGCCACGCATCATCATCATCGCGTCGTAAAAGCTATTATTATTATTAGGAGTCGTTTTGGTCAAAACAACACGGCGACTCTATTATAGTAAAGCGTTCTAATTTACACGACGACTCTCGTTATTAAAGTGTTGTTGTTTTGCCTCCAAATCATAGTATTCGTTTTGTGCGTTTTTATTAACAACCTTTTTACTGTCGTTTGGAAAAATGCGAGATTATTATGATTATGATTATGATTATGATTATGATGATACGACTAAGGGAGGAGGAAAAGGAGGAGGAAAAGAAGCCTCAAAAGTGCTTTTTTTTCCTTCTTTATCGTCGAAACGGCGAGAACGCCTCGCGAGTAGACTGATGACCTTGGGGTCGTTGGTGTTGAAGAAGAATGCGACGAATGCAGAGGAAAAGGAGGATTTATGGGAGGAGACGAGGACGAACGTGTTGAGTTTGCGACGGGTGCGAGTTCCAACGTCCGCGCTTTTTGATGCTGCTAATAACGAAAGTTTCGGAGAAGAAGAAGAAGAGAAAAATAATATTTGTTTGTCCGCCGCAAACGAGGGCGGACTCGTGAGCGGGTGCGCGATCAAAATCGATGCAAGAAATGGCGTCATCCTGGACGTTTGGCGGGAGAGCGAAGATGACGGAGGAAAGGAAAAGGAGGAGGAGAAAAACGAACTCGTCGTAGACTGCGAAAACTGTCTCCTCTTTCCTTGCTTTTTGGACGCGCACACGCATTTGATCAAAACGCACACGGTTGAAAGGTGCAGAAATCCCACCGGATCGATACCGGACGCGCTCGGATGCGAGCTCGCGGACCAACCGAGGTGGATGGACGTGCAGGACGAGAGGACTATGAAAACAGATTTTGAACGACGGTTTGATTTCGCCGTGCGTTCGGCGCTGTATTACGGGGCGATTGGGATTCGGACGCACTTGGACGGGACGAACAATCTTGAAAACAAGATATTGAGGGATAAAGTGTTCGAAGTGTTCGCGCGGAAACGAAACGAGTTGTTAGAAACTCGCGGAGTGTATTTACAAGGCGTGTGTAACTTATTTTTACCGTTATGGTCGGAGCCAGGAATCGCGGATGAGTTCGCAAAAGTCGCGGCTGCAAACAATGATAACGAAGGCGGAGATTCTGTTTTATTGGGCGCGTATTGTGGCGTTGTTGGACGAGGGGAAACGAATAACGACCAAGCCCGGAAGCACTTCAGGAATCTTTTCTCTTACGCGAATAAATACGCGATGAATATAGACGTGCACATCGACGAAACGAACGATCCAAACTGCTGCGCAGTTTTGTCGTGCTTGGAGGCATTTTTGAACGATGACGATGGCAACCTTAGGACGTTCAAAAATATTCGCTCGCTCTCGCTTTCGCACGTGTGTTCGCTCTCTTTGCAGTCAAAAGCCACGATCGATCGAGTCATTGAGCTTGCAAAAAAAATTGACAAGAAGACGAGCACGCGAGTCTCGTTCATAGTAAACCCGCTGACCAATCTCGGTTTACAAGATCGCAGAGGTACGACAGATGGAGTGGGCGTTCTCATCGATAAGAATATTCCACACACGCCTCGTTGGCGAGGTATTGCACCGATTCAAGAGCTCGAATCCGCCGGAATCAACGTGTGCACGGGGACGGATAACGTGCGCGACTACTGGAATCCGTACGCAGACTACGATGGTATAGCGACGCTTAAAGCGACGTTCGAGGTGGCACAATTGAATACGGTACCTAACGAAGGGTATTGGACGAAGCTCATCGCTGCAAACTCCGCCAAAGCTATGTTCACCAAGCTCCCTACGCCTAAAATTGGCTTGATACGTAAAGGGTACCGCGCCGATTTCATCCTCCTCCCGCAAGCGAGATCCTTCTACGAACTCTTCTCTCGACCCTCGCAGCACGAGCGCATCGTCTTCAGAAAAGGTCGACCGACCCTCGACTGCGTTCTCCCCGATTTCAGCGAACTCGACGAGACCGTCGCCGTCCGAACCGACGCCGCGCCTTTCCTCGACGGCGACGTCGAAATCAAGCGAGGCGCGACTTCCCTCGCTTCTTCTTTTTCCAAACGAAAAAACCGACCAGAGGAAGAAGCCGCCGAGGTTTAAATGTATGCATCGTGTAATTTCTATGTCTGTTGTTGTTGTTGTTGTTGTTGTTGTTGTACTTATTATTGTTGTAATACTTACGAATAGTATTCGCCTTTAAAGGCGTTCCGCGCAAAAAAGTTGCCTTCGCATATGGAAATACCGTTAAAAGAGTGTTAGGGTTTAGCGAGCGACCTTTCGGACAAATTTTCACCTTCTTCATATCCGAAAGGTCGAAGACTCTCTATTTATATATATATCATGTCGGAGCCGGTTCTGGAAAAATCAAAATCCACCCTCTCGAAGGGCGCGTCCAGTGCCCCGCAGACGTGGGCGGAGTACAAGGAACGTTTGAAAGTTTTCGGCTGGCAAAACGGGACGAGTTATAAATGGTACTACTTTTACTGTGCTCTGATTTGAATTTGTGGTCGAAAATTGCGGCAAATCCGACCCGTTTGAGTTCGGGGGGGATGAGATATATATTTTATTGTTTTCTTTCTCATCTCTGTCTCGACCGCCTGTTTCTTTTATTCGTGCGAAAATGCATGCAATCTGTCAAGGAAAAGCATTTGAACGTATGCATTCGTGCCGAGCGATCGAGAGTGGTCGAGACAGAGAGATGAAAGTCTGATCGACATTTTAACCGAATTTGGCCCCTGCCGTAACTGTTTTTTACCTCTCTTTTACCGAGAGACAAAGAAAAAAATGTAAAAGAGAGCGCTAACGACCAAAAACTCTCTTTTAAACGACAGGAACACGAAGGTTGAATTTTTCACCGGAGCGGGCGAAATCGAAGCGTTCGGGGAACTGTTCTTCGATAACTTGGCGACCATGCTCGGTGTGACCGGCTCGGCGATCGGGCACATCGGGTACGGGATTCTCGCGGCGCCGTTTAGAAGTTGGGGCCCGGAGGGGTACGCGTTGGCGTGCGCGCAACAGTGGGAGAAAATTTACTACGAATGGAACATTCCGGCGTGTGGTTTGTGCTTACTGTTTGGTAACGTGTATTACGCGTGGTTGGCGACTCGTCTGGCGACGAAGGAAAATCGAACGGATGTAACCGCGCAACCGTACGGTATGAACACGACGGTTATCTACATCATGTTATACGCCATCACTTTGCCGGCTCTGGAAAAGGGTCACGATAAGTTCGCTCCATGTATATCGTACGGGGATCGATGTACGGCAACGGACGCGGAAATTCAATCTGCGGCGAGAAAAGCAGCCGAATATGGTTGGGAAGTTTCCGTGACGGCCAACTTTATCGTCGGTTTGTTCGAAGTCAGCGGCTTCTTCTTAGGCGACTTGGTCAGGTGGTTGTTTCCAACCGCCGCCGTCTTCATCCCGTTATTTGGCGTTGGTTTCATGTGGTTGGGCTACGTGTACGTCGTCGATATCTTTGAACACCCGATGATGTGCTGGCTTCCATTCATGATTGTCTTGACGGGTTTCTTTGGGAACGTGAGGTACCCAATCTACAAATCCGTCACGTTTCCCATCGCTTTGTTGGCGATTTTGAGCTCCTCGGCGTTTGGCTGGATGGGCGCATGCGAACAGTCCACGGACGACATTGTGTACGGCTTTGGATCGCACACGACCTCGGTTGCAGCGCAATACAACGGAGTAGATGCTGCAACTGGTTTACCCCGCAAGACGTGCCAAGGTACGGACAAAGCGTTAGCTAAAGCTGCGTGGAAACAGTTCGCCGGTAAGGGCGACATCTTCGGCGGCTTTGGCAAAGGTTTGAAAGGCTTCACCCACTCTGATGTCAAGGATCTCGTTGCTCAATCTTTACTCTATGGCGCGATTGGCTTTTTAGGCTCGATGGCAGATGTCGAATCCGCCGAGATGGCTGGTGATTCGTATCCTATGGCAGAATGTTTAATTTTTGACGGTCTCGGAACGATGATTGGTGCCCTCGCGGGCGGTATCTACGGTACGACCATGTACATCGGTCACCCGATTCACAAAGCGCTTGGTGCTAAAATCGGTTACTCGCTTTTGAACGGGGTTGTTTACTTTGTCTTGTTCTGTAGTGGTATCTTTGCGAGTTTGTACAACGTGATCCCGCTTTGTGCGAACGGGGCTATTCTTATCTTCGTCGGTCTCTTGCTCGGTCGACAAGCGTTTGAGGCTACTCCAGCGAGACACTACCCAGCTTTATTATTGGGTGTTATGCCGTTTATCGCGAACAAAATGTCTTTGGAATCACAAGGAAACCACTCGTACGATATGGGCATTCAAATGATGTCCGCGGCTGGCGGTACGATGTGCGGTATCTTCCTTACCTGCATCGCGTGCTTCGCCATCGATAGATCTTTCCACAAGTGCGTCGTCGTTTCCTTCTTCATGTGCTTCCTTTCCTTGTTTGGTTTCTTCGCGAGTCACAACGATATCATCGATCCGAGTACAGGCGTTAGAGGACCGAGACACGAGAAGTTGGGCATCTACGATCGGAGCAGCGACTTGAACCAAGGCTGGAGATGGGCCATCTCGTGGGCCATGGTTGGGGTGTTCTTCTTGGTGCACATTCCGTTCCAAAAGAAAGGCTCTCACGTGAAGATGCCGATTGACATGAGAGATATGAAGGCCGATCCGTACGATTCCGATACGGATTTGTCTTAAACATCATGTTTACTCAACCGAAGTTAGACACGTGATGAAAACGAAATAAATATTTATATTTATACTACGCGCCGTCGACGACCAGGAACGCGCGTTTCCAACGAGCGTTCGCTCACCGAACTGTACATGCACGACGGGCGCTTAAAAAAGAAAAATGAAAGACATTGCGACGATATGAATGATGATGATGATACTGTTCAGATTAACTTAACACGAATGAAATTTTACATCAAATACATAACACACGTGCACCTAAAACTCCTCTTATTTTACTCTTTTTTCTTTCCTTCTTGCGCTTGTGCTTCCGTTGCTCTGCTGTTTTTCCGTCTCAGCGTATACGCGATCGCTTTGCACAACAAGGCGACTTTAAAGACCGCCACCGCACCGGTCGTTTCTAGAACAGTGTAAAACTCTTTCGCTTTTGTCCACGAACTCAACGGTCGCACCATGGACCCGAACATGTTCGCGAAGGCATTTTCGAGCTTGTCCGCGACCGTCGCACCTGGAGCCATGTAGACGTTCAAAGCGAGCGCGACGACGAGGTAACGAAAGACGATCCTAGGTATTTGGACAGGAAAGGAGGAAGAGGAGGAGGGAGTGCTGCCACCGGTGGCAGCGGGGGAAACCATTTGAATTGTATGAGTACGCGGACGGACTTTTGAAAGCGTGGTGGCAATGGAGCTTTTGAAGAGTGGTACAGTATGTACCTACTACTGTGTGTTAGAATAACAACGAGACGGTATTTACGCCGATGGCTTTTTTAGGAAGAAGTTACTCATCGGGCAGAAAATATCCTCCGAGAGTATTTGCGTCGCTTTTGGGTATTGTTGCGCGTTGTTTTTGGACGTACGCTACGGCGCGTTCGGCGGCGGTTCGATCGATCAGTCGCGGCGAAAAGGAGGACCGAGCGCCGTAGAGATCCTCTCGTAAACGGATGATTTTTGTGGTATTTATCGCGTCGTTTATTTCTTCGTCGTCGTCTTTGGATGATGATGAGGGAGATTGTGATGCGAGGTTTCCTTTTTGCGCTTTGCGTATGTTTGCGTCGCGCGTGGTAAACGGTGGTTTCTCGTCGCCGAACGCGCGCGCGGAGCATTCGGCGAAGGTGGTCACGCGACACCCGTCCTCTTTCGCGTACCCTTTGGCTTCCACCGCGCGCGCGCCCGGAATCCCGTACGCAACAACCGTGAGCATTGTTGCGTATCTCGTATCATCGTCATCATTTTCACCTCCAACTCCTCCTCCGCCGCCGCCGGAAACGCTTCCGACACCCGCGGCGACCCTCACGCTTTCGCTCGTTTCCTTCGCCCACAAATCCACCTTCGCAACGTCCGGCGCGATGCCTAAATACCTCGGTTCATTCGCCAATGCTTCGCACAACGCTTCTTCCGTCACCGCAAACACGTGGTACACGTTCGCATCGTTCCAATCGTTCGTCACCACTAACGCTGGATTCATGTTCGGTCTTCTTTGTCTTCTTCGTCCTTCTTCGTCTTCGTCTTCAAAGTCTTTCTTGTGGACGTGTTCTCGGCACCCTTCTGGTTTCACGTCGAAATACATCTTCACGCCTCGAACGAGCGCGAACCCAATAAACACGGCTTTATCTTCCTCTTTTATCCCGTCTAGGTTCTTCCTCAGTGCGAATCCATCTTGCAAGGTGCCGGAGACCGCCAGAAGTCTTCTCTTCTTCTTCGTCACATTTCCCCACCAAGGTCGAAGTTTCCCCCGCGTCATCATCAGACCAAAAAAACCCATTTCGAGCAAGACGCCACACGCGAAGCCCAACGCGAGCGATGATGATGGTACCACCAAAGATTTCGCCCCCCTAGCGACGAAGGAGAACAACGGTTTTAGTCGTCTCGTCGTCGCCAACATCGTCGTCGTCGTCAGCAAAGTCGTTTTGTTGTCCTCAT
>MDSZ01062637.1_pt1 | contig 11640 bp, 15 predicted proteins | sample 811201 | NCBI WGS metagenome assembly MDSZ01 (sample SAMN05326647, study PRJNA326480) | marine metagenome | isolation source: seawater | place: Indian Ocean: North | collected 2010 | reverse complement strand
GTATATTTATAATATTTATGTCGTTACATTAGGTCTCACATTAATGATACCCTCTATAACTCTTGTTACATTTCCTGTGCCACTTTGCACAATTTCTAAATCATAGACATATCTACCGTCATCCAGAGCAGCCGTTTGAGCGGCTGTTAATGTCAATGAAACTTTACCAGATGTTGCGTCACCTATTGTACAAGTAAACTCTGTTCTTGTTCTTGTAGAAGAATAGCCTTTTGCCATTTTAGCTCTGGCAGTATAACCAGTCAAGTTAAATGCAGCTGCATTTGCGTCCTTGACAGTTACATCCGAACTGAAATTAGCACCTTGGTCTATTGTTAAATTTGCTACGGCAGCCATTATTTTTTATCTATCTTTTCTTCTTCTTTTTTAAGTAAATCTATAATTTTCTTGTTGAAGTGTTCCGTAAGAACTTCGATTTTCTCCAACTCCAAATTCAATCTAGTTTTGTTAACTTGTAAATCCTGCCTAGATGTAATATAATTTCTCAATTCAGGACTGAATTTGCCATCATCATATTCTTTACCGTCAATTACTATAGCCATAAAAAAACTCCTTATTCGATTTATTTTCGATTTATAACTATTTATACGAGAAACGATTAAGGTTGGAAGGATAAATAATATTGTATATCAAAAAATATGGTCGGAATAAGCTTGACTTTTCGTACCACTTATGATATATTTAGAAGAACTAAATAATAATTTTATTATAACAGAGGAAAGCAAATGAAAAAATACATTATTACCCTTTTGATGTTAGTATGGACACAAACAGCATTCGCTGGTGGTCAAACAACAATCGTAAATTCTGGTAGTGATTCGGGTGGATATCACCAAGTCCTATCTATGGTCGGGGATAAAATAGACCACAACTTCATTCAAGCAGGAAATCCAATTATAGCGGAAACTCATTTTGATAAGTCAAATGTTTTGACTATGTGGAGCACCGAATGGCCAGGTGATAACACTATGCCATCTGTAGTAATTGATGAAAGTACAATCGTAGCTGTTCAAGCATATGAAACAATTATGTGTAGTCGTACTCACAATTCAATTTCTGATATGAATGGTAAAACAATTAAAATAGCGACATGGGGAGATTCTCCAGCTGTTAAGAAATTTCTTGATGAATTCGGAAATTCAAATAACATAACCTTTAAAATTGTACCCTATGACGGTAGTGGTGCTACTACTAGAGGTTATCTAGGTAAAGACGCCGATACAATCTTTACAATTCAAACTAAACAATCTAAAGTAGAAGCAGACGGAAATTGTTTTGCTTTTAGTGGTAATGGAGATTTAGATTTTGCGTTTGTTGATATTCTATTAGCTGTCAATGCTGAGAATGGCGCTGTTGAAGAGTTTAGACAAATTGTATTAGACTTGTCAAATACTGAAGCATGGAAAAGTGCTTTTGAAGGTACAGAGACCTATGTTTTAAATAGCGACAATGATATGGAACTATTAAACAAGGTTGAAGCCGCTATTGCATTAAACAGCAATTAAAAATACTCAATACATTCCTGAAGTTGATTGTTAACGGTCTGATATGTTTTTTGCATATCAGATTCGTTAACGCCAGTTATTAGAAACGAAACTCTAGGACATTTCTCCGATACTATATGCACATATTCTGGAATAGTTTCTCCAGGTCTCAATCTATCATTATTAGTAAAACACCAATACTTTTTTAAATGAGATAAATCTTTTACAGACTTTATCTTACCTGGTTTTAATTTAGAAACTTTCCACAAAAATTGTTTATCGTAAGAAAAAGGTTTGCCTTTTAAAATCTTTGGTAGTATTCTACTATCATGCACATCATCCATTTGTTGTAATCCTTGACCAAGTCTAGGGTTACAATCTATGTATTTTAATTTATCATCATATTTGTAGAAATCTGGACCGGAGAAGAACCAATTTTTTAAGTTTAACTCTTTAACAATTGCTGTAAAATATTTGTCAACCATTTTAACTACATCCTTCGGAACTTCTTTTACATCTACACTCATCCATTCAGTAGGTTTAGTTTCATATCTATGTTCATCAATTTTATGATAAGTAACTTTTCCTTTTACCCATAATATATCTTTCCATTTACTCTTTTCATTTACATAGACATAAGGTGCCCACATAGTTATATCATGTGGAAGTTGTTCTTGAGCCATATAATAATTTCTACGATTATTAAATTGAGTGTCTTTCCAACCTGTGTTATTTGTAATAAAGAAATCTTTACTATATTTTGATTGTAAAAAATCTTTCTTATTTTTGAAAGACATATAATTTAAATTTCCAGGTTTACTACCTGAACCAATAATAGGTTTAATAATAAAAGGTCTATCCTCAAAAATATTCAAATCACTCTCTGTTTTAGGAATTACACTATCAGGTACTATATCACCAAACCCTAATCGTGTACACATATCATCAAATTTCTTTTTATCTGATAAAATATCGGCAGACCTTTTAGATAGATTATTTAATCCCCATTTCTTTTCCAATTCAACTTGAAGAGGTAATAAACTTTCTGCCATAGTCCATATTCTATCATATGGTCCTTCTATTTCATCATAATGGCCAACAAACACATCAACACTCTGACCTAAAGATTCTAAAGCCCATTGAATACGAGACCATTTATTACTGCCTCTTTTAAAACCTAAAACTAAATTTCTCATCTATACAAATAATGGTTATAACCAAAATCCTCCACTTCTTTATAACCTAATGCAATCAAATATTGTTTAACATTACTTCTAGTTATTTCAATATAAATTATAGGTTTATATTCTTTAAGAGTTTTTTCAGCACCAGCTAATGCTTGTAACTCATGTCCTTCAACATCCATTTTAATAAAATCCACCTTCTCTAAATTGTAATCATCTATTAAACATGTATCTACCAGCACATCTTTTGGATTTTGTTCAACACTATCGAGTACATTGTTTGGATTTTTTGATAAAAGTCCATTATACTCTATTTCCATTCGTCTAACATTATAATGAAATGTTGACAAACCGGTAAAATAATTTGTGTATTTTATAAGTCTTTTACCTTTTACATTTGATACTGCACTAGGTATCATAGTAACATTATCTTCCTTTACATTTTGTTTCCAGCATTCTATATGTTTTGGTATAGGCTCAAAAGATAAAACTTTTTTAAATTCACTAGCAAGTCTTTTAGACCAAATGCCTACATGAGCACCTATATCCAATGCCAATCCTCTATTATCTACCTGCTTCATTGTAGTTAGAAAAGGATTTAATTCGTAACCTGCCCCCCATCTCCAACCACATTCATCTTCTTCGGGTATAAAAAACTTTTTATCGTCTGTTAATTTCATCCGTATATTACAATAACTCTCATTAAGTTATCCCAAAATAAATCTGTTAAAAAGTATCCATATAATATAGGAAAAGTATCCATTCTTTTCAACCAATAACCTATTGTACTCAATATAATCAATGATATTAATAACCACTCTCTTACTGGATAGATGTAAATGCTCATTATAGAAATAAATAATACAATACCATATATCAATACATCTTTATATTTTTTATAAAAATGTGCCAGTTGACCTAATAAATTAAAACAAGTCCAAGATAATATCAAACAAATTGTCAATACAATCGGAATATAATAAAGTATATTAGTAAAGTACCACATTGTATCTACACTAAAGGTAAATCCTTTAGTTACAATTAAATAGTAAACTAATACCTCACTACCAACAATCGGTATACCAAGTATAATTAAAGGCAATAAAGAACTTAAAGCGCCACTATTGTTTGCTGATTCGGCAGCTGCAATTTTTGTTATATCTTTTTTAAATAAATTAGCACTTAAATAACTACCTAAAATATTGGTTACTCCTGGGATTAACCCACACCAAAAACCTACAAAACTTCCTACACCAGTTGCTGGTAATGTACTCGGTGCATATCCAAATTTTGTTATCTTTTGTTGTTCGGTTATTCTAATATTTTTAAACTTCAACAACTCTGGTATTATGTATAATCCTATCATCACAGCACTAAAAGGAATACCTAAAGTTAGATAATCAATACCAAAGGTTCCCCAAGTTTCGTTTGTAGTGTTATTCCATCCTATCTTTGCTAATATACCACCAAATAAAAACAAAATCATTGTTACCCACAAACTCTGTTTTGATAATAGTCCTAATAATAGAACTGCTAAACAAACAATAGAGAGTTGTATGGTACTATTATAAAATTGAAATATGCTGTAGATACTTGGAAGAAATAATAAGAATAAACCTATTGCAAAAATAGACCCTATTGTACTTGAAATGGCATTGCTACTTACAGCAAGGTGTCCTTCTCCTTTTAAGAATAAATTATGTCCATATCTGGCAGTAGATACGGCAGCTGCGTCACCAGGTATTCCATACAATATAGCTGTTACTGAATTGGTATAATTAGATGTTATGAGAAGAGAGATATAAAATAGTAATAAGTTAAAGGGGTCTAAAGTGAATAATAAAGGATAAAATGTAGCAATCGCTAGAAATGGTCCTGCTCCAGGTATTACTCCAAAAAGAACACCTGTTAATATACCAAACAGACACCATAATATAGAAAACATTATTTTACCTTGCCATAATCCAACATCTTTTGAAACAACTCTTTATCAAACTTTAAACACATTACTAATAGAATAATTCCGTCTTTAAATGAAAATACACTATGTCTTTTATTACCATTGAAATACCAAAGAGTACCTGCATTGCCTTTGATAACCCTATCATCATATATCCATTTAAAGTCATATTCATTACATTTTACAAAACCAATAAATCTTACTTCATCATAACTATAATCTTCTTTATTAATATCAAAATGTTCTGGAAAGAAACTGCCTCTATCCATTCGTAAAAAATGGCAACGGCCTAACCATGGTTTCCATGGTTCTAAAATTGCTTGTAGTGTGGGACAATTTTTGTACACATCTGTTGGTACATTTAAATCGTGGTTGTGTATTTGTTCGCCAGTTTGTATTTCCCAATCTCTTAAACTTGTCAAATCAGGAATGCCATGAAGACCACCGTCTATACTAGTTACACTTAATCCCCAACGATTGTTAGGTTTCTTTGGATTGTATCTTTTCCAATCCTTCTCAAATGGTTTTAACTCTTCTAATAGTTTATCTTTTTTAAACCCTGGATTTAATTCAATCCAATCCGACATTGTATTTAAGCGTAATAACGCCTTATCATCATCATTCATATTATTAAACTTTATTATTCTTGAAGTGTAAAAGTAAGGTGTTCATCTATTGGAGCTAATGCTTCTTTTTTCTTTTTCCATTCTTCATAATTCTCATTATTAGAGAAAATTTTATAATGTGAAATAAATTTTCCATCAGCACTTAACTCACTAATTTTATCTTCTAGTAAATCAACCTCAATATCAAGATGTTGTTTTATCAACTCTTCACTATCAGTACCATCTTTAAAGAAATCTGCAACTTCATTATACACTCTGTCGGGGTTGTTTTTATCTGTAATTTTCCATTCTACAATTTTGACCATATTGTTCTCCTAATACTACTATTTATATGGTAAGAAGTATGGTGACCACCAACCAGTCCAACCTTCTTCCATTATATGGTGCATTTGACCAAGAGTACAAATACTATAATTTTCATCTAAAAAATCTGGATTAAATTTAGGACACAAATTATCATATGTTTCATATTCTATTTCTTTATAATAAAACTCATCACTACCTTTATTATATTGTTTTAAATAATTATGTTCGTTTGACTTAAACTTTTTCCATATATGTGATACATCACCTGTCCAAGATACAATAGAAGAATTAAGTGGTGTATGAGCTGGTTCTCTCCACCAAGTATCATCTAATAATGTAAAATTTTTCCTAACCAAATTTGGTAATTGATTGTAGATAATAATATCTAAATCAAAGTATAGATTTTCTCCATCTCTAAATCTATCGTACATTTGAAATTTATTATACCAATTTCCATATAAGTCATCTTGAATACACTCAAAACTATCATATTTTAGACCTGAAAATGTGTCTATCATATGTTTTAAATTCTTAACATGCCATTGAGTAAACTTATTACCAAACTTACAACAAATGATTCTCATATAACTTTCTTTCATTTTCAACATTTTGCTCTACATCTACACTACAATATTTTTTACATACAGATGGAATATTTTTGTCTGGACTATTTTCTAACACATCTATAAATCCTTTCCACTCTTTTGACTTTAATATATCTTCAATAGATTCATTATTGTCTATGTGTAAATTATCTTTGAACAACTTTAATAAATGTACATTTTTTCCTTCAAAACTAGTATTTACCCAACAACAAGGCAATATGTGACCGGTAACTGAATAGGATAAATCTCTATCAGTTAAAAGACATTTTGGTTTTAATGTATTTTTTTCACCATAACCTAATTTCTCAACTTTACTCATAGGTCTTGGAGTCCGTTCTTCACCAGTTTTTTTATTACTATTTTTCCAACCTATTTTTCCGTCTTTTACTTCTTTCAATTTAACATTATGAATATTTTTTGCCACAGGTCTTTTTGATGTTATTAACATAAATTTTAATTTGTATTGTTTAGCAATTTTCTTCGCTTCTTCAATATCATCTTTGTTATAATCAAATACAATATATTGCCATTCAGGTCTTCCACCTAGATATTTGTTTAATAACATCATATCAAATAGAAATTCGCCATCTTGATTAACTCTATACTTATGACTATCTTTAGGTAATCCATCTATACCAAAAATCCAATTAGCATTTATATTTGCTAGAAATGCCTCTTGGTACCATTCTTCTTTTTTGTGTGAGGCGGCATTATGTATTTCAGTTTTTATATTTTCTTCTTTGCATATTTTTAATATATCAATAAAGTGTACATTGAAAACGGGGTCTGAAAATGTTCCACAAAATGAAACTCTTTTAAAATACTTTACAATTTTTCTGAAGCCTTCTGGTGTTAAATCTTTACCAGGTATTCTTTTGCCTTCTTTTCTAAATTGTGTTCTAGCACAAGCAGAGCATTCTAGTGTACATCTTGGACCTGCGTCTATATTCAATGTTCTTTCATTAAAAGGTATCATTATAAAAATTCTACTATTTCCATCATTTCTGGTTTTCTATCCCAATCTTCCTTTCCCCACTCAATCAAATCTTGTCTTCTATATCTCAATGCATAACCACAACTTACCATTGATATAGGTCTTGTCTTTACCATAGTTAAACCTACATTATGCCAATCTTTCACTTCTCTTTTAAAACAAGAATTGTAAGACATATCCAAACCTGCTTCGAGTAAATAATTAGTTAAATTAGCAACAAATATACCCACCTCAACTGAAACCGAATCTATTATTTCCTCTATATGTGATTCAAAACCTTGGTCATAAAAATGTCCTTCTTCTACTTTTTGTTTATAGAAACGGTTAGGTGTTGCAACTCTACTATGTATTGTAATTAAATATGGATTATCTTTTATATGGGCATAATAAGGATTATATGCTCCCTCTTGCGTCTTCGTTGCAATTCCTCTTTCTACTGCTCTGTCTTCAGCCCTCTTATGTGCTTTATGACACAAACTATGGATTGCTTCTTTTTCTAATACTCTATCAGGTCCCCAAACATATACTTTATATGCCATTGCATTATTTTTAGATGGTGAAGTCTTCCATGCTTTCCATAAAGCTTCAAAAATTAATTTTTTAGGAGGAACTTTATTGTTATATCTTTTTACATGTTTTCTTTTATTTTCTAATAAGTCAAAATGTTTCATTTTATTTTATAAGTATCAATGTGTCTTACTCTCATAGTATTAATTTTAATATCTGCTTTTTCCGGTATAACATGCCAAGCGCCATTAGGGTCTTGTATTTTTTCGCCAGCGTGTTTCGTAATATCAACTATCTTAATTTTTCTAAACTTTTTTCCTGTTCTAGGATTTTTATCCAAACCCTCTGTAGTAAGATTACTTCCATTACCTGCACCAATAGCTAATTCTGTTTGGTCTGATTCCCACCTTTCAACGCCTTCTTTAGGAAATCCAATACCAATGCCATATGTTATTTTCTTTTTACCTGCTCTAACATCATCAAGTATTCCTAATTTCTTTTCCCAAAAATCATCACCATTCATATCGTTATGACTCTTATTGCAACCAGTAGAAAAACCTATAGCGGCGGCTGCTCTCATAACAAGACCCATTGCTATACCTATACTAACATAAGCATTTTCCCAACGAGCAGCTACTTCATTACCTTTTAAGGTTCCGTCTGCATTACAATTTAATTGTGTATCTGGTTCCTTTGCCACGAATAAAATATACATATTAGCATTCATTTGTGAGTTTCGCCAAGTTGATGGTGGTTTACGGTTATGAGTACACCCCCAAGTATATTTTGATAACTCGTCTAATACTTTTCTATCTTTAGTCCAATGAATTTCATAGTAAGCTTCGTGTTGTTTTGAAGGAGAATTTTGAGCAACCCATAAAAGATAATCAGCAACTTCATCCATCATTGGTTTTTTATGGTCCCAAACTCTTTGGCATTTTTGAATCTTTTGCATAATTTTCATTTCATTATCCCATTCATAAAACATATGCTTAATACCATCTTCTCTTTCAGCTCTCAATTCAACCAACGGACCCCACATCTTTGACCATTCATCCAAAGTCTTCTTCTTTGGTTTTATGTCATTAGTTAACATCTTTAATTTATCTTTATCTTCCATTACTTCCAATTCTCCTTTACAAATGGGGTTGTAATATGTTGGTGTATAGTTTTACCTGGACCTGTAAAATGAACAACCTTAACATATTTATTAACTTCCCCAAGTATCATATATTGACAACTAAATCTATTACAATATACTTTATTTAATTCAATATTTTCTTCCATATCAGTAGACCATTTACATAACCATTGTTCTGGTGTTTTTGTTAATTTAGATTTATATTCTTGTATTTTCCAATTAACATAATTTTGTTCTCCATAATATTTCTCATGTACATCACCATTTTTATAATAGTGTAGTTGCCAATATTCAGGATTTAAAGCAAAATCGTCCCAAATATATCTTAAACTACCAGATTTAAACTTATAAAATCCACCATTTGTATCTAATAATGATTCCCACCATACACCATATGTAATTAACTCATCTTCTCCTACAGGATGCCCTATAAGGTCGTCAACATTCTGTAAAATAACTTGGTCAATATCCATAACTACAATATCGTCACCTGGATTTTGATATGCAAAATTAGGACTAAAAAATTTTAGTTTATGCCAATGTTTCTTAATACTATCATGGTGGTTGTAAGGTAATATAACATCAGCTTCAATATCTTCAGTATCACTCAAACATATAAATTCAAAAGGTATAGTTAAATTTCTTTTTAAACTTCTATATAATTTTGATACATAATCTGGAGTATAATAACCTGTAAAGTATGTTGTACATATTTTAAGCATAACCACAAAACCTCATACAAACATGTGTTGGTTTTTTCTCCCAACTTTCAGGTAAATCTTTGTTAAACCAAACACTATCTTTTAATATATCAATTAAATTTTTGTTAAATACATTATGTTCTTCTTTACCATATTTTTTAATAATATCTAAACCAAGAAACTTTCCACTCCAAGGTGGAGGTGATGATAACATTGATATAGCAAAATAACAACATGGTATAACATTTCCATCCGGATTGATTACCACTTTATTCAGGATTCCCCATTCACATTTTATATTTTTTTCTGGATTAACCCACTCATCAATCCATTCATCATTTCTTCTAATCGTTTCAGTTTCCATACCATCTTTTTGTTCTACAATTTTACTTCTCACTTCTTGTTTATTGTCAGCTTTCTCCAAAAAATTATCATTACCTTTACTATCAACAAAATTAAAACGATTTGGTGAAGTTTTTTCATATCTATCGGTGTAAACATTTCTATGTCTTGTAGAACCATGGTCTAAACACATTTTTTCAATATCATTTAAGTAGTCTTGATTATGTTTAAATACAAGTGTTTGAGTTTCAATAACAGCTTTTGTTTGTGCTAATGTATCCATATTATTAAGTATCTTGTCAAGAAAAGTTTTTTGTCTATATCTCTCATGCATTTCTTGATTAATACCTTCAACACCAAACTCTACCACTAAATTTTTTCCACCAGCCACTCCTAAATCCCACCAAAAATCTTCATTTCTTAAAGACCCATTTGTATTAATACGAATATTGCTTGAAGAATTTTTCCTACAATATTTTACAATATCAACTAAATCTTTATTCATCATAGGGTCGCCATAACTTCCACATATCTGCCATTGTTTAACTTTGTCAACAACATTTGTAGGAAAAGCCTTTTTAAAATCTTCTAAAGTCCATTCTATTATAGGTAACCAATCCTCTGTTTTGTTAGTGTTTGTATTTGTTCGTACACACATAGGACAACCAGCATTGCAAGAAGTTGCTATATCTAAAAATAAATCTAAATTATCAGGCTTCCACATTCTTTCTCCATACTGCGTCAAAATCCTTACAGACGCAATGTGCTATTTTTGTCTTATCAGGTACATATTTTTGTTTATCAAAAAAATAATGCCATTCATCATCTAACCATTGTATATCAACCTTATTAACTTTTACTTTATAAGAAAAAATAGTTTCATTATCATATCTAAACATATCAATTATATTTTGTGGATATAAACCACTTTCATCCGTTCTTAACTTTGTCATTAAATCTATAGTACCTTGAAAATCTTTAAAATAATTTAGTCTATTGACATCTTCTTTTCTAGCACCAATAATTCCAGTATTAATAACATCATTTCTAGGACTATATCCTGTTTCTAATAGCATAGCATGACAATTAAAGTATTTCGCTGATGGACTTCTTATACTATGATTGACCTTAAAACTTGTATCAACATATTCATTATTATCTTTAACACAAATACCTTTTGATAAATCCCATTTGTCAAAAAAGGATTCGTTAGTCATTGGTATAGCGTCAAAATCTAAATACAAAATCTCATCATAACTCTTTGATAACTCTTCAAGCAAATGTATTTTGTAGAAATTTATTATTTCATATCCAGTTAATGCTGGGCAAACTTTAAGTAATTTTTGTTCAAATGATTGATAACGGAGGTCATATTCAAACATCATAAACCTTGCACCTATTTTATCAGCATATGCTTGTTTACAATCAATTAATCTTTGATAATGTTTCTTAAAAGCATTGACGGTTATATCTGCCTTCTTTTCGGTATCATGTTTATTTTTTGATTGACCATAATGTTCTTTTGCTGGTACATCAACATATGTACTATAAATTACTTTTTGCATATCTTACCTATCAATGTAAATCTAGTACCTCTTTCATCTGGTATTTCATCTTCTATTAATACCTCAGCATTATCTGGTAATTGTTTTTTAAATTCGTTTATGTTATTGACACAATTAATATGAGTTGGTATATCAAACATTGCATTTGATTGAAACGCAAAGTAAGCTGGCGATACTCTATCCCACCAAGGATTTCTATACTTTGGT
>MDSZ01019551.1_pt1 | contig 11640 bp, 6 predicted proteins | sample 811201 | NCBI WGS metagenome assembly MDSZ01 (sample SAMN05326647, study PRJNA326480) | marine metagenome | isolation source: seawater | place: Indian Ocean: North | collected 2010 | reverse complement strand
TACAACTATCACCACGGAATGATTCGCGCCATGTTTGGCCATCAAAATATTCGATATTGTCGCCATAGCCATCTGAATCTGTATCATACCACTGGCTTACTTCATCAGGGAAGGCGTCAGCAAAACCATCAGGGTGGGCAATCCAATCACTGGTTGGGTCTGAATAACCATCTTTGTCAATATCACGACATCCAAGACGATCAAACCTTGAAATCCATCCTGATTCAACTTCTTCTGGTGTAGAATAAATACAAACATCGCCTTCAAAGCCACTTTGATTATCTCCATAACCATCATTATCTGTATCTAGGTATTGTGATGGGACTAGTGGAAAATCATCTACTTGGGATGCCCCATAGGTTTGGTTGTCGCCCCAACCATCTTTGTCAGTGTCTCGCCATTGAGTGGGGTTATCTGGGAAATCGTCGATAAGTTGTGCCCCGAAAGACTGGTTGTCTCCCCATCCATCATAGTCTGAATCTTGCCATTGAGTCGGTTCAAATGGAAAGGCATCCGAACCATTGTACATAGTCCAATTCTCATCTCCGTCAGAATATGAATCACCATCTGTATCAGTACAACCAAATCTATCAGAAGATGATGAACCAGTAATGAATGGGCATGCATCTGGTTCATTAGCAGTTTCTAGCCATTGCCCAATACCCCAGGCAATGTGGGTTTCATTCCACATAGGGTCTTCCCAGTTATCGCCATAGCCATCTGCGTCAGTATCTGTCCATTGCGTATTATCCAGCGGGAAAGCATCAGCTAAGCCAACTGGATGAGCAAACCACTCACTAACTCCATACAAGCCACCAGGGTCAGGGTCTGAAAATCCGTCACCATCTGAATCTAAACAACCGAATCTGTCATTGTATGAACCACCCGAATTGTAAGTACAAAAATCACCTTGATAGCCATCTAAATTATCGCCAAAGCCATCATTATCCGAATCCTGCCACTGGGTTGGTTGGTAAGGAAATGCATCGGCACCATTATTTGGCCCCCACCCAAATTCTGGGTCGGAAAATCCATCTAAATCAGTATCAATACATCCTTTACGGTCATAAGCAGAAGTACCGGGAATATCATCACAGGCATCATCTGTATCGATATAACCATCCTCATCAGAATCCCTATCTGCCGTATCAATTGAAGGTAGTAAGGTATAATCTACTCCATCATTGCACAAGCTTCCCTCACCCTTAACTTTGGCAAATATAAAACCTGCAGTAGATACTGTGGTGGAAAGCGTGGTGGATGAACTAGCGTCACTCATCGATTGACTAGCAACTTGCGACCCTCCAGAGTCATGTAGTGAAAAGGCTGCATTCCATCCATCATTAATGCACCACCAAGCGCCATTATTCATAGAACCAGAGAATCCAACTTGAACTATATCTCCCTTGTAGGCATAAATCTTCCACCAATCTATTTCATCTTCAGGTGAACAACCATCATCGATGCAAACGTAGCCATTGGCTGAGGCGCCGTTGGTCAAAGTATTGGCGCTTTGCAAACTATCGTCTGCAGAGGTATTTGGGATAAAACCCACCAACAACGCGGCCAAACACACCACGATGAATCGCTTCGCGACCATGTACTGCCATTGCGATATCATCTATGAAATAGCCGCCTGTTAAGGTCAGACTAATTAGCCTAGTTTTATTGGCCAAAAAGGCTTAAATTGGTAATTAACGACCAATTTTTCGAGAAATACAAGGAACAAAATCTATCCAGTATTTTACAAGGAATGTTACTTAATTATAGACTCATAGATTTGTATGAATCTTGTTGCATTGTGTTCATAGGTATACTTGGCAAGTATTCTCTCACGGCCCGCCGAACTCAATGATTCAAGTGCCGGCTTATCGGCAAGTAATGCATTGACTTGTTTAGCTAAATCATCAGAATCTCCTGTCTTGAAAAGCCTACCAACAGTTGTATCAATCATCTCTGTAAGAGGTGCTTGATCTACTGTGACTACTGGGGTGCCACTAGATAATGCCTCTAGTGGAATTAATCCTTGACCTTCATAATAAGACGGATAGATTACTAAATTAGCGCTGCGGAAATGTTGAGCTAAATCTTCAAACGACATCCCACTTATTATGAAGACGGAATCACTGATTGCTAACTTTTTAGCTACCTTCAATAATTTCTTTTTCATATGTCCCCTGCCAATAATCACCAGTTTTGCTCCAGGGTTTTCGGCAAGTATTTTTGGCATTGACCTTAGCAAAGTCATGTAGCCTTTTCTAGCAACTAAACGGCCTACTGCTAACAGCATTGGGGTGTCGGTATAACTGTCATGAGACAGGGCTGCTTCATCATCGCAAACATATTCATGGCGGATTTTTTCATGGGCTAATTGTTCTTCCTCATCATCGGTATTAGATGGGCGAAACACTTTGTGGTCACAACCCCACAACTCTACCTCGGCATTAAATTCCTGGTCTGGACTATACCAATTGCTAAACTCTTGCAACGTTGACTTTGAGTTAGCGACACTAATAGAGGAATTAAGCAAACCCGCTTTCTCATATTTACTGTACCATTTTGCCGTTAATCTAATTGCTAAGTCATTTGGGTTAAGCCAAGTAGCCGATTCACCAGCCTTGGCTGCCCGAATTACTCCCTGTTTTTCTCCAAGCCAAGACCCATGAAGTGATGAACAGACTGGGGCGATATTTTCTTTCATGAATTTAAACTCCTTGGCTGAAAAAGACGCTAATGGTAAATGAATATGGATTACATCCACTGGGTCTTGACGATGAATAGATTTTAACGCTTTAAGTGCATTTTTGGCATAAGAACGAGTAAATGTCATTGGTAGTTTGAGCCATGGAACCTCAACAATTGATACCCCTGATTGCGGAGGTCCGCGACCCTTATGGCTTCTAGTGATGATTGTAACAGAATGCCCGAATGATGCTAAATGTCCAGCAAGATGGTAGACTACCGAGCCAATACCACCCCATCTTGGGGGGTACTCACCAGCAATCATCACTATGTGCATTATTCCTGCGACGAGGGATTGGCGTTTGAATATTGACCAGTAATGTAAGAAAATAAGGGTGAATTATCTAGCCAATGACTTCAAAGCAGAAAATCTGCACGGCGCTTTATGGGCGATATCCTACCAGCGACCGTTACTGTTATCCTCCCGGCTCGTAATGAAGAAGAGGCCATCGAGCCGACTATCGATTCTATACCCACTGGTTGGTGTAAAAAATTGGAAATTCTTGTCGTCGACGGGAACTCTTCTGATAAAACTAGAGAGTTAGCATTGAAGAAGGGTGCAAGGGTGCATTTAGAGGACAGAAAAGGGTACGGTAGAGCATACCGAACTGGATTTGACATCGCTAGTCATGACATCATCGTTACAATGGACGCAGACTGTACTTATCCAGCAGAATTAGTGCCTAAATTAGTAAAACGACTGCTCGATGATAATCTAGATTTCATTACCTGTGATCGTTTATCGTTGGCTGAAGATGGTTCAATGTCAGGACTGCATGGATTTGGCAACTGGGCGCTTTCTTTCACTGCTAGACTACTATTTGGCTATGGAATAAAAGATTCACAATCTGGAATGTGGGTGTTTAGAAAATCTATTTTTGACAATCAAAAGATGCGACCTACCAATGATGGAATGCCGCTATCTGAAGAGATTAAGTTGTTAGCAAGAAAGCATATTGGTAAGGAAAAAGCAATAGAAATTTCGGTACCTTACCGACCACGAGTTGGCGATGCTGAAATCCATACATGGGGTGACGGTTGGAAGAATTTCAAATTCTTATTTGCCAAGAGAATCGCTATGAATCGTACCAAAACCCCATGGGGTGGAAGAGAATCGAATCCTGATTCAATGAACAAGGATTTGCCTGAACAATGATTAATTCAGATCTTCTTCTTGTTCCAACTGGGACCATAAATCATTGACTACCTCAGTAATCTGTTCGATATCACTTTCATCGACATTTGGATGTTGTTGAGCGGCCGATGGTTGCCTAAAAGTGTCCCAAGACGCAATCAAGTCATCTTCCAGTTTGTTCTTTCTGACACGTGCTATGACTAGGGTAATCAAAATTAATGAAATTATGCCAATTCCACCTATAATTAGTGGCGTATTACTGCTGGTAGAATCTGGATCGCTTACGACAATTGTTTTGGAAACCTGGCTTATTGTTGCACTATCACCAACTCCATCTCTGGCTGTGATTTTTAGACTTGGGCGGCCTGATTTTTCTGGATTTACTTCAACTGAACCTCTCCATATGCCATCTCCATCTAAGTCTTCAAGTGCGAAATCCCAAACTTGGATTCCGTGGATTAGTGTTGCTTGTACATCTTGAGTAGTCCCATCTGGGTCGGATAAAATCACACTTACTTTCAAATCTACTAGCTCATTAGTAGTAAGTTCTTGCGGAGTTACTGTGATAGATTGCTCATCTAGAACTGGGTCGGTTTTCTCGACCCGTATATTTCTTGATGATACTTGAGTGTTTAGCAGACTATCTCTCACGGTTAGTTCTATGAGATATTCACCGGGATTCAAAATTATTGATTCGGTACTGCCACTCAATGTCTCAACTACTTCACTATTTGACTTATCGATTACTTTCCATTGCCTAAATGTAATATCAAAGTCAGAATCTGTTGATTCTTCTTCAAGAATTATAGCAACTCCACCGGTAAAAGATTGACCTTCGCTAGGGGTAATGATTACTACTTCGGGTGCTGATGGTTCAACTATCAAATCAAAGAATTCTGTTCTAACCATTCCATCAGTATCGGTAAGAGTAATTTCAATGCTATGTGTTCCAGCACTGAGTTTAGAAATGTGAGTTATGCTAGGGTCAACATCTAGTAAGATTGGCTCAGTTACTTTGTTACTTCTAATAGTCATAGTAAACTCATCGCCATCATAATCTAGTGAATTAACTGCATTCCAGAAGATGAATTCGGATGATTTGAAGGTTTCAGTAAACTCAGGAGTTGCTAATGATAAAACTGGGGCTGATTTACTTATTTGGATAGATGTTGTATCAGTTACTGGAGGGTTGATTCCGTCATCAATTTCCAGTGTTATAGTATGTATTCCACTACTTAGCCTAGATTGATAGAACAATCCTTCTTGATTGGTTGAAGACAATCTACCATCTAAGTCACTGGTCCATGAAACCTGAAGATATTCAGAGCCTTGGAATGCCTCAGTTTGTGAACAAAGCCAGAAGCCGATAGAGTTGAATGAACTACATACTGAATCAAAATCACCCGAGCCGTTGGCAGAAAGGATTACCAGTTCGGAGGAATCATATGATTGTGCTTGATTTGGCGAGATTATCTGTGCAGATGGCGGAGAATTCAACACTGAAATCAACATTGAGGAGACTTTGTATTCCTCTACATGCTCAAGGTTGTCATCGGTAACCCGCATTTCTATAGTATGAATCCCACGTGATAAATGTCCTTGCCAAACTGTTCCTGATGGTTCATCCGACCATTGTAGAATCCCATCTAGACTAGAGTAAAACTCAATTTCTAAATTATCTCCTTCAGGATCAACTGTCAATGACCCATCTAAAGTGACCACTGATTGACTAAAGTTATCACTTCTAATTATAGTAAAATTAGGTTCTGGTATTTCGTTATACAAAATCGTGTTGTAAGCTAATTCAACTGGTGGGTTAACACCATCATCAACAAAAATAGACAGCACGAAATTATCTTCTTCTGGCGCTGGGTTATTTTGAGTAGATTCAAGCGGGAACGTGTATTCTATAATTTCTGGGCAGTTGGTAATTCCCGGTGATTGAGACGGATATATCAATCCGTAAGAAGTTGTTATCCAGCAATTTAGTGCGTCACCTTCCGGGTCGTAAGTACCTGAGAGATTAACCACAACGGTACCTGTTTTGGCAATTATCAATTCATTGAATGCGTTTAATTCTGGACTAAAATCAAAATATACAATTGGTACAAAATTGGATAACTCAATAATCCTACTCTGTTGTACACAATGGCCTTTATCATCACATAGATTTACCGAAATAGTATGTACTCCATCACTGAGAGTTTGGCTAACGCCTCCTTGATTTACTGTGAAATTAGCTGAATTACCAATATTTCCGTCAATTGATGAGGTCCATTCCCAGATCAAGGAATCATTATCTATGTCCCAAGAGCGACTTGCATTGAACTCTACTAGCGAGCCACTAGGATAGATTGAGTCGCCTTCAGGTGAATCCCAATACAAGAAAGGTGGTTGATTGTCAATTGGCAGTATACAATAAATGATTTTGTCCCCATCTAATGAGACTGAACTACTGTTTGATAATCCATCATAAGCACAATCAACCGTGACTGTAGTCAATGGCGAGGCTCCTGATTGAGTCCATTGTCGGCCAATGAAATTAGGGAATTTCACATAGCCAATATCATTAGTATTCTCTTGGGCATTTGGTTCAAATTGATCAAAACTAATCTCTACTGGAGCGCTTGGAATGCCATTAGAATTATTATTTTGCACCCACACTTCAATGTCCCACGCAACATCTATTTCCGCTGAAGGAGCGATAATAGCGCTTGAGAAATCAATTTGTTGAGGTTGATGTAGGTGAAGTGTAGAAAAGGAATCCAAATTTATTACAGTTGAAGAAGTTAAATCTATGAATGAACTCCAGTTTACCTGACTATTTTGCAGGATTACCGAGCCTGTGCATTGTGGTAAAATGGTATTATCTTGACCCGTCAAATCACTATGGTCAATGAGCAGCAAACATGATGTTCCAGAGAGTTGAGCTCTGCTAAGTTCTGAAGGATAGTTTCCATTATTATTAGCATTCCAAATTATACCCGAGTGATTACCTTGGAGAACTAAAGTGTCAATGTTACCAGCAGCCCGATTAATTCTAATTGCTGGCCCGGCATCAGTTCCTTGTCTTTCTGTTACAATTAACACATCATGCATGTGGAAACGGCCTCCTTGTTGCCCTAAATTCAAGCCACTATTATCGACGGTAATCGGGTCGTAAGAAGGATTATTATTTTCCACTATCAAGTGATTGAGAAATAGATCTACTGAATCTTTAACCATTACCCCTGAACCAGCAGAGTTTGAAACTGTACAATGATTACAGGTTACATCACCAGAACTAGATTCTAAGTCATTAGATTTCTCGAAAAATAATCCGGCTTGCTCCATTTCATTTAATCCCAAATTACCATTACCTATTGCAGTAAGGTTGGATAAAGTAACATATCGTGAATCAAAAATGTGAGAACCTGATTCACCGTTATCAGATAAATGTAAATGGTCTACTATTACAGTGGATGAATCAATAAATAGGCCATCTTTGCTATTATTGTGTAAGAACCAGTTACTGCCTTGCATAGCACCTCCAGAAGTCGCAGAAATCCCTGGCCCAACTGAACCAGAGACCACTAAATTTTCAAATCTAGGAGCGAAGAAAGAGGATCTTATCGCCAAGCCTGCTTCGTGCGCACCTTGCCCTGGATCACCAGAATCCGTGATAGTTAGATTTCTAAATGTAGTAGATGCATCAACAAAATATAGTCGAACGCCCACTGTGGTCGAATCTTCTACTGTAGTATTCTCAAACCATGCACCTGTTGCATTAACTTCAATAGCAGCAAATCCAATTCCTGCAGTTTTGGCATTTGGCCCACCAGTACCTCTAACGATAGTATTCGTGAAATCTGCAGTTTCATAATTTGTGAAATTAGTATGATTTGCTTTATCGACATATATTCCTCTGTACATCGAATTAGTGACAATACAATCCCTGACAACTGCGCGAGTGAAACCACCATCACTAACATGTCTTATCAAAATCCCATAATCAGATTTATCTACCGATAAATCAGTAATTAGAGGCTGGCTATCTTCAATCCAAACTCCGGCTGAAATCGCATTCGCGCCTTCTGCACTGACATTATCTATACTGATTTCATGATATATACCACCTGATGAGCCCCAAATATTGAGACCCCTAATTCGCAAATCCGTCATAGTTGCACGCTCGACAATAGGAGTTGATCCAGCACCGACAGAAAGCCCAAGTCCATAACGCCAATCTGCATAGGAGAATCCTTTACCTGCTTGATTTATCGTTAAATCGTTAATTATGGGGTTGGCGGCGGAAAATAAATCAATTCCAACTCTGGATGGATTGGTGATTGTAACATTATTTATTTGAGGATCTGAACCATAAACTGTGATGCCATATGTTGCATCCTCAATAGTTATATTTTCAATTATCGAGCCTCTACCTGATGATGAACTATTGAACTGAATCCCATAGTGAAGGCCAGTGGTAAGTTGTGAAAACACTACTGGACAACTATTATTTCCTTGAACTATCAATCTACCTTCGACAAATAATCTTGTTGAGGCAGATAACTCAACTGTAGTACATGGAGATATTACTAATTCATCAGTTACACTTACGGTGTAGGATTCTGATAACTGAATCAGTCCACTCCATGTTGTCTGTGCTTTTGTCACTGTATTATTTTCAGGAGTATCAATATCAAGTGTTTTTGAATCAATGGGTAAACTCGTTAACGGTGTCAAAACTAGGATTAATGTCATTAGCAGCATAGAGAATTTTACCCTAACCACGCCATCCATAAGTTTCGTTGTACAGTGTTACTTTTCAATGGTTCGTATAATTGGGCAGGGTCATGAATCACTATTAATTTAGATAGTAAGCAATAAGAAATTGATTGAATTGGCAAGGTTATGCCTGAGGCATTTGTCTTGTTCAAAACCCTACCTTCAAGGGAACGTGATGTATATCTAACATTAAGTAACCATGAATCTGTTGTTGAAGTACATGCACTTTATGGTGAATATGACTTGATTGTCAGAGTCAGTTCTAGCGAATCGGGTAAACTATCAGGCATGTTGATGAGCGACTTTAGACAAATAGACGGAGTAAAAGATACTCAGACTCTAATTGCAGTAGAATATTAGGTGATTAAATGGCGATTGGATTTGTATTGATAACAACTGAACCGGGACAAGAAAAAATGGTCAGAGAAACTCTAGAGTCTATTGATTTGGTAACCTCCGGATGGATGTTATTTGGCGAATATGACTTAATCGCTAGAGTCCAGGCTGATGATGAGTATGATTTGACTAGATGCATAGTAGAAGAAATCAGACCGATGAAAGGCATTGTTGATACTAAAACTCTAATCGGTGCAGAACTTTAGAGCATTGAATGTAATTTTGACTCTAACTCTTTTGCAGCATTATGACAACCCGATTCCCTATACCTAGTTATTGATTCCTTCAATGACGACTTATCGGAGTTTTTACTAATCTGTGATTTGACTAACCACCATCTAGCGCAGTAACGTAAAGCAGGACTTGACCTCGGCAATGAGTTTGGCTTAGTTAGTCGATGAAACATCTTGGATGCTTCGTCTAAATTACTTTCAATTATTGATTCGATTAATTTTAATTTTAATGATTCAGCCATTAGTGTATTATCGATGATTGCACAATTAGATTGCACTGATTCAACAACAGATTTGAAATCAATTATTCCATTATCATACTCGTAAATTTTTAGTTTACTCTGCATAGTAAGATATATTGGGTCATGATTGTGCTGGATACTTTCCATCGAATCAAGAATATTTACGGCATCAGACAATTTATTTTCATCAAGAGCTAAAGTAAATCTAATCATCGATACTGCAACTAATATGACGTTTCTATTTGCTAAGTTAGAGAAATCTAGTCGCTTCAAGTAAGAATTAACCTTGCGGATTAAGTTGCCCTCTAATTTTTGATTTGGCAATCGGTCTTCCAAAATTTGAGTTGCTAACGAAATTAGTAATTTATTTGCTTCAAAAGAGGATTGATTGGCAATTAGTTGTTCAGCAATGTCCTCGCATTGCTCTAATCTACCCTCTAAATTGGCGAGAATAAAATCCATCTCAAGTCTTTTATTACCAGATAAATATTCCACACTTCGTTTCAAATGTTCTGCCTCATACCTCTTCGCTGCTATTTTACATGCGACATATCTCAATGATTCATTTTTGGACTCTTGCTCGATTAAGTCTTCAACCATTACAGCTAATGCTGCAGAATTAATTTCCATAACTTGATCAAGAGAATCCGAAATTTGTTCGACAAAAATGTCTGGCGCTGATTTTGATAAGTGGTAAAAATAATTAATCAAATTTCCGTCCACAGAGATGTTTTTCCAGTGCTTGGATAAGTGAGAATGAATCTGTCGGGTTTCATCCTTAGATAGGTTGCTGCGAGTGACATTACGTACTAGATGCTGCAATTCTATATGTGAGTCGTTATACCATTTTAACAAACTCTGCATATCGAATTTTTCTATTTGAGACTCGATAATTGAATACTCAGATTTGACGGGGTTAGGTTCTAGTGACATGTGATTGAGCAACTTTTTGCCACCCGCATCGATGTTTTTCAACACCACTTTGTTGACGTAATCAATGATATCTATTGATGATTCAGGTGACTCGAAATTGGAATCATATAATTTCAAAGCTAGAGGATGGCGACCTAATTTTTCGGAAATATCTTCTCTTTTAGACAACTCAATATCCTCTCCAAGCATTTCACAACAAGAAGCCAAATCTAATGCGTCCATTTTTAGTTGCTCGAAACCAAAATCTGTATCTAAATTATCCCGTGAAATCAAAATTAATTTCATCTTACTATGCTTTGAAATTCCTTTCACTAACTCTTGTATTTTCGATTGATGTCTAGCATCAATGAGGTGATAATCATCAATTATCAAGACCTCTTCAAGAGTGGTGAAATGAAGAGAAATCGATTCAATATCTTGAGGTATCATTGTCATAAAATTCCAAGTTGAACAGATTTCTAAATAGTCGGTAAATTCAGTAGCAGATGCCCATCTTACTGGCTTTTTACTAGCATAATGTGCAGCAAGCCCCCTCACAAAAACAGATTTGCCAATACCAGGCATACCAGTAATTACCAACGATTTTTGGGTTAGAATATCTAAGCATTTAGAAAACTCATTTTTTCGACCATAGATCTCGACTTGTTTGGGTGGATTACCAAATACCTCTTTTGGTTTCTTAGGAGTTATATCACTAACAAGAAGTTGAGAAAGATAATCTCGCCCAGAATTTGAAATGTGATATACTTGTCTTCGCCTAGAACCTCCTCCAATCACGTGAGCCATTCTTTTTACAACAAAGCCATGTTCCTCAATTTTTGTCATGGGAATATTTAGCGCAGAGCGACCCACGCCAATTCCTTCAGCAATTCCTGGAAGCGATAAATCACGACTAACATCCCAAGATTTTTCCATGCTTGATGGATATTCATTCAACCATTTCAGTATTCTTAACTGAGGTTGAGTTAGCATGTTGCTCATTACTGCGAGGTGATATGGGTTATCAATTGAATGTAACAATGTATCTGCTTAAATTTGATGGTTGGCCTTTTGAGGTGGCACCTTGAGGGAAACCCATGGCGGTGGAATTGTCTTCAATCTCGTTGCCAAAAAAACCTGGAGTATACTTGTTCAAAAACCGTAAAGGTCGCGTACTATACGTTGGAAAAGCAACCAAATTAAGTGAACGTAT
>MDSZ01088774.1_pt1 | contig 11641 bp, 3 predicted proteins | sample 811201 | NCBI WGS metagenome assembly MDSZ01 (sample SAMN05326647, study PRJNA326480) | marine metagenome | isolation source: seawater | place: Indian Ocean: North | collected 2010 | reverse complement strand
TTTAAATACATTGACCTTGAGATTTCTGGATGGGAGGTCGAAGGAACTGAGATTGTCTTAACTCAACCTGAGCCGGATTCTGGGTATAACAATTTAGATACGTTCACTACGGGTCCAGACGCTGCCGATAATTGGAGTTTGAAAAAACATACAATTACCATTGGTGATAATGACCGAGAGCCTTCTGTCGGTGATGATTATAATGTTAATATTAATTTCAGAAGACCCCCAAAGGGATTTTTAATTCCTTCCCCGACGAGCGACTATTCGTCATTACCAATTGCCGATGTTCTTGGTGGGGAGTCCGAAATCTCTCTTGCGATGTTAAATCAAGAAATCGCTGTAAAGCTTTGTAAGCATATTAACGAGCGTCAAGATTTGCATTTCGTTGCTATTCCGGGGTACACGCCTTCGTGGAAGTGGGGGCAAGATTTCGACGATTGCGAAGACGACGGTACTGGTGGTGTATCCAACGACGATATTGCGCGTCTTTTCCCAACAGTGTATCCAGAATTATTTGGGATTGATAGATTGAACTTTAATTTAGAAGCTTTGGACGGCTGGGATGACGCCTCTTCGTCATCGCCTATTGATGCGGCTTGCGATGGTGCTTGCTGGCGACAGTCTCGGATGGCAGCCCTTGCAGTAAAAGCTTGGCTTCCTGTTGAAATGGACTCGCTTTTTACCCTTGCAACGACTGTAGCCGCTCCCGAGGTTGGTAATCAGTATAATGGAACATGGAGAATTCGCTTGGTGTACGTTGGCATTCCAAGGGTCGAGATTCCTCTAACGGCAATTGACCTTAGCGATAATGAAGCCGATATCGGCATTACTTCCGACGACGGGACTGCTGAAAAAATTACACGCAACCCATATGATGGGGTGTACATCGACGGTACGACGAACATTTACAATCCAGAGAGCTTAGAACATGTACAATTGTCAGACCCGAGCCAAGGTGGTTTTATTAACGGCAGAGGGTTTCTTGGCACAAGTGACAACTTTATTAGCTGCAATCAAGGGTGGAAAGGTTTACACATAATTAATCCATGGCGGTCAGACACTGCCAGAACCGGGGAAGGGACTCACTATCCGTGCGTGCAATATGCGTGGTACGGTGCCAGCGTAATGTCGCTTCCTGCTACTTGGAACACCGGAGCAAGCGGAAAATGGGAACCATACTCATTCTTCGACGGCGGTGGGTGGTCAGCCATGGCAGGAGAAAATAAATCTTTTGGTGATATGTGCTCAGTGTCTATTACAAGACACACAGGTGCGTTGAAATTGGCAAGATGGATTGATGGCTATGGCTGGTTTGGGGCTCCCAAATTTAGTCAAGACAGTGAGCTTGGAATTAGATATGTCTCATCTAGTGGCACCACAATTGTTGGAAATATTTATAATACGGCTCGACAAGATGTGGTCACAGACTTGGCTACTTCAACACCAACCTCTTCTGGTTTATTTGGAGAAACCGCAGCCCTCATTGGAGAAGCTTCTATTTCCAACACCACAAATACCGAAGACGCAGTAACCCTTTTGGCAGAATCGTCTAAGCCGCAACAGGGTCCGTTTGGGTTTTACGGAGGCTGGGAAGCAACTATCATCACGCCGGTTCGCGTCACTCCAAAGCCATATCAAATGTATTTGATGACACCAGAATACTACATGGGTCACGCCTATACCGATGGTGGAACAGTCACGGTTGAGGGCGGAGATGACACCATGGTGTTACAGAATGGAAACTGGGCAAGAGGCTGGCAAAACTACTGTTACCCTTATTTTGAATATCTTGGCAGCAATGGCGACTCAAGGTTTGAAATGGCGATGCACAACTTTTTAGCAGAGGTTCCCAACTTCTTCTTGAAGAACAAAAAATTAGTTTCTTTCTCATCGAAACCAGAGCATCAGTTTAAAACTATGGAGGCTGGTACAACATATTATATGGATGTAACAATGTATCAATCAGAAGGATTCTGCACTGTTGCAAGCCCATATTCTCATCCCGATGCACTTGGTAACCCTAAGTCGGCTGCCCTTGGTACATCGACGGATGGCAAGCTTACAATGGAGGGGCGATATTACGGACCGGCGTTCCGATGGAAAGCGGTGGATGACTATAGCAGGGATGAGATTGCTAAACAAGTTATTCGTGACCCCGCACAAGCACCATATGTTCCGCCCTACCTTTATGGTAAAGCGGTCGCAAGAATCTCATTTACTGCAAACGAAACAAGAAAATATTCTTTGGAAGAAATCTTCTCCGGTGTCAGTGTTGATAACCATTCAAATGAGCAATTCGCTCGGTTCTTGGCGTGTGCAAACGAAGACGAAAGGCTCTCCGGTGAATCCATTTTGGTACAAACATCGGCAAACAGGTTGGGTATTGAGCAGTCTCCCGCATGGAAAGCGAGAACTACAATCTCAGCATCAATGAATTTGTTCGGCAAAACTGCGACAAAGCAAGTGCGATACAGTGCTCAGTTAGACCAACTGCGAGATGCTGTTGACGAGTCGTTGCAAAAATTTGTTCCACAGACAGCGGATGACCCAGCCGAAAGCAATCATGATGTTTGGGTTATTGGTACGAAGTTTGAGTGCCCAATATTGAATTTTTATAATGAGCCAACCTTATCAACAATGGTTACACCCGCATCCATGAGTGCGGTTCAAGCAATCTCAGCAAGGTCACCTGCAATCATCAATCCAGAGCTTCAAGCCATCATTGATTCATCACAGACGGATTATACTGTAGTTCAACAGACTCTGAATTCTGGAACGGGTATTTGGGCTGGCTATGGTAGAATCCCCTCCCTTAGTGAAGGTGTGTTCATCACCGTGGAGGAGACACTGAAGCAACGAGAAGATTTCTCAACACCAAAGGGTGAAAGTGTTGGTTCGCTTATTGATGTCTGTGGGTTCACACCGGAAAAACAAAAGGTCGGAGAAATTGCTGAGGTTAAGGAAATCTCCGAAGCAATTGTCATGATTCCGTTTGTAGATAAGCCATCTGACACGTCAGCAGAGACTTGTGTTGTTGATGGGCGACACTTCTTTAAGATTAGCAAGGAGTTGTTTAATTTACAAAAATCTAATATTGAGAACGGAAAAGATGCCGTCGCAGCAGGCGAGTGGTTGGGCGTAGAACAAAACATCCCAGAGACATCTATCACAAAGATGATTCGCGGTATGAAGAGGTATAATATCCCTCCCAAGTTTGACTTCGTTAGATACCCAATGGAAGCAAGTGAGAATCCATTTGTAATGTATATTTTTGAATTCCACCACAGGCTATCAAGTCAAGATTTGGCTGATATTTGGCAAGGAGTACCTCCGACGATTTCAAACACAGCAGAGCACGATTCATCTATCTTTGTTCACGATTTGAGTCCGGTCGATTTCTTTGAAGAAAACACTTTGCCGAAACATGTTCGATGGATGACATTCAAAGTTAAGCTGCGTGCTAAGGACAACTATTTTGACTCCACAGCAAAAGATGCCGATGATAAGCGATTTGAATTTAATTTTGAGTTGGGTAAAATGGCACCCAAATATAGTTACAATTGGCCTTATGACTTCTTTACGATGCTGGAGATGATTCAAGTCGAAGCAGGACTTGACATCATTGAAAACAAATCGTTAAACATCCCACAGGTTGTTTCGTCACAGGGTGAACTAACTGCATCGGAAACAAGCAGGCAGTTGTCACAAGTGAAGAAAGAGAGTTCACAGGAGTAGGAGATAAATAATGTCATCATTTTTTGATAAAAAAGAAGAAGTTATTCAAGTCGAGTTGACTCAGTATGGTAAGCACTTGCTCTCTAAAGGTGAGTTTGTGCCTGTATATTATTCTTTCTTTGATGATGACATTACATACGATTGGCAGTATACTGGCGATTCTGCTGAACTGCAAAATTACGCACAAGATAGAATTCTTGAAGAGACACCATCGCCGAAAGTGCAATATGTTTTTTCTGGCTGCGAGACTTCAGTAACAGAAGCCAATCAGCACATAAGAAACAATCGCAATAATTTGCGCGATAAAAAAGTTCAACAAACAGCAGAGAAACATTATGCTCTTGCTGCGCCTTTGGGCAACTCAGATATTGCTACAAATTATGCCCCATCGTGGTCTGCGGCTGCATTGCAAGGTAGGTTTAAAGAATCTGTTAGATACCAGCAGGGTTCGCAGCCAACACTAAAGATTCCTCAAATTGAAGTAGAGCCACTTATGTGCAGAACATATTCTAAAACTTCTGACATGGCAGATACCTATGAACCAGATGGTGCCCGCACTGCTGATTCGGGTGCTCCCGGCTCCTCATCTGATGTATCGTTCACTGCCCAGCAGTGGGGCGACGGCTCTTGGATTGATATTGCTTGTGAGCATTTGTTGCTTGAAATCGAAGAGCAAAATACCGACTGTCTTAAAGAGAATTTTGACATCGAAGTGTTCTTGGTTGAAGAAGAGGACACAAATGGCAAAGTTAAAACACCGGGTTTAGCTTTGGATAAAATAAACAAGGTTGAAAAACTTGTTCCTTTGAAATTTGGCAAAAGATTCAGCAACATTATAAACGGCATAATGACTGATGACGAAGCTCCCCCGAAGGTCTACAATTACGACCCAACTTTTGTTGAACACTATTTAGAAATTCGCGTTGATAAAGAAATCAATAATAATATTTTGTGCGAGGCTGGCGTGAGACCAGATTCAAGAAAGTGTGGTGGCTTATCTCCGACATTCTTGGACTGTGAAGACCCAGTAACAGCAGGGGATACTACAATGTATACATCGAATTCAAGCGGTCCTTATGGAGATGATTGTTAATGGCACTAATTTCACAAGAAGCTTTGTTGGGAATGTTGATACCCGATGTTTATATTGACGGCATCACACTGGAGTCGTCAGGTACGCCAGCAATTGTTGACAACCCACACATTGATGATGACCGAGAAATCGAGTCAAAAATGGCATTTCAAGAGGCGATGGACAACAGAACTTTGCGAGTGTCTGTTGATATTTCTTTAAAGGAACGTCTTGATAATGATTTAATTGGAACGTGGTTTCGTGAGCAGGAATTCCACAAGTATTTAAAGATTCAAGTTTTTCAAACCACTCATCCCGGCTTGATTAAGATTTTCTCTTACAGTCAAAATATGATTAACTTTGCCACCACTGGAATTGATGAAGGACATTGGACATCGGAAGAAATTAATTTATTTATTGATGCTTGTGGTTCTTGGCAGAAAGCTGTCGCAGCAGTGCTGAACCCCAACCTGTTTCAAACAAGAACACTATCGGTTTCCGCAGACGTTATTGGTGACAATTCCGATTTGACGCAAATCTCCAGTTCAGTGGATGAGAACGGCGTCTCTATACATGATTTCACTTATCGAGCGGTGTACGAGTTATCAGAATTGAATCCAAAGGAATTGGGAATCTTTGCAGTATCCTACCTTGACTTGGGTGCATTGAAAGAGGACTATGATTTAGAGTTTGATGTTGGCACACTTGACAGTCAAAATGGTAAGGTGGCGTCCGAGAGTGTCATTAAAAAGGGCAGCGTTGTTTCATCGTCGTATGTGTTTATAAATCCAGACGGTGAAGTTTGGACGGGTCCGGTTCACAAGGTTGGGCAAAATTCGTATGCTACTGGCAGCGACCCTTCCTCTGCGTCCGCCGTAAAATTAAAAAGAAGAAGGGTGCCGAATGATAAGGTACAAGACTTTAGAGATGTTGCGGAGATAATGAAATACTCTTTAGATGTATCAGCAATTTCCCAAACCATTGGCACGATTAACACAAGCGGTCTTCTTGGTAATGACCGAGATTTTATGGACTACAAGCATCCATATTTCTCTGACCTGTGGCTATCGAGAGACATGGACGGTGCCAGTAGATTTATGTTTGCTTTTGACATGCGAGCGTTTTTGCGGCACAATTCAATTTATGGTAACTTGTTAAACAGAATAAATCCTGCCATCAGGGCTCAGGTTTTAAACTCCGCCAGTGTTCGCTCCATGACAGTTCTTCGACGCCGTGTCAAAGATGTAAAGACGCTTAATAAATTGGGCTCGATTGCTACCGGTCAGGTTTTGTTTGATAAGCAACAGCCTTATACTTCTTTGATTCTTACCGCCGATAGTGGCAACAATAAACTGGTTGAAAAAAGCGATACTGTTGCAGCAGTAAGAGAGGCGGATTTAGTAATTTCAAGCAGTCATTATGATAGGGGTGTTCATTATTACACTGCTCAAGACAAGTCGATGAGTCTTGTTACCGATGGGCTTTATCAGTATGGCGTGAGAGTGGAGATTGAAGATGGCATTGTTGATTTTCTTCGTTCTGTCACTTCTGATTTGATTGAGATGAGGGAAGAAATTAAACTTTATTTAGATTATGCAAGTCGCCTTGGAATGACAAAGGTTCTTCAAGAGATTAGCGACCCTCATATCGACCATGAAAGCGAACGGGCTTCTTCAATTTTTCAGAATTCTGGTCACTATGACCCGATAAAAAATAGGTTTACTCAACGCTTTGCAGATTTCCTTGACCAACAATACAACGACCCTTTAGCTCCGTTTTATCAAAAGCGACCGTGGATTGAAGCATCGGTCATATATGCTAATGCGCTGGGAATTATTTCTCAAGACGCTGAAAGCGCGATGACACAACAGGGAGTAGATATTGCAGATAAGATAAGTGTCTTCATGTCGCCAGTGTCGGGCACACCCATCGGCATCATTTCTGTGCTCAATCTGTTTGAACATTTAATTTCTAAATATAAATCGTTAACTGGTGATGATTATAGGAACAGGGGTCGGGCATCTATGAGTCCCGGCTCGTCAAGCACATCATCGAGTGTTTCTACTGGAGAAAACAGACCCGGAACACTTATACCACATGAACACTTTTTTGTCAACAATTTTTTTGATTCTAATATTCCAAAAAGCTCTGGCTTGGATTACTTGACAAACATGACGATGCGTCAGGACAAGCAAAGAAAGTTGGGTCAGGCGATGGTGATGAGCGAATATCAGCAGGTCATTTATGGGAACAGCCAAACACGCGGGTTGAAAATTGTGGATGGCGGGTATTGGACGCAGAGAATCAATGCCGAAACCTCAAAGTTTTTTACTGATGTTAGCCCCAACCTAAACATCTCATTTGGTCAAGATATTATCACAAGAGGCGATAGTATTGGCAATACAAGTTTTGGATTTTTGTCACCGTCATATGTGGTTGCAAACGATAAGGCATATGCAATGGGTCTTGAGCAGCAGCCAGAATACTATGTTAATATTGAGGCAGAATTGCTTTCTGTGAATTTTAATACAGCCCCAGTGTTGCCAGATTCAACGAGCACAACCTCTCAAAGCGACTCAGAAAAGATATATCAGAGCAGCTTACAGAGCATATATTCTGACCTCAATGTAACGATTCAATCAACATCAACTGCTTTGCCAGTGCCGCAAGTTTTTACGGGACTATACGAAACAGAAGAGTTGAGTCAGTGTACGCAACAACAACTGCAAGCAGTAGACCCACATCCTGCTTGGATTGTTGACGATGAGAACAATATTGTACCAATTAATCAGGGCAAGTCGGAGATAGCAATCGGTATCGCAAGTTCAAATTATGTTGACTTTTTTAGAAAAATCTCAGATGTTCTGGTGGACGGAAATATTGTTGCCGGTAATATGGCATCCGATAATGTTGCCGTTACAACTGCCGACTTAGACGTTACTGTGAGCGGCAATGTTTTTAGCAGATTAAAGGAAGATGGACAGCTTGTAAACAGCATTGCTATCAGCAATGGTTTAGTTGGAGACGCGACGGTCTCAAGCTGTATTATGTCTTTGCCCAATCAGATAAAGTCTTTGGTGCTCGCTCCGATTCAGCCGACGCTACCACGATTTAAATGGTCAACGCTGGGAATCAACCCATTTACCGACTGGCTCTATTCTTCACAGTTTAATTTAAATTACCAGTTTTTGGCATCGGTCGAAAGGTTTGATGGGTTTGAATATGTCACAGTGTCGGACTCAGAAGTTTCGCAAATTTCTGTAAAAAAAGAACGCTGGACACCGTTGACTGAACAGTTCTTTGTTTCCTCCGCTGGTGAAGAAATTTTATGCAGACTCACTCCCTATGCTTGTGAGAGCCTTGGGATTAAAATGAAAGAGGGCATCGAAACACCAGTTTATGATTCATATTTTTTAATTATACCACCAGCATCGTTGGCAACAAGCACATCCAACACTACGTTGATAGATTCTTTGCGAGGTAAGCTTGAGTTAAAGTGGAACAAGTCTTCACAAGGCTATAAACAATTTGCTTCCACGATTCTACTTACCAAGTGAGTGAGGCATATAAATGAAGAAAATAATTACCCCCGGCTTGATTAATAAATTGGCTACCCAGCAGAAAAGCAAGCCAACAGCCAAAGACAAAATTATGGAGCACTTGTCTAATTTGGCGGGTGCCAATTCTCAAGGATATTTAAATTCTTTAAAAAAATCGGTTGCGAACCAAACAGATTCCGCTGTAAAGCCGGTCTACAGGTCGCCCCAAATTGGTGAATCAAACATGTTTATGGCGGAAGCATCTTTAGCTGATACGGTATTTGTGTCCTCAAGATATAAAGAAGCTCCAGATGATTCTGAAGACTGGATTAGATTACCAGATATTTCTGACAAGTTCCGTGCGTCTGCTGGGCTTTATTGGACAAACAAAAGTCTGCAAATGGGGCAAGGCGACATTAACGCAAAGGGTTGGAACAAGGGCACTGCACTTTCTTACATGAACAATGTAACGACAACCCTCACGGAACAACATATTCCAATGAAAATGCATTTTTCTTGCTTGGCTCCTGCACATGAAGGAGATGATGGCTCTACCCGCGAATGGGTTCTAATCGAGGGGAACCGCAACTATACAAAATCGTCAAGCACGGTTGGCTCGCTTTTATCCAAAGCCCAGTCTGTCAGCAGTACGACCGTTATATTTCCCGCAGAAGAATTTCACACACATCTTTTGCACGCATATGATAACACTAACACTCAGTTTGACCACACAATGACCATTACTCGATTAGCTAAGAAGGAAAATGTAGAAACAAAGCTTGGCGATGTCCTGCATGGCTATGCTGATATTCACGGAGATTACAATTATTTTGATTCAAATTACGAGCCGTGGGTTTCTGAAAGAAATGTAGCTTCTGAACCAGTATTACCCAACATGTATGTCTTTTTTGCCTATCAAGACAGCGAAAACCCAAACCCCATGTTTAAGCGGCATTTGTCACTTGGCAATAAAATTAATTTGGGCAGTCATGAAGGAATGTTCGCAACACAGGCGTCAAGAAGCAATAGACAAATTGCAGCAACACCTTCTGAAAAATACTTTGCAGAATGGTCGCGTGTTTATTCTAAAGCTGTCGAAGATGCGACAACTTTTCATATTGGACGAGCGTTTCAAAACATCATGTTATCAGCAGAAGATATCGCCACACTTTCAACATACGAGGCTAATAAAGAGTTGTTTCCTATGTGGATGCACATTGAATTTACAACAGACAAGATGACAGAATTTGCCGAAGCCTTGAAGGAGTCGCAGCTTATGGGAATGCTCCAGCAAGATTTGATGCATCTGGTAAGAAGCAATGGCTTGCCAGCGATTAGAACATTTGAGGCGCAGGCATTGCCCAAGCCTGTTCTTACTGCCGAGAATATTCGTTCACCAGAAGCCGAGCCTCCAAAAAAACTTGGATTTCAAAATTCCAACCGTCGAGTTTTTAACTTGGATAGGTGGCTAAACAAGTACATGAGCACGTCCGCTGTAGATAGCGGAAACATTGCACTCGATACAACTTGGTCTACTTTTTTGGGCACATACAACAGTACCAATCAAGTCTCCAATGACCCTAAGTATGATTTTTTCAAAAGCCTTATGGCTGTAATCTTGAAGGGCAAAATTAAAAAATTATTAAGAAAACACACTCGTTCCGTACAAGAGGTGCTTGAGGGCAAACCTTGTTATCATGAAACAGTGTTTTATAAAATTTCCAAGTACGCGGGTGACAAAGCAGTTGGTCAGCCAATCCAGAGCTTTTACGTTCCCAACTCAAACGAAATTGATATTTTTACATATATCGACACTCAAGTCAAATATGCTAAAAAATACACCTATACCATTCAAGGGTATGAGCTTGTTGTTGGCAATAAGTATTTGTACGAAGAAGTTGTTTCAAAGGTAGAATATGGTAAGTGGGCAGCAGTTAGAATCAAGAATACACCCTCGCTTCGACTTGTGGAGACGCCGCTTTACATTCACACAAATCGTGTTTTGGACAATCCGCCGATTCACCCAGAAGTTGAATTTATTCCCTATAAAGGAATCCCAGACCGAATTAAAATTATTATGAACAGTGGGGTTGGAAGATATGAACTTCCATACGAAATTGTTGAATCAGAGGAATTGGAGCAGGTCAAAAAGCACCAGCGAGCCCAGAACATTCATCACACTAAAGATACTGTCAAGTATGAAACGGATGATTACCCTGCATTTTATGAGATACGAAGAATAGATTATAAGCCGAAATCGTATTCTGATTTTTCCAACAAGGTTAGACATACTGTATCGACTTGGTTACCAAACAGTGACTTGGTTGCTTCGGGTATAGCGATTGACGATAAAATTTGTTCTAATAAAAAATACTATTATTGTATTCGTGCCATAGACAATCATGGGCACATTTCATATCCTTCTCCTATTTATGAGGTAGAGATGGTCGATGACCACGGTTCAATTTTTCCGATTGTAAAGCTCTGTGAGTTCGCGCCGGAAATTGAAAGCCAGCCCGCTCTTGGAGGAAAAAGGTACTTACATGTATTACCAGCAATGCCGCAAATGATAGTGAATGAGGAAGCCTCTGGCTTGCTTGATGCTAGCGGCGTTGGGGAACTGAAGAAGTTGATGTTAGGAATCTCTGAAGAATCGGTGTGGGGAAAGAAAATAAAGATTAGGTTGACATCTAAATCAACCGGGAGAAAGATGGACTTTAATATCGTGTTTAAACACAAATATATGAAACTGCTAAACAGGGATTAAAGTTTTTCTGCTCAGAGGGACTATTTATACAAAATGACTATTTACTTGCGGAGGAAACAATAGATGGCTTTCTTAGACAACTCAGGCGACATTATTTTAGATGCCGTTTTGACTGATACTGGTAGGGCAAGACTCGCCAAGGGTGACGGAACTTTTAAGATTACAAAGTTTGCACTTGCCGATGACGAGATTGATTACAGCTTGTACAATAATGCACACGCCAGCGGCTCGGCATATTATGATTTGGAGATTATGCAGACTCCGCTTCTGGAGGCGTTTACAAACAACACGTCTTCGATGAAACATAAGTTGATTTCGCTTCCCCGCACGAACCTTCTTTTTCTCCCTGAGCTTAAACTTAATGAGGTTTATGAATCGGGCACAAAGATGGTGACGGGTGTATCAGAATTAACCGGCACATTTGTATGCGCCGTTGATAAGAAGACAGAAGATACTCTGTATGCGAATCCAAACTTGTCAGATGGTGTTGGCATTCTCAAGGGCGAGAACTCAGCCGCAGGGGCG
>MDSZ01175967.1_pt1 | contig 11642 bp, 9 predicted proteins | sample 811201 | NCBI WGS metagenome assembly MDSZ01 (sample SAMN05326647, study PRJNA326480) | marine metagenome | isolation source: seawater | place: Indian Ocean: North | collected 2010 | reverse complement strand
AATATTTGGAATTCAATCAAAGCGTCAAGCACCAAGCCTTTTGGCTTTATGCCATTTTTTCCCGGCCCAGGTACTGGAGGTCATTGCATTCCTTTAGATCCAACTTATTTGAGTTGGAAAGCAAAATCAAAAAATTTTTTTTCTAAGTATATTGATTTGGCAAATGAAATTAATCAAAAGATGCCAAATTATGTTGTTCAAAGAGTTGAGAAATTTCTCAGCAATCAAAGTGTAAATATTGATAGTTGTAAATTACTTGTAATAGGTCTGTCTTATAAAAAAGATGTTTCAGATTATAGAGAGTCATCTGCCTTAAAAGTATTTAAAGAGCTTTATTTAAAAGGAACAAAAGTTGAATTTCACGATGAACATGTAAAAAATATAAAGTTTGAGATTAAAAATAAATTTATCAATTTTTCATCTGTAGAATTGTCAGAAAAAAACATTGCGCTTTATGATGCGGTTATTGTTTTGACGGATCATTCCTATGTTAATTGGAAAAAAATATCTAAGCATGCAAAGAGTATCTTTGATACTAGAGCTGTTTGTAAAAATAATTTTCAAAACATTGAATATTTATAGCTAACCAAAGATAAAAATGTGCGGATTTATAGTAACTAATTTAAACATAAATATTAAAAAAAATATGAGCCTTCTCAATCACAGAGGGCCAGACGATATAGGCTTGATTAACAAAAACGATTTAAAAATTATATTTAATAGGCTTTCAATTTTAGATTTAAAAAAAAGATCAAATCAACCAATGAAGTATAAAAACTATATAATTGTTTTTAATGGAGAAATTTATAATTATGTAGAGCTCAAACGAGATTTGGAAAAGGTTGGTATGCAGTTTAATACTACCTCAGACACAGAGGTGTTGATTAAGCTTTTTTATGTTTATGGTATTAGATGCTTTAAAATGCTTGAGGGTATGTTTAGTTTTTGCATTTATAATCTTAATAACAAAGAGCTTTTTGTAGTAAGAGATCCATTTGGAATAAAACCTTTATTTTATAAATTTTCTAAAAATAAGTTCTTTATTTCATCAGAAAAGAATGTTTTCTTAAAAAACAATATACAGGGAAAGTTAAATCACTCCGCACTTGCAAGTTATTTACATCATGGTATTTACCAAAATTCTCAAAGTACTTTTTTCTCAGAAATAAAAAGTTTATTACCAGGTCACTTTGTAAAAATAAAAAAAAATAATTTTATTGAAAAGAAGTGGTTTAAATTAGACTATAACGATAATGAAAAAATATCTTTTTTGGACGCTAAAGAAAAAACTAAAAATCTTTTAAAAAAATCATTAGACCTTTGCAGGAGAAGTGATCGAGATATAGCTATAGCCGTCAGCGGTGGACTTGACTCATCTATTTTGGCAAAAATAGTTAACAATTCTGAAAGCAAAGATAACTTAAAATATTTTTTACATTATACTTGTGATGATAAAAATGACGAATTTAAATACGCCAAAAAAATTTTTGATAAAAAAAAATTAAAACTTCTAAAATCTGTATTCTATAAAAGAGATTTTTATAATTATTTGAAAAAGACAATACATTCATTGAGTGAACCAATTGGTGGTTTAAATTGTTTAAGTGCATTTAAAGCATATGAACAACTAAATAAAAAAAATATACGAGTTTTAATAGATGGTAATGGATCGGATGAAATATTTGGAGGATATAACCATCATATAGAAGCCCACTATAACTCAAAGAAAAATTTTACAACAAATCCCACCCAAGGTCTTGAGGAAATTTTTCTTAAAAAAATATACCATAAATCTTTTACAAAACTTATTGAAAAAAAAAATATTAGAAAAGAATTTCCATCAGCCCTAAAAAACTTAATGTTTAATGATTTGGCTGGGTCAAAGCTAAGAAGAAGTCTTATGCAAGGCGATCATTTATCAATGCAAAATTCTATTGAAGTGAGATTTCCTTACTTAAATAAAGAATTAGTAAATTTTTCATATAGCTTGCCCGACAAATATCTTATCAAGAAAAATAATGGAAAATTTATTTTAAGGGAGTTATTTAAAAATAAATTTTTTAAAACAAAAAAAAGACCTTTACAAAATCCTCAAACAAAATGGATGAACGAGTTTATTTTGAACGATCTATTAAAAGATATTAAAAAAAACAATCTTTTTTTTGAATTTAAGATTTTTAAGAAAGATGAACTGTTTTCTTTTTTAAAAACTGAAAAAAATAATAGTATTTTAACTTGGAGAATTTTAGTTGCCCAAAATTTTTTAACTCTATTTAAGGAGATCTTGTGATAAAGAAAAAAATACTTACCTTGTCAAAAAATTTTTATAATACAGAGTCTAAACAACAATTACTATATTTTGGAAGATTATCGGAGTTTTTTTTTAAAGAAAATTTTAGTAATTCAGAAGATAAAATAAGTTCACACAATTTTTGCAACAGTGCATACGAAAAAATTTTACCAGATTTGGTAAAAAGTTTAAACAAGTTACATAAAGTTCAATTTTCTTTAAGAAGTTGGAATATTATATTAGGGCCATGGTTAAGAGTTTTTATTCATGTAAGCTATGAAAATTTTTATACATTGAATAAGGTAATAAAAGAAAACTCCGTAGAACAAATATATGCTATCAAACCAGATGAATATGATTTGTTTACAAATGATGGTTGGGATTTAGAAAGCGCGAATATAGACGAAAATTGGAACTGTGCTCTAAATTCAAAAATTTTACACTATCTCGATACAGACAAAAAAATTGAATATAAAAAAATTAACGATAGTAATTTTACTTTAAAACAGAAAAGGAAAGAGCCAAGAAAAAACATCGTAATTTATCTTTTATCTTTTATAGGAAAATTTTTTAATTTTTTTAAAAAAGAAAATGATGCTTGTATTTTTAGTAGCGGACTTCCTTATCTTTATGAAAAAAAATTAGAGTTATTAATGGGGCAAATACCTCAATTTTATAATTTTGATGAAAAGATTATTTTTAAAAAATTCGATAGAGAGCTAAGAAAAAAAATTTTACTAAATCTTGAAGACACCTCAAATAAATTTGAAAAATTTTTAAGAGATATTTTACCATTCTCTCTTCCAATACATGTTATTGAATCATTTGAAGACATTAATGAACAATCTGAAAATTCTGAATATCCTAAAAATCCAAGATTAATTTTCACTTCGGATGCTTTTTCTTATCATGAAATTTTCAAATTTTATTTAGCAAAAAAAACTCAAGAAGGAGCACCTTATTATTTAGGTCAACATGGAAATTCATATTTTACTCATGTCCATACAAATCATACTCCCGAAATGAAAGGTTGTGATCAATTTATTTCTTGGGGAGCAAAAGGAAACAATAAATCTATAACAAGTTTTAATTTTAAAGTTTTAAATAAAAGAAAGAAGTTTAACAATAAAGGAAAACTATTGGCTGTTTTTGATGGATTAAATATAAGTGGTATGCCAATATTTGATTTAGTAGCTAGGGAAAAGAAAAGTTTAGAATCGGCTTTAAAAATAATTTTAAATTTAAATAAAGATATTCAATCTCAGACTGTCGGTAGATTATTTTGGTTAAATAACTATGCTTTGAATAAATCGTATAAAAATAAGATTAAAAATCTCAATATAACAATAGACGAAGGTACAAAACCTATAAAAAGTTTATTAAAGGATACTCGACTTACCTTTTTTAATTATGACTCTACGGGTATTCTAGAAAATCTAGCTCTTAATATTCCAACTGTTTGCTACTGGCATAACACCTTTGGTTACATAAATCCAAAATTTGTTGACATTTATAAGCTTTTGATAGAAGCAGATATTCTTTTTACAAAACCTAATGATCTAGTCCAACATATCGAGAGAAACTGGGAGGATATTAATAGTTGGTGGATGAACGAGAAAACACAAAAATTAATTAATGATTTTAATTTCAAAATCAACAAACCGCCCAAAAAAGACAGTCTAAATAGATTAAAAGATATTCTTACTCAAAAGGAGGTTTATGGTTAAGTCAATTTTTTCTTTACTTGATAAAAAAAAAAAAATTGAACTTAAGGTTTTGTTCATTTTAATCGGGATTTATTTCTTTTTTGAATTTATAAGTTTAGCCTCAATACCAATATTCGTTGGTATCATATCTGACCCTGAACTAATTATAAACAAGTTTGATAGCCTACTAAATACTGGTATTAGTAAGACTTACGATCATTCACAGTATCAGTTATTTTTTGCTGCAGCAGTAATAATAATTTTCCTATTAAAAAATATTTACTTGATTTTGTTAACAATTTTTGAGGCAAATTTTTTAAAAAAATTTAAAACCTTTATTTCAGATAAGTTATTTAGCTTCTATACTAAATTACCTTACAGTTACCACTTAAAAAATAATCCCTCAAAATTAACTAAAATAGTTTCGGATGACGTACAGAATGCATCAGGATATATTCAGCATACGCTTGGTTTAGTCAGAGAATCAATTGCTCTAGTAGTAATATTTGTTTTACTTTTCATTGTAAATTGGCTCCTAGCTTTAATCATATTTCTATTACTTGTGACAGTTTCTTCAATATATTTAAAAATCATAAGACCGTTCCTTAAGAGCGCCTCTGAAAAAAATCAATTGATAAGAAAAGGCATGTTTCAAACTATAAGCGAGGTTTTTGGAATGATAAAAGAAATAAAAATTTATTCAAAAGAAAACCAGATTGTTGAATTTTATAATAAAGACAACGCAAAATTTGAAAAAAATTTATATTATTTTTATATAATTAATAAATTACCAAAAGTAGTTTTAGAGATATTCGCTTTGGCATTAATAATAATTGTTTCTCTAGTTTTTTTCAATATTGGTGATGATTATACAAAACATTTCCCCACTTTAGCCCTATTGACCGTAGCTACGATAAGATTTATTCCTGCCTTTAACGGGATTGTGACTGCGTTGTCGTATTTAAAGATATTCCAAGTTTCTTTAAATTTAATAAGTAAAGAGATAAAAGAAATGGAACTTCTAGCTATTGAAAACTTAAATGTTACAAATCTTGAATCTAGTACTAAAAGTGAGAAAAACGATTACTTACAAATCAAAAATTTATCCTTTAGATATCCAAATAAAGATGACTATTTGATTAAAGATGTTAGTTTTAAGATAGACAGGGGTTCAAAGATTGCCATTACTGGTGAAACAGGTTCGGGCAAAAGTACTTTAACTCATCTCATTCTTGGGCTTTTTTCTCCAGAAAATGGCGATATTCTATTCGAAAACAAAAGCATATTTAAAAATATTATGCATTGGAGAAAAAAATTAGGTTATGTTCCTCAAAAAACTTACTTATTAGACTCAACAATTGAAAAGAATATTGCATTCAATTTTTTTAATGAAGACGTTGATAAATCTAAAATGGAAAAAGCCATTCATATAGCTAATTTATCTCAAAAAATAGATGATTTACCACAAGGCTTAAAAACTAAAGTAGGTAGTGATGGAATTAGATTTTCAGGAGGTGAAAAGCAAAGGATTGCATTAGCGCGAGCGATATACCAAGATCCAGAGATAATAATTATGGACGAGTTTACAAGCTCATTAGATTTAGATACAGAGAATAAAATCTTGTCTTTGCTTTCTGATTTTTTAAAAAATAAAACGAGCATAATAGTTTCTCATAGACTAAATACTATTAAAAATTGTGATACAGTTTTTCATTTAAATGATAAAAAATTAACGGAAAAAAAATAGTGTAATGAAAAAAATTAATAAAATGAAAGTCGTGATTTTAGCTGGTGGCTTTGGTACTAGACTATCCGAATATACTAAAGATATTCCAAAGCCAATGGTAAAAATTAACGGCAAACCAATTATTTTTCATATCATGAAAAGTTATGCAAAATATGGATTTAACAATTTTTATATTGCTCTAGGATATAAAGGTAAAATTATTAAGAATTTTTTCAAAAAAAAATTCTTTAATTGGAATGTAAAATTAATTGATACTGGAAAAAAAACTATGACTGGTGGTAGGTTAAAAAGGCTTAAAAAATATTTAAAGGATGATACTTTTTTAATGACGTACGGTGATGGATTATCTGATATTAACATTAAAAAATTGATAAAATTTCACTTTAAAAATAAGTCATTAGTAACACTTACTGCAGTTAGACCACCCGCAAGATTTGGTGCAATAAAACTTAATGGAAATATTGTTAAATCATTTAAAGAAAAATCAAAATTGGATGAAGGTTGGATTAACGGAGGTTTTTTTGTAATGGATCCCAAATTTTTAAACTACATTTCAGGTGATAAAACTTTTTTGGAGCGAGAGCCTCTTGAAAAAGCCTGTAGAAAAAAAGAGCTGTCAGCTCTAAAACATAATGGGTTTTGGTACTGTATGGACACCAAAAGAGACAAAGATAATCTTGAAGAAATTTTCAAAAAAAGAAAGTTCAAAATTTGAAAAAAAGGATAAAAATTCTAGTTGTTGGTGGAACGGGATTTATAGGTTATCACTTAGCGTATAAATGTTTAAATTTAGGTTGGGATGTAACCAGTATATCAGCTAGAAAACCCAGAAATTTGAGGAAACTAAAAAAAGTAAAATATATAATATGCGATATAACCAAAAAAAACTTATTGAGAAATAAAATTCCTAATAACTTGGACTATGTTGTAAATCTTGGTGGGTATGTGGATCATAGCAACAAAAGAAAGACTTTTAATACCCATTTTTTAGGGTCAGCAAATCTAGCTAATTATTTTATCAAAAATAAAATAAAAAGGTTTGTACAAATAGGAAGCGGAGGAGAATACGGTAATCTTAAATCTCCACAAAGAGAGACCAGTGTTTCAAATCCACTTTCTGTTTATTCTAAATCTAAATATAAGGCTTCTAAAAATCTTTTAAAACTCTTTAATAGAAAAAAATTTCCTGCTACTGTATTAAGGCTCTATCAAGTTTATGGACCAAGACAAGATCTTAATAGATTTTTACCGATTGTTATAAATAATTGCATTAAAAATAAAACATTTCCATGTTCACACGGAAACCAGTTTAGAGATTTTATTCATGTAGATGATGTAGTTTCAGCAATTTTTTGTGCTTTAAAAAAACCAAATGCTAAGGGTAAAATTATTAACATTGGTTCGGGCAGGCCAATTAAAATAAAAAATATAATTTTTCTAATTAAAAAAATCGTGAAAGGCGGAAATCCTGAATTAGGTAAAATTATTTTAAGAAAAGAGGAAAACCTAATCACTTACCCAAATATTTTGAGAGCTAAAAAAATTTTAAAATGGAGACCAAAAATAACCTTTAAGAAGGGTCTTAAAAATACAATTAATTTCTATGAAAAAAACTCTTAAAAGTTCAGACCCTTTAGTAAGTGTAATAATTAACTGCTATAATGGAGAAAAGTATTTAAAATTAGCGATAAGATCAGTAATTAATCAAAGTTATAGTAATTGGGAAATAATATTTTGGGATAATAAATCTACAGATAAAAGCGAAAAAGTCCTCAAAAGCTTTAAAGACAAAAGAATAAGGTATTTTAAGTCGAAATATTTCACTAAGTTATATAAAGCTAGAAATCTAGCAATAAAAAAAGCTAAGGGAAAATATATATCTTTTCTTGATGTAGACGATATGTGGATAAGAGATAAACTAGAAAAACAAATAAATCTTTTTAAGAAAGATAAAAAAATATCACTTATTTACTCTAATCTTCTAGTTCTAAATAATAAAAATAGCTCTACAAAAATTTTTTCGAGAGAAATTTTACCATCAGGTAAAATTACTCAAAATCTTTTAAACAATTATAAATTACCGATTATTACAGCTATTTTAAAAAAAGATATTTTTAAAAAATTGGTATTTAATAATGATTACGAAATTATTGGAGATTTTGATTTTTTTTTAAGGTTAAGCTCAAAAGTCTTTTTTGAGTATATTCATGAGCCATTGGCTTACTATCGTATACACGAAAAAAATACTTCAAGAACTAAAATTGATCTTTTTTTGCAAGAATACAATAATTGGATAGATAAAAATATTAAGATGAACCTCTTTAAAAAATATAATTTTAAAGGTGTTCACTCTCAAATTCAATTATTAAAAATAAAAAAATATTTTTTAAGTAGTTCAAAATTGAAAGCTTTTATTGAAATCTTTAAAAGACCATTAAGTTTTAATAAACTAAAGTTCTTGCCATTATTAATTTTACCAAAAAGTACTATTCAGCAAATTTTTACTTTTTAGTTTTTTTTAAGTACATTCCCAATGAAATTCCGAGTAAAAGAAAAATGAATGTTGAGTTTTGAGTAGAAAATAGTCCTCCAGTACTTCTTATAGGAAAAAATTCCATTAATAAACTAATTAGTATGGCTAAGGCGACGTAATCAATTTTTTCGTTTTTTATAATTTTATTATTAAAATAATTTTTAAAAATTAAAAATAAAATTAGAAAAATTAAGGCTAGTCCAACAATGCCTGCTGAATTAAGAATGCTTAAATAATAATTGTGCGGATGAGACTCACACACTCTGTTAGGTAAATATAATTTTTTTTGGCAAATTACTCTAAAAGATTTTATTCCCGAACCAATTAAAATAGAGTCTAACCAGGTGTCAATTGCAGTTACATAAATGGTTACATGTCCACTTCCAAAACTTTGCATATAATATTGTTTATTATATTTTCTTTGCGACTCTAATTTACCCTTTTTATAAGCATGACGAAATATTATATTTTCTTTAAGTTCAGGGTAATCTCTTTTGAGTTCATTAGTTATTGAAGGCAACATATCATTTATATTTTCCCAAAAACTTGCATGGGAAGATGAAATATCTTTATCATTTTTGAAAATTAACAAATAAATTAAAGGCATGATAATTAATGTAACTAAAAAAGATATTCTTAATTTTTTAAAAAAGATAAAAGAAAAAAAAACAAATGTTACAAACATAACCATGGGCATTCTATTTCCAGATAAAACTATTGCAGCAAAACCTATCAATAAAAGAGTGACAATAAATAATGGGGATTTTTTATCTTTATTAAGAAACAATGGTATAAAAAAAATACCTAATAAAAAAAATCTTTGTATATATGAACCAGCAATTTTTTCGTTACCAAAAAAACCGGAATTATGATGTATAGTTGAGGAAAAACCAAAAACGTCAGAACCATTTATAGATTGATAGATAACATCTAAAGATAAAAAAAGTGAGCACAACAAACATGATAAGAGAAAAAATTTAAAATCAAGACTATTTTTTTTAATTATTAAACTTACTACAACTGTAAAAACTAGGTACCTTAAATATAAAAATGATTTTTTAATACTGTCGTGATCTAAATTTTCATAATTTAAAGAAGTTGAGATAATTAAAACTAAAAAAAAGGCTGATAAAAAAATAAAAATTTTTTCACCTCTTAAGAAACTTAAATAAAGAAGCTCTTTTTTATAAAGGTAAATACCTGTTAATATTGTGAAAATTGTAAATAAATTTATTGCAAAATTCCCAATTATGTAAGTAATTGGAAATAGAAAAAATAAGAAGTTAAGGATGTATGAACTATTTAAAGTTTTGTTGAATTTCATTTGTAAAATATAAGTTCTTTTTGATATATCATAAGTCTATTCTTTTTTAAAAGGGCATGTAGTTCAGTGGTAGAACGCTACGTTGACATCGTAGAGGTCATAAGTTCAATTCTTATCATGCCCACCAATTACTAACAAAAATCATTGGTATTAGCTGTTTACAAAAAATATTATTAATATTATAAGTTCATGCCTGGTGATTATTGCGAAGGGGCCATACCCGATCCCATTCCGAACTCGGTAGTCAAGTCCTTCAGCGCCAATGGTACTTTGTCTTAAGACATGGAAGAGTAGGACGTTGCCAGGCTTTAAAATTATGAAAATAGCTAGTTCATTAAAGTCACTTAAAAAAAGAGATCTTAACTCTAAACTTGTTAAAAGGAGAGGTAAGATTTACGTAATAAATAAAAAAAATCCAAGATATAAAGCTCGACAGGGTTAAAATACAAATGAACGTCGGGTCAATAAAAGAAAAAAATCCAGAGAAGAGAATTTCTATAACTCCCGAAACATCTAAAAATTTTAAAAATTTAGGTTTAAATATTTTTATAGAAAAAGGATATGGGGAAAGCATAGGTTACAGCGATAGAGAATATAAAGAAAAAGGTGCTGAAATTATTAACGATGCACAAGAATTAATATCTAAATCAGATTTAATCTGTAAAGTAAATTTTCCTACAGAAGAAGAATTAAAAATATTTAAAAAAAACTCCCACTTAATTGTAGCTAATTACGATCCTTTAAAAGAAAAAAACTTATTAAAAGACGATATTAATATTTTTGCATTAAATTTATTACCGAGAATCACAAGAGCACAATCAATGGACGTTTTGTCTTCACAAGCTAATCTTGCTGGATACCGAGCAGTAATAGAGTCAATTTATGAATATGAAAAAGCAGTTCCAATGATGATGACTGCAGCCGGTACAGTTCCAGCGGCAAAAGTTTTAGTTGTTGGTGCTGGTGTAGCAGGGTTGCAAGCTATAGCAACAGCAAAAAGATTAGGCGCTATTGTAACTGCAACAGATGTAAGATTAACAGCAAAAGAACAAGTTGAAAGTTTAGGTGGTAAATTTTTAGAAGTAGAGGGAGCTGAAAATCTTGAAACAAAAGGTGGTTATGCAAAAGAAGCTGATGAAAATTTTAAAAAAAAACAAGCACAAGTGTTAGAAAATGCCGCATCAAAAAGTGATATTATTATTTGTACAGCGTTAATTCCTGGAAAACCTGCTCCAAGAATTATTAGCGAGAGCATGATTGAAAAAATGAAATCTGGTTCAGTAATTTTTGATTTAGCTGTTTCACAAGGTGGTAATTCAGCTTTTTCTGAAATAGATAAGACCATAGTAAAAAAAGGAGTTAAAATAATTGGTTTGAGCAATGTAATGAATAAATTACCTTTGACTGCATCTAATCTGTATGCAAAAAATATATTTAGTTTTGTTAGAAATCTTTACAGTAAAGAAAAAAAACAGTTTGTTTTAAACCTGGAAGATGAAATAATTAAAAACACTCTTTTAAAGGAAAGGAACTAATATGGAAATCGATCCGTTTATTTTTAGATTTAGTATTTTTATTCTTGCAATATTTGTAGGATATTATGTGGTTTGGAGTGTTACACCGTCTTTACATACTCCATTGATGTCCGTAACAAACGCCATATCATCCGTAATTATTGTTGGTGCTATTATTGCAGCACTTGCTAGTTCCTCGGGGAATATTTTCGAAATTTCTAATATTTTTGGTTTTATCGCTATAGTTTTGGCAGCAGTTAATATATTTGGCGGGTTTCTAGTTACCCAAAGAATGCTTCAAATGTATAAAAAAAAGAAAAAAAATAAAAAATGATCTCAGCAAACTTATCAGCGATATTTTATTTAGTATCTGGAATACTTTTTATTCTTGCCTTAAGAGGCCTGTCTTCACCTGAAACATCGAGACAAGGTAATCTATTCGGAATTCTAGGAATGATTATTGCAATTTCTGTTACATTTTTAACATTAGGTAATTTTTCTTATTCTTTTTATTATGTTTTATTATTT